>Ga0126381_100002160_pt1 | contig 21255 bp, 40 predicted proteins | sample PanSoiMetPlot_28_FD_96465 | JGI IMG/M metagenome (GOLD analysis project Ga0126381, IMG submission 96465) | Tropical forest soil microbial communities from Panama - MetaG Plot_28 | ecosystem: Environmental > Terrestrial > Soil > Tropical forest > Bulk soil | place: Panama | collected 2016-02-17
CGTGTCGATGAACTGTCTGAGGATTTGGCATGTCTATTTGTGACCCATGACAACCGTGACAGGCGTGACCCTATTTACCCAATTACGCCGAACCACGTCTGGCCGGTCGCCGGGCTTGCGGGATTTATCGAGTTGGTTCCGGCGCTGAGGGTGGCGTATGTTCTAAGAACATCATTTTTGTTGGCAGGGACGATAAGTGCCATAAACATTCCCTGTATTCCAATGACTGTGCTTTGAAAAGAGGTACTGGATAGGGAGTAGGCACTAGTCATATTGGTAATGGTTAGCGTCATCTGATCGGCATTATTGCCGGCAATAGCAAGCGAGGAAATGCAGAGGAAAACACCATTATACGGACAGGTATATCGTCCGTTTGCTGCCATGGCGGTTGTATTTCCCGCTCGGGAGTTGGTAGTAAGTGCAAGAAATTCAACGGCTCCGGCAGCTACAGCGCCAGTGGTATTGGCTGCAAAACACACTGCCCAGGTGGTATTTCGCATAAAACTTGAGGCATTGCGACCATCAATAATGGTCGGATTATTGAGGATGCCATTGGAGCCGACGGCAGTGGCAAACGCGCCGGTCGCGGTGTCGGAGGTACTGTCGGCACCGGCGTACAATTCGGCCCACTGTGTACCGGGACTGAAGGCGTCTATTTCAACGGCTGTGTTTGTTACCCCTGGAATCTGGTTGTTATTTGCCTGTACTGACAGGATGGATTGGTTGCCTGCGTATCCAGCGGGCATGCCCGCCCAAACATGAGCCACATGAGCATTATCGGTAGTACGCGACCATACTACTTCATTTTGTGGAGTGGCAGCGCCTGTAGTACCAGCGGGTAAAATCAGACCTAGCGCGTGCACTAATCCCGTAAAAGTGGCCCCGGTTTGCCCGGTTGTCGGGTCCACTGACACGTAATTAGCTTGACCCTCTTCGCTGATGGCCGCGCCAAGCAGCGATTCTAGGGCGCTGACACGTTCTTCAAGAGTCGGCATAAGTAAAAGGTTTGAAGGTCAGACCTTAGCCCTTATGGAGTGATGACGTTTACGGTTACGACAGCCTGTAAAGCACCGGCCGGAAGTGAGAGCAGTGGAATGGCGGCTCGAAACCGTATCCCGACAATGTTGGGCCGAATGATCTGCTTGGACGAGGGTATCAGATAGGTTTCTACACTCTCCCAGTTACCGGTGTTACTGCCGATGGGCGCAGCAACTTTCAACTGCCAGTAAATAGAGCCGTTGACAACATCGAGCACCATACGCTCGATAGGCACGTCCTCAATCGCTCCGACCTGCGAGTACGTGTTGACTACACCGGCCTTGGGTAGACCGGGATTGAGAACATATGTACCGTAATTATCCGGCGCTGTTACTGCATTCAGGGACTGCTGGCCCACGGTTATGCTCCAAAAACCACTTGATTTTAGCGCGGACGGCAGCGTTTTCGGCGTTGGGTATGAGATTGACCGCTTGCCAGAGGACCAAAACTTCCTCGCTGTCAAACGCCAAGTGACTAGTTGACTGACTAGTCAATCGGGGTGTGTCACCCCGCGTGTCACTCTCCATTATTTGCCCTGCATGCTCAGCAGGATATGAACCGCTAGCGACATGACCGCTACCCACCCCCATATCCGAGACTGCTTCATTTGCCCGGTGCATTACAGAGCTTGGAGAGGTCCGCAACTTGCTTCCCCTTCTCGCCCCCACTCCACGCGGTTTCGTTCTTCTTCTGCCAAGTGTGCCACACCGAGCCGTCCTTCGCTTCTACGAAAACTTCCAGTGTGCCACCAGCAGTGACAGCCGCTGCAATTGCCATATCTTCCACCTCGTTGGGTTTCGGCGGAGTACCACCCCGCGCCATTTCCAGTACCCTATCCATCGGAAAACCAGGGCCACAGTCGTGATGCCCACCGCCCGCCGCTCCCAGATCGACGTGTTGGCAGACACCACGACCGGACCCCTGCGCCTGTGACGGTGTGAGCCGCGTAATAGGAACCTTCCAATACTCCGATTCCTCGCGAATCCACTTAGCGCAGTTTTCGAGCATGTTCGGATGCTGATTCCACTCATCCGTTGACCATGCTGCGAAAGCACACAGTTCCATCGAAACGCAGACGGGATTGAACTGTGCCTGTGTCCATGCCTTATTCGGGCGATGGACATACTCGCCTACGGTGTTGGGAGTGTCATCGGCACCTACATGGGAGGATGCCTGAACAGATGATGACGAGAAAAAGCTGCCGAGCGACTGATACGTTCGTGCGCCCTCGGCCGTGTGGAGGACGATAAGCCTGACCGCCGCACCACCGCGTGACGAGTAGTTGGGTGACGGAATCCAGACGCGCTTTAGGGGCATGTCTGATCGTCCGGTTCTTCCTCCGGCTCTGGGGTCGGCTCCGGATCGGGGTCAGTCGGCTCGTCTGTTTCTACGGGTGTTTCGAGCATCTGTCGTCCTCTCTGGTTGTGACTCGTGACAACTGTGATAACTGTAACGTTGTAGTAAGTCGTTGAGAGCAGCTTCACGAAGGTCAATTTTCAGCGCGTCACCCTCGGCCCGCGCAAGGTCAAGCATGTGCTTGGCGTCCACAATATCCGCCGTTAGTTCACTCAAGAGCACTGGACCCTTGACCCGTGCCGCCCGTTCCGCCGCTGCCCGGTGTCGTGCGGGGCTTGGCTCCGGTTGATCGCGCTCGCTGCTGTCGGGCACCGCGATAGGCAACGTCGCGCTCTGCCTGCAATTCACCGGCACGTTTGCCACGTTTACGGGCACGGCTAACCTGCTGTGCGCGACCGACGGGTGTTTTACCGAACAAACTACGGATTGAGCCGGTGATGCTCGTGCGGTGCGTGGCAGAGCTACGCCGTGCAAGGTTCATTAGCTCTTTCAGGCCCACAATTATCAGTGCCATACCTACAAGGAATTCCACGGCCCGTAATATGTTCATAGGATGAAACAGCCAAGATATGAACTTGAGGAAGTCCGTGACATTCTGGATCGCGAGGGCGCTCGCCCCTAGTAAAGCCGCTTTACCGGCCGTGCTCCGGATTGCCTGCAAAGTTGTCGCTTCCTCAGCGGTCGCAGCTTCCTCCGCACCAACTCCGGCCGCTGCCGCCGATTCTGTGCCGCCTGCCGCTACGCCACCAGCAAAGACGAATGGTGTCGCCAGTGGTAGAACGTCCTGCACAATCGCCGATGCCACACTGGGATCGAACGGCCCCGGTAGACCCTTGCGAGCGGCTAGCTGATTGAGATACTGCTGTCCACGCGAGTTACCTTCTAGAAAGCGCCACTCGGATTCCGGTACACCTAGGCGCTGTAGAATCTGCGCCTGTGTCAGTTTGTCTGTGCCGCCGCCGGTTGTGCCGCCGCCAGTGCCACCGCCGTGCATGCGTCGAATGGGCATTATCCCGAGAGTGGACTTTCGCCGAGCTTGCCACCGAGATTTGCCCAGTTACCCGTGAAGCTAGCCATGAACCAAGCGGCGGGATTCTTTGTGTTCGGTGGAGCAGTGCGCGGGCTGTCACGCACTAGAAGATAGTTGTCAAATAGCTGTGGCACTTTGGACGGCGCTGGCGGCGGATTGGCAGGGCCACCCCCGGGCCGACTGCCACCAAACGATGGGCTACCCGCTCCGGTGCGACCACGACGCGCCGACTGTGGCAGTCCCGCCTGTTGGAGAATCTTGTCGGCATAGCCATAGCCAGCTTGAATATTGCCTGATCCAGCGTTGTATGCTGCAAGAGCATTACGGATATTGCCACCGTACTGTCGCAGTAGTGCATTCATCATTCTGATGTATGCTTGCTGTGCATCATGGGGATTGAACGGTGAGCCGTGACCATATGTACGCCATGCTGACGGTTCAAACTGGGCCATACCTTGTGCACCCGTGGAACTAGTTACATTGGGATCGAAACTGGATTCGTCCTCAATCTGTGCAGCAACCACCGATGACGGCAGACCCGTGGCAGATGCCGCACCGGACACCCATGATTTGAACCGTGCAGGAACATAGCCGGGAACGGGGCCAGGACCGCTGCTGCGTACCGGCCCACCACCGCCCATTATTACCTGCTGCCGATATCTTTGACCGGCAGGGGTAACCTGTCCCTCAGTGTAGCCAGTGGTCGCTTTTGCAAGTGTCTGTCCGCTGGCGGTGGCATAGCCCAGTTCCAGAGCGGTACCAGACTGCGCAACCGTGGCGACTGTTTGACCAGCCCGAAAGATTTGGCCGCGCCGTGGAAGGTTGGTGATCTGCTCAGCAACGTAGTTATAGACATTGGTTCCAAGCTCACGAAACCATACGAACGGCTGCCCCGCGTACCAGTTTGGGATGATGCCAACTACTTGCTCATCGGCAATAGCGCGGATTGGGGTGCCGGGAGGCGCACTGATATCAACCCCTTGATCGGTACGCCCAATGACACCACCGGGCACGGGCTGAACGTATCGAGCCATTTATGCAGCGGGTGGCGGTTGCTGTGACTGAAAGAATAGGAACGCCAGCGCAGCGGCCGAGACAATGCCCGCGAGAAAACCGAACAGGTATTCCTTACTCTTGAACATCGTTACCGTTGCGGCGTATGAGCTTGAACCGATTAGACAAGAGGAACCCCACTATCACGCCAATGCCAAAGGATAAAATGTGTTCTAAGGCGAAGTAAAACCAGCCTGACATTCACGGGCCAACGAATCCCGGCGTAGCCTGTAGGTTTCCACCGGCACAGAGCGCAACCTGAGCATTTCCGTGCTGCTGCTTGCCCGTGTTCGTCGGCGGAATGCGGGGTTCGATTTGTAGCGTGTCAGTAGTCTGTGTTGTGACCTCTGACAACTGTGACGACTGTGATGCCTCCACGTTATTCCTCAGTCTCGGGTAGTGACCGGATTGCCTGCATGGCTTCCCAGACGCTCACGCGATAGACCCATCCGTGCACAAAGTTCCGGCACTTGTCGAAAAAGCGATCAAACGGGTCGGGGTTCATTGCGTAGTACAGTACTCCTAGGCCGATAAGCGTAGTGACCAGATCAATGATGCGTTCGGGATCGGACTGAATGAGGGTGATTCTTTGTTCGTCACTCATCGCACCCGTCCTTTAGGTGAATCACCATATGTTTCGGTAGGCGGCTTATTGTCGGCCAGACCTGCATTCTTGGCATGGACATACTGTGCCCACAGTAACAGACCGGCGATGCCACCGCCGACGAGCGGACGCCATTTCTTACCTGGTGGTTCGGCGACCATCATAATGCCGACAAACAATGCACCTTGCGCTAGCCCGATATTTACCCACTTCATCAAGGTCGGCGCACGGGTCTTTGCGTTTATCTCCGTAGTCTGTGGCGATGAATTGGTGGCCGAGATTACATCGTAAACCACTGCTGCCGAGATACCAATAACAGCGGCGTCTGCTTCGCTTCGTGCCATTTATTTCTTTCGGGGCCGAGGAGTTACCTTCTTTTTGGCCGGTGCAGGCGCAGGCCGACGCGCTGTGCGCGGCGGCGGTGCACTCGGCCGAGGTGCCGGTTTGGGCGCTGCATGCGGTGATGAACGGGGAGGTTTACTAGGTGATACAGGGCGCTGACGAATCGTTTGGTGACCAACCACGGGAGTCTTAGTACGATTACTGCTATGAGAGCGGGCCATTGTAGCATGGGCTTTGGCCCCCCCGCGAGACTTACCCTTAGCGTTTTTGGGGTTGGTGTCACGAGTCCGCTTACCTTTGCCCATTGTCCACTTGGTACCGTGCGTCCACTGCTTCACTCGGCCGCCATTGTGGTGACGGGTATGGGCACTGCCACGCTTGCCTTTACCCTTACCGTGATCCTTTGTGGTCTTGCCGTGTTTACCGTGCTGATTCTTGGGTTTCTTTGCACGCTTGCCACGCGGACCAGCAGGACCAGCAACACCAGGTGCACCGGGATCGCCCGGTGCACCAGGATCACCCTGACCGCCGGTAGTTGTGCTGCCACCACCGCCGTCACTACCACCACCGGGTGAAGTGGTCAACAGACCCGTACCGGGATCGTAAACACTTTCACCGGGCTGCAAGATCATTGGGTCAGCGGGAGTCGGAGGCACCGGCGCGACGGAGCCGGTGCCCGTACCCGACTGTGCCGACAGGCGATTACGGTAGTACCAAACACCAGCGAAACCGATAACGGCCCATACCCAGGCAGGCAGTGGACCGAACTTGCGGGTGAGCGACTGTCCGATTTTGCTGCGCTTGGCTTTACTCATGCCTGTGTTGCACCTCCCACAGCCTGTGACTGTGCTGCCAATACCTGCTCGTTCAGTGTCGGAACACGGGAGCCAAAGCTACTCATCCGGTTGCGGACGGTAGGACGACCACGAACCTGACCAGTATTGACGGTAACAGTTTTGTACATGTTTTGCTTGCCGACTACGGTGTGCATCATGGCATAGCGCGTATTGTCGATGCCACCGCCCATGTACAGTGAACGGGTCATGTAGCGCAGTGCGCGGGTGATTTGGAAACCCTGTGGTGACAGTACACCACGGTCAGGCGTAGGAGCGTTCTTTGTCCATGAGTACGGTGCCATTGCGGGAATGTACTCAATTGACTGTCGCCACAGCCGACGAATCTGACCGGCACCGAGCCGACAGCCGCGAAGGTCCACTCGCATCAGACCGGGTGAGCGACCGGGCCACCATACGGGACCGGGCCGGTCCCACAGATTGAAGAAATCAGGTTCCCGGTTTTCGGGGTTACGGTAACCGGGATCGGGACCGAATTGTGTGCGCGGGCCAGGTACAGGCACAGTTCACGCGGTAGTGTGCTGGCCCGTTGACGCTTGCACAATGCGAGCGTAACCGCCAGTTAGGTTCTTGATGAAGGTTGGACCCTGTGAACCGGGGCGGGTGAGAACGAGAATCCCGCCTACCAGAAACGAGTAGACAACAATGTCCGTAAGTGTGTTGTTCATGGATACGGCGCTTCCTCTGTTGGTGTGACGGGAGCATTAGTCGGCGGAATTGCGAATTGATTAGCAACCGCGTTGTAAAAGTTTGTGAGTCTGGTACCGAATGGCCCTATCACTAGGCCGGTCAATACAGTTACCCATGCCATGACACTCGCGGCTCGCTGTGCGCCAGCGTCGGCGATTAGGTGGAGTGTGCCGAATAACACGAGGATGGCAACATAAGCACGGGGTGACGGCATCTTACGGTCGCCGCGACCGGGCATATCCACGGACCCCATGGTCTGTAGCGCAACCATTACCCAGAATGCGGCTGTGACAGAATTCTCGCTCATGGCAGCGGAACGGGCGGAGTGGGTGACAGTGGACTAAAGCCACCGGGAACATTGGGCTTTAGGCCGGTGCCTGCTGCCGCTGCCATGTTAGCCAAGTTGGCCCAGTCCTGATTGTCAAGCGTGTAGGCATCCCCGTAGAGAGCCGCCCATGGTTCGGTGGCAAACCGCCCGCCGCCCGCAACGGCGGAGTAGACGAGGGTATAGCCACCGAACACTAGGAGGATGCCGATAAACTGCAACGTAGTTACCCGAGATTGGTGGTGTCGGGGGCCGCAGTATGAGTGTCGCCGGAAAGCTCGTCCGTTGACACAACCTCTATGGGCGGGTGGGGTGCTTCCGGCCGACCCGTACACTGCTGACGATACTCGTATCTCCTGCCACAGCCGGGACAGTAGAACGGGGCGTCTTTCGTGTCAGAAGTGTCAGCCTGTGACTCGGTGGAAGCCTTCGCCTCGGTAGCTTCCGTGTCACTCTCGGTGGAGCGGCGCGACGACGGCATTTACGCCGCCCGCCTGACGCCACCGAGAACACCGCCGAACAGACCTAGCACCCAAGTACCGAAAAAAGTACCGAGCGCAAAGAATCCGACGCGGTTCCAGTTCAATTTGCTCACTGCTATCGCTCCTTAGTTGTGACCCGTGACAAACGTGATAACTGTGTCGGTTGCTAGCCGCCGTGGTGACGCCGGAACTTGTTGCGCAGGGCACACATGGCTCCGACTTCAAGGAAGACGAGTACCCAAAGGTAAACCTCGTCGCCTACCCGCACGGGGCGCGTACCGGGCCGCGCCCCTGCGGGAGCGGGGCCACCCATCGTACCCTGTCCAAGTCCCGATGGTGTGGGGTTTGAGGCCGATGCAAAACGCGCCCGCATCATGCACCTTCAAGTTCGGGCGTCAGTTCGCCCGCAATAGCGAGAGCGTCATAGATGATCTCAAACGATCCGGGGGGAGTGGTGATATCTGCACCACCGAATTCTAGTTGCAGCAACGTCTGCTCAACGGTCTGCAACCAGTATTCACCTTGACCAGCAAAGTTGTCGCCTGCCGACGCGCCACCGGAATAGCGTGGCACGACAAAGACGCCAGCTTCACGAGTCCACGTACCGAGGGCGAGCGCCTGATAAAAAGCGTTCATTTCCTCGATAAGTTGGGAGGGCGTCATCTTCCACAGTCGTCTAGCGTCGAGCCGGAAGTCAATGGCACCGGCGTTAGCGTCTGTCAAATCTACGCGGCTCTTGTTTGCATCGCCGTTACGGACCACAAAGATGAGTCCTCGCAGTTCGTTACCCGTAAGGGTTTCACGGATCACATTGTTGGCCGACGTGAGTACGGGCTGCTCATGCATGTTGAAGCGTGAGCAGGACAGTCCATCCGGAATCTGCTGGATTGGGTTACCGAGCAAATCCTGTAGGTCGGGCTGCGCCCATGATTCGATGTAGAGCTTCACCGTGACAGTCGGCTGTGTTGTGGGGGCCGTTGTCGTGAGTCCGTAGGGACCGGCTTGGTTACCGGCCGCGAGCGTGTACCTGAAACGGTACTGTGCACGGGCGTCCGTGTTTGCCAGTACGCCAAGCGTGTCTTTTACCTCTGCGAAGAACCGGATTGTGAAGGCCGGATTGATCGTGTTGGAAAACGTCGGTCGCTTGGCAGGGTCGCCGTCCCACGGGCGAAGGTACTTCTGTATGAGCGCATACTGATATCCGCCCATTGGATAGAGGATCGGGCCACCCGATATGTCCTCCAATGAACAGGACTGTAGTATGGAGTATGGTGAGTCACCAGCAAGCACCCCCGCGCCGATTACACCACCCGTGCTAGTTACCTGCATTGTGATACCACGCAGGAAACCACCCGGCGTGACGTTGTTCACTACCTCCTGCGACGATGCTCCCAACTGCATGCTGAACGTAGAGAACGGCGCTTCACGGTAGCAGTTAGATCCCACAATGAAGGGAATCTCACCGGACTGTGGTTGTGCCGATGCGGGGGGCGCAGATACGCCACCGGGTACGGGCATAGGTTCCTCCTAGAACTGTGCGAGAGCGGCACGACTGATACCAGCGACGTGCTGATTCTTGCTTGTCATTCCGTGCAACCAGAAGATGCGCCAGAACGTCCCAAATACAAGCACTGACAGAAACGCCGCCAGGCCAGAAGTGGCCGAAGCGAAATGTGTATGCATACCTTTATTATCCCTCGGCTGTCAAATTATGAACATATCTGGATATGTCTGCATTGACACGAGCCGTATTACTAGTCGGAAGGCCCACTGTCTGACGAAAGATTAGGCGCAGCATGAATGACTGCGATACGCCAACCTTCTCAGCTAACTCCCGCAGTATCTTCTGTTCTTGGCTGTTCAGATATATGTTCATCTTTAGGTGGCTGTAGTGCGGCGAGCGCGGCGAGCGCCGCCTGTGCCAAATCGACGACGGCCCGTACCTTCCGGTCCCTAGGTGACAAGCGAAGCACGGGCCACGTCAAAAGGTAGCTGCCAAACAAGAGCAAGGAAACCCCAGTGATAACTGTAAGCGATACGAGTAGCACCGCGAGCTTCCCGACACCGCGTGCAAGTGACGCGATCATTTCGACCTCCTGGGAGATTTGCCATTTGTGACCTCTGACAACTGTGATAACTAGGACGCCGGTTTGTCGCCCATCGACCATGTACCCGTTCGGGATTCAGCCTGTGCCGGTGTTTTCTTGACGCGGGCCGACTTGCGCAGGGGCTTCACGATTGCCACCGTAACGTTTGGCCCCTTATAGAACGTCTGCCCATTGCGATCCTTTGGCACCTTACGCGCCCACAGTAATAGCTCGACCAATGTGGGCGACATAACGACCTTGCGTTTATACGCGATCACCAGCGCCGCTGTTTCGCAGTCTTTTGCCCACCGCCATAGATGATAGTAAAACCAGCCCGCCGCAGCTACGCCAGCAATACCAAACACGACTGCGCCAATGGTGATGTACAGCATTAGGCCATTGCGCCAGCGGTCCAAGAATCCCCGGTCGCGTTCGGGGGGAATAAAAGGACACCGGGGGTGCCGCCGCTGTAAGTACTGTCAGTAATCGCCATGATTTCTTTGCCATTGATACGGAGGGACTGACGGCTACCCTGCGATACGAACATGTACTGCGTAGTGGCCGGATCAGCCACGAGATTATTGTGAGCACATGCCTGTAGTAAAGTGGAGGAATCAGGGCTACCGTGGTCGAGCCTGTAGATACGGTAACTAAGCGGCGGTGCTGTACGGAAGTCACCCGCTGTATTATTGCCGAAAATACACGCAAGGTAGCCAGCATTGCCAGCGGGCTGAACTCGTGTCAGTGCGCCAATGAAAGTGGCAACACCACCCGTGCCGATCAGCACACTACCTGCCGCGAGCATGGAGTAGTGGTCGTTTACCCATGATTCACTGGTACGGTAATCACCGTTATGTCCGGTTGCACCGGCCCCGGTATTTAGCTCGTTGCTGACAATCGGACAATCGACCATGCCGAACGTGCCATCGTTGAAGGTCAGTGGTGACCAGTGTGCCTGTCCAACGCTCATGCCGTTATTGGCACGATTGAAAAAGTCAGTCTGTAGTGGAGTGCCAACTACGGGAGTTTGAGCGTTGCCACCTTCCCATGCGTCTATGGTCATTGCGTTGAAAGTAGCAATACCGGGCGAGCCACCGGGCGCAATGGCAGTGTCATAGACTGTGAGACACGGCTGTCCGTTCAAGTAGGCCGTATGCTGTGACCCTTCCGAGACTAGCATGACGATATCGCCAGTGTTCACCACTGGAAACACAAAGCCGGTATTAGTAATGTTGGTGTACGTTCCGCTAACGCGCTTGTAGATTGCAAAGTTAGGGGTGCCGACAATGTATAGAGCAGCGTACTGATTTTGACCCGTAGCATTACTACGGGTGGTTGGCCCCTCATAACCACCGGCAATAGCATGGGCAGAGCCTACGGTGATCTTAGAGTAATGGTCACTGGCCCAAATGTTCGAGCCATTCCACGCAGCACTAGCCCCCGACGCCTGACCCTTAGCCTCATTGCTGACAATCGTGGGTGCCACATCAGAGCCACCACTCCAGAACGCACCAAGCGATCCGTCAGCGCGATTGAAAGTGTCAGTGGCTAATGGCGTCAGTGTGAGCGCAACTGACGGAGTACCGCCACCACCGCTACCAGGATTATTAGGGTACGGACTAGCACCCGGATCATTAGGGAACGGATTGAAACTCACCCCTTGGCCGCCCGTATCAACTGGATTTGCAGGTTGTACGAAAGCTGGCCGTTGGCTGCGCCGCTGGACACTACAAAGGTAACAGCCGAACCGGGGGGGATGTAGAGCACGTTGTCAAACGAGTCTGAGTATAGACCGGCCGTGCCAAGCTGAATGACCTCCCGCAGATCGGAGGGCGCGGGGTCGTTCTCGTACATGAGAATTAGTGCAGCCGCCGCAGGGTTCGCTGTGATCGCAACCCGCTGCATTAGCCACCCGTACAAGCGCCCTGTGCGTAGTGCAAAGGTACCCGCACCGGAGGCGTTCAGGCTGATGCTACCCTTTTCCTGATGGTAACTAAGATCTTCGCGCCGCTGGAAAGCAGCCGCGATGATTTCGGCTACCTCTCGCGGGGTGGCAGCGTCAACGGTGGAGTTGTGCCTAATGGTTTGCTGCATGTTCACCTCTTGGCATGGTTGTCACGTTTGTTACGGGTCACATCTGACACGCGGGAAACTATGAGGCTTTGTCGGCCGTCGCGCTGCCGACGGACACAGAGAAATTCGTGGCCGCCGAGCTTGGGGACGATCCGCCAAACATCTTGTCTCCGGCCCGACAGTTGGGCCACGCGGCCGAGGTCTTCCTGATCCTCCACAGTGAAGATAAACAGCCATGACGGCTCACTCCACATAAGCCGGGATACGTGAGTCGGCCGCTGTGTACCCGCGATCATGGTGACCTTATTGGATCGTGCCGCCCGCCAGAATTTGCTCATGGTGCCGCGCATGCCCAATCCGCTTGGGGGAGTGTCCTCAAAGTATGCCGCCTCATCGACCATGACAGTCTGACCGCCCTCTACATAAATCTCATCTAGCAACGGCTGAAAGACTGCCTTGTGCCGCCGTGTTTCTTCGCTAGGTGTGCCACCACGGGGCCAGACGATCACATGCTCCTGCCCGTAACTGGGGGGCCACTTCTTGATGATCGGCCAGCCGTCCCGCTTGTGCAGTCGCATAAGGGTGTCGTCGCGGGGCTTGTCAGCGAGGATTGTCACCCGACTGGGGCGACCGTCACTTGCACGGCGTCTACCAATGAGCTTGCATAGTTCCACTGCACAGACTGACTTGCCGCTACCGGTGGCACCAACTAGGCTGACGTGCTCGCCCTGACGATGGCTTTCAAAGAACATAACCTGAAAGTCCTCCCAGTAGAGAACGTCAGGCTGTGTTATTTCAAGTGGTGATGCTCGCCCCGGCAAGATGCCACACCTGTTCGATTCTCCCGCGCCTGCGCTTTATCAGTTTGAGCGGGTTGCGTTCCTGTGACCAGCCGTGCAAGGTTTGGGTGCTACGGATAACAGTGAGTGCGTATGCAAGTCGCGCACGTTCCTCCACTGTCAGACCAGTCGTATCAGAGGCAGCGATCATCCGACAGACACGACGCCCGGTTGACCGGCATTGGCGGCATGCTGAGCGTCCCACTCTGCCTGTGCCTGTGCCATTTCCTCCGCCCGCTGTGCACGGCGCTCAAACCAGCGACCAGCGAGAATACGACCTACCCGTCCGAACGCCAGCAACGGCTCAACAAATCCGAGAAAGATAAGCAGCGGCTGGCGGAGCGGCACCACCACATGGGTAAGTGACACCAGACCCTTTGCCATCTTCTCTTTGTCTTCGTCGATGGCAGTGGCAAGTTCCTCGTCTTCCCGTGCCTGTCGCCATTCGACAACTTGATCGAGTGCGCCGGTCAGACGACCATGTAGTTCGCGGTCAAGCTTCTCACTAGTGGTTTTGCTCTCACCACCGGCGCCCTCACGACGACGGCGACGCTCTTCACGAGGTGATTGTCGCCCGCCAGTTTCTAGGTCAAGTTCGTCAGCCATTAGTTGTTACCTCTGACAACAGTGACAACTATCAATTGAAATACCCCTTCCGCTTGGGTGCCTCATCGCTGTCCTCATCTTCACCGTCACCATTGCCCTTGTCCTCGGCGACTTCATCGGCAGTGAGAAATCCGTGCTTGATTGCCCGTGCTATCTGCTCATCGCTACCAAGGTCCACACTGACATTGATTACTTTGCCAATCGGCGGCGCAGCAGGTTCCTTATCTTTCTGCTGCAACCGTTTCAGTGTGGCACGTTCTTCTTCACTTAGAGGCACGGCGCTTACTCCTTACTGGTTCGGCCCATGTTTTACCACCGCGCTTACCCTTAGTGGCAAACACGTAGATACGATACGTCTTACCGTTGATCTTCTTAGTTCGCACCCTGACAGGCTGCCCGCGTTTACGGATTACTGCCTTGCTTGGCATTGAGTTACCTCGCTCCCAATAGAAGTGCCCCCGGTTTCCGCTGCTGCCGATCAGCGGTCGCCAGGGGCACTGAGGCCAACCAAGCCACCCCCGAATTGTACCATGCCCGCTCTTGACCGGCGAGGTATAATTTGCCTATGGGGTCGCTGCCGACACTGAATTTTGCACCGTGAGTGACAATCGTATCTCCGCGATAGAAGCGGAGTTGCGCATACTTGCCACTTGGCGTACCAGAATCGTTGACAACGCGTTCCGACAGGTACAGGAAGCCAACGCGAAGTTTGACGACCGTGCGATGACACTCCACAAAGAGCTACAGGCTCTCCGTGCCGCACAGCCGGAACTGCCGCCGCCCACCAAGCGAGTATCCAAGCCACCACGGGTACCCGACCTCGGCAGTGACGAGGACAATGCCCACTTCCGAGAATTGGAGGCTAAGTTTCGTGGCGTATGAATTCCAGGTTCTGGGATGGAGAGATTTTGCAGGCAACGATCCCTATGACGAAGCACCAACACAGGCCGACCTCCCTAACGTAGCCGGTGTGTTTGTGCATTATTGGGACGACGAAACCGGCGACGACAGCTACGAGTGGGTTATGCACGATGAGCCGTATGAGCACTGGCAAGATTGGTACGACGCCATTGCGGACAGCCTAGCTGACTACGGATTGGAAGTTGCATGACACGTCCACACATATCACATTTGTCATAGGTCACGTCATGCCTGCCGACATGCCACCCAACTTCTATTCTGCCAAGCGGATTGTAAAACCCCGCAGACGAACCAGTAAGCGCCTGCCGGTCATTGCAGTGTTCGGCAAGGACGTGCTCACTGAGCAAGGCGAGGTATCCACACTACAAGTGCTGATAGAAGTCCTCCCCGATCTACCGCCGACGATCTTTGCAACAGTAGGCGCAGCCGATCTGCTCGCGTACTTTGACGAGATTTACCGCGTGTCTCATCCCACCACATGGCAGTGGCGCATCACCGATCACGACAAGGCTGTTTATACGCCAAACGGCCGATTGGGCCATCATCACCGTGTCACCACCGCCGTCAACTTTTTCGGCTTCAAGCCAGGTAATTACCACAAACTCATCGACCCGATCACAATGCACGGTCGCGACCTCTCCGCCGTGCTTCCCCCGGCCGAGCACCGGATCATTTCACTGTTACAGTGGGCAATAGATTACCGTGATTTCTGTGCCGATAACGGCCTACACATTCGGCCGACGCCAGGAAGCATCGGCGCACAACTGCTTCGCGATCCACGCTTCTATCCAAGCCCCCGTCGGAAAGTGCCAGCGCAGACCAACGCCAGAGCACGGGACAACCTACCGGGCAATCATTACCACCTCTGTGTCACCCCATCGCCAAGCCGCACCTACAGCGCCACCTATCTAGACCAGCATCAGGCACATCACTACCACGCCCGTCAGATTCACTTCCCTCATGCCGATCATCTGTATGCCTACGGTGCATTTCACATGCTAGAGCAATATTGGAGAATGGAACCAGGACCGAATTTCATGGGACTGTACTGTCTTGACCTCGCCCCACCACCCGTTCGTGGCGTCCCTCTATTTGGCCTGCCATACCGGAGCCTAGACAAGTTGTTCATTTACAGCAATGAGCTACCCGCAATGCTCGACATGGGATACACGGTACTCGGCATCCGTGCCGGATGGGGGTCCACGCACCGTGACACAGGACTGAACAAATACGCTGAATGGGCAGGCACCGAACTGGATGCCCGTGGCAATCCCCGTTGGCTGAAGATGCTTTTGCTCGCGACATATGGAGTGCTCGCCTGCAAGCCGACAACGGCGGAAACAATATTTCGGCTCGCTAAAAAGGGTATCGACACAAAGACACTCACCGGTCGCCGGTCGCTCACCGGTCAAATGGTGTCACGCAAGCAAAAACTAGAACCGAGCATCGCCAACGTAATCCACCGTGGCATGATCGAAGCTGCTACCCGTATGGAGTCGGTCACCTTCGCACAATATCTCACCCGATACATGCAGCGCGTACTTCATATCTATGCGGACGGCGTAATCGTAGAGGCAAACGATCATCCGATTCCAATGCTACTTGAACCATGGGAGATTGACATAGAGCTAACTCATTACTGTCCGGAAGGATTGCAAGCATTCTCATCGGACCAGCTAACCAAGCGCCCCGGCAGCCATCGACCACGGGACCGTCGCATGGTTCCCGTCATGCCAGGAGGACACAGGCTTGTTGCCGGAAGAACTTCCTAACGAACTGCTAGCGCAGCTACGGCGTAAAGGCCACGGCGATATCGCTACCCATCTGCTAGACTTGCGGTGGGAACTACTATGCGCAGCCAAACGAGAGGACTGGGATACATACGACACGATCAGGCAGTGCCTGAACCTTCAATTGAGGATGCAGATTCCTCGGCATGACGAGTAGCACAGTTATCACAGTTGACACACGTAACGACAGGAAACGGAACTAATGCCACAGCCAACAGCAGACCAGCAGACCTTCGACAACGAGCTACGCGGAGCAATGTTCCGCAACGACAAGGGCGACAACCCCGCACGGCCCGACTATCGCGGCCGGTGCCAGATCAACGGCAAGCAGTTCCGGATCAGTGGATGGGTCCGGACAGCCAAGCAGAGCGGCGACAAGTATCTGTCCCTCGCCTTCACGCTCGATGAGGCTCCGCCGCCCGAGGTCGCGGCGATTGCGCCCGACGACGACCTTCCATTCTAGCCCCGCGCAGGCTAGCTATCCGCCGTGCACGGTGCTAGAATCTAGAGCATGGAGCAGGGCCAACCAATCAGGAGGGATCAAGTGCCACAGCCATCCACAACCAAACGGAGGAAGACAGTGCCGCAGGCACCCAAGGCTCCGGAGAAGACTCCGGAACAGATCGCAGCAGAAGAGCAGGATGCAGCGTGGCTCGCGCTCGTTGAGCGCGCAACCAGCGGCGACGGGTCGGGCGCGAAGCAGATCGCCCGAGCGGTTACGTTGGAGCGGGAACGTGCCGACGTGATGAAGCGGGTATCGGACAACCGCGATTACCTGCGGCTCATGGACCGGAACGATGAGCTTGACGCCGATCAGGCCGAGTTCATCGACACGTTCTACCCCGAAAAGGAACGCGGGGATCGTCGCAGCAAGGACGACATTGAGGCGACCCGTCGCGCTCGCGAACTGGCCCGCCACTCCGACTAGCCCAAGGACGGGACCGGCCCGCGTCATGTCCCCCCATCGTGGCGCGGGCCACACCAAGGCAACTGGGGGAGATAGGCCAACCATCATGTACCAAGTAGAAGTCACCATCACAGTCCGCAAGCAGGACACCTACGGATCGAACAGCTACGCGACCAGCAGACGCGAGACACTGAGCACAGGCGACACGCTTGACAGCACAGTCGCTGAAGTAACTGACCAGTGCCGCGACGACGTGTTCACGCAAACCCTGCTCCGCCGTCAGGCAGAGAGCGCGGCGAGCGAGTAATGGCTAAGTTCACCACCTTCTCTATGAAAGAGAGGTTCCACCGGGGCAAGCCACGCGAGGAAGGTCGCAAGGCCGGATCCAAGGTTCCCCCGGCGATCCGCAAGGCTCAGCGGCGGAGGAAAAAGCAACGGTAGACTCACGGCCCCCGGTTCCTCCCGAGAATCGGGGGCCACCTACTTCTACAGTTATCACGTTTGTCAGATATCACAACTGGGACAGGAAACATGCCACTTTGCACACAGATTATTCGCGACGGAAAAGAACTGCCGATTCATTGGGGTGGATTTCACGTTGCTGCCATGACCATTGCAGCCGTAGTCGATCAGCCCGTTGACGAGTGGAAGATTTGGGAGAACCCAGTCGAGACAGCAGCCGAGATTCAGGCCAACGGCTATCCCGACACGCCCATGCCGGTCAGCCCCGGCATGGTCTTCAACCTGATGAGCTATCCGGTGATCGGTGCCACGCCGCTCAACGAGGGAAGCGTCACGCTCACCAAGACACACCGCTTCATCGACGTTACGGACGGAGAGGTCTTGGAACTTCTCCCCGGCGACGTGCTCCGGTGCTGGCGCGACTTCTAAGCAGTGACAGCCGTGCGCGGGTCGGGCTTTGTCGCCCGGCCCGCCAGCGGCGCAAACACAGCCAAGTCAACAAAGTCAATCAAAAAGGTGGAGATTGATGATAGACCGGGTAACCACGGGACCACGACAGACCCGCACTTTTGCCGATCCCGCAGGGCTAATTCTTATAACCCTGTGGCCGAGTGGAGCGGTGGACGTGCAGACCAGACCGCGCCCCGATGCCGAGTGGTCAATGCCGGTACGGTGCTACGAAGAGCTAGACCTGCCGGGGGGCGCAGCATGAAGCGCCACACTCTACACATGGTTACGCTAACACTTGAAGTAACGGGCGATGCTGCCAAAGAGCTGGCCACCATGATGGACGACGACGCTAACCCGCGAGAGGTCGTACTAGCGGCGTTAGAAGCTGAGGACATTGAAATCAGCGGCGAGGTCGTTCAACTAGAGCTAGTACCAATCGGTTACGATTCCTGATAAACAGGAAACTCTGTCACGCTAGTCACGGGTATCAGCCGTCACACCGGGAGGCTCGCCACATGGCGGGCCTTTTGGCGTGCGAGCGCGCGCGCGCGCGCGACAATTGACACGTCAACAGTTGACCGGTCAACCTTTGACCGGTCAACTGTCAACCCCGCAACTGTTGACCCTTCAACTGTTGTACTGTCAACTGGCCTGTCACGGCTGTCACGGATGTCACATGTCACGCCCAGTGTCAGCCAATCCGCCAAAAGTGACCTATGACAGCCGTGATAATCGGAATCCCCGTAAACACTGGGAATAGGGTCTGTGGGCCGTCCTAAGCCATCCTCAGACCAATCGAGCTTTCAGACAGGTTTGGGGTCGCCTAGGGCCAGTGCCGCAAATAGTCAGTAGAAACTACTGAGATTTTTCTAGTGTATTGGAAATCGCTTGACAGGCTCTATAGGAGCAGTAGATTTCCGGTCACAGCGAATCCCGCACCGTGAGAAGTCCATTTAGCGGCCGCAGTTTCCGGGACAGAGCACTAAATACCCTCTCCGAGTCAACGAAGCGAACGTGAAGAGCGTTTCCCAACCAAGCGAACGACAGCAGAGTAAACCGATCAGTGTGAGCCGGGTAGAAGCGGTGTCCCGATCGGCAAGGGCCAAGTCACACCAACACCAAACGGAGGGACCATGGAAACTTGCCCATGGCTCATTGAAGTACCTAGCAATAATCCGGAGCCGGATTTTCCGGAGGACTGCTACCGCATTATCGAATGTGGCGCATCGGTCACAGTCAACGAATACGGATCATGGAAGTGCGAAGCAGGCCACGAGCATGTTTCATACGATGATCCGGCCCGCTCTGCTTATGAGGCTGAGCTTGCCTACAACGAACGCCTAACCGACTAGGAGGGAAACACCGTGCCAACCAAGGACAATCCATGCCGCGAATTCAAAGCGGTGCAGGCCTACGCCAAGCAATACCATGCATTGGTGCAGGATGATCCGGCAGCGACCGATTTCCTGACGATTCTGACGATGGGGACGTGGACATTCTCCCCGGCATCCCCGGCTCGGCCGTATACGTATCCGTACCCATGGGTGACGGGACCGTATGGATCGGGTAAGTCGCTGCTCGGACGGGACGTGTTCGGCTCAATCTGCCGACGGCCGGAAAAGATCACATTGGTGACCGGAGCAGCGTTGTTCCGGCTCATGGGCGATTACGACTCCGAGACCGGAGAAGTCACCAATAACTTCCCAACCCTGCTGATTGACGAATGGGACGCCACGCTACAGGCCGAGGGTCTTCGCGGCGTTATGAACGAAGGCTACGCAGAAGGCGCAACGATCCCCCGCACGATGGGCAAAACCGGCTCAATCCGGTTTCCCGTCTATGGACCCAAGTTCATCATTGGTGCCGACAATGGCCGGATGCCCGAGTCAATCGAGACCCGCTCCGTCAGGATCGACTGTCAGAAACATTCGCAGGCCGAACTAGACGCCATGGGCATTGTTTATATGGCCCGTCAGAAAGCAGACGAAGAGCAGGCCGAACTTTCGGCGATGCTGGCGGAGTGGGCCAAGGCGAACGCCATGGTGCTCCGTGACTACGAACCCAAGCCTGTAGAGGGTCTGACTGCTCGGCAATGGGATATGTGCCGCGCATTGGTGCAGTTGGCGAAAGCGGCCGGAGTCGAGAATCGGATTCGTAAGGCTCTGGCGGAGCTTTTCAGCCGTCAGCCCGAGAAGGTTGACGCCCGAGTGGAGCTTTACTCGGCGATCTTTGAAGTCTTTGAGGACAATGACACCACGAAGGCCACAACGAAGATGCTGCTTGCCAAGCTCCGTGAGTCTGGCATCGGGGTGCCGGGGGGATCGGGCAAAGGACTGGCGTCGGTCCTGTCGGGTGACGGTATCTCTCCAACCTATCTGCGAATCGACAAACCGGATCATCCGGGGTTCGTGGAGGGTAAGACGACGCATCGGGGATACCATCGCTACCAGTTCGATCAGGCCTTTGTCGAGTTTCTGCCAGACGTCGACGACGACGACGACGAGGACTGATAACCAATCAGTGGCAGCCGTGACAGGCTCACACTTGTCACGGCTGTCACACGTAACAACGGAGGCCACAATGGACACAATTGACAGGCTTGCCAAGTGTCAGCGGATTAGCTGGCAGGATGAAGTATCGACCGACGATCTCTCTTATATCGACGATGCGGCCGGGGAGGCTATCGGGGAGATACAGGGACTCCAAATCGACCTAACCGAATTGGCGGAGAAGACCCTTCGCTATCAGCAGGTTATCCGTGAACTGCTCGACAGGCTGGCGGATCATCGTCGGGGTCTGCTGACGATAGACGAGGTTTTGGCCGGAGCCATGTTCAGAGAATTGTCAGTGTCGGACTTGCCTAGGTACGCACTGGGCACCAATGAGGCCGCAGCTTGCAAGGTTTGGGCAACGGCCCGAGACTGGGAAGTTACGGAGGTAACGCTATGAGCCGGAAACACTACGTTGAAGTGGCACGGCTGATCGCCGATGAAATCGAGTCGGCATCGCCGTTGTTTGAACGGTCTCGCATCAACGGGGCCAGCAACATTGCCCGAGGGCTGGCGGATATGTTTGCCGCTGACAATGGGCACTTTGACCGGCAGCGGTTTTATTTCGCTGCCGCACTGGACAGCAACGGTCGCCCTAATTGGAAGGCATTGGTTGCCGCCTTGTCACTCCACGAACGGACGGGATACAACGAGGTTGGTTTGAAACTGCCGACTTCTACCCGCTGGCAGCCGCCGAAACACTGAGGCTGACACGCTGACTGACACGCTGACTGTCACACTGACTGACACGCTTACTGTCAGTGTGACTGTCAGTGTGACTGTCACACTGACTGTCA
>Ga0126381_100002161_pt1 | contig 21254 bp, 21 predicted proteins | sample PanSoiMetPlot_28_FD_96465 | JGI IMG/M metagenome (GOLD analysis project Ga0126381, IMG submission 96465) | Tropical forest soil microbial communities from Panama - MetaG Plot_28 | ecosystem: Environmental > Terrestrial > Soil > Tropical forest > Bulk soil | place: Panama | collected 2016-02-17
CTTTGACAAAATCGATTCGGAGGTCAATGCGTGGAGTGCGCAAACTCGCATGGCCGCCTAAAAATGACGCATTCAGAACTTGACGCATTCGGTTCAGGTTCTGTGCTTCAAGACTTCTAGCTGCGTCAGTTTGATATAGCGCGCCAGTGGGACCTATAGGAAGGGAACTTTCGGGGCCCTATTGGGTCTATTGCAATGAGATGTGTTCAGCGAAAAGAACAGACAAGGAGGGCGACAACGGCGGCGGCTTGCATCGCGTGCGCAACAGAAGCCGCCGGACCCCAGCACGCACTGGGGCCGCGACGAATTGGAAGCGTTAAACGTCTCGGATTGCGTGGAAGAGGGACTGCGATCTTGCGCGTTCTTAGGCTCACGCCTCAATCGCTCGCCTCGCCGAAATGCTTCAGCGTCACCCGGTTTCGAAGACCACCGAAGCAACCTGTTACGACGTTCCGCATTTCGGCGAAGTGGAAACTAACGGAGCTGAACTCCTTACTGCGAGGCTGGCGGAAGAAACTCCAAACCACACTTCGAGGCTGCTGTGCGCAGCCTGCCCAGAAACTCTTCTGTCATCAGAGGCAGCTCAACCGAATCGTCCTTGACGGGATAAAACGCTTCTTCAAAGAACTTCTCCAGGCCAGCGGGCGTCACCACGAGCAGGACCTTTGCATCCACGTTCCCGTTGTTTTTGAAGCAATGCGCGACCCCGCTGGGCAGGCGGACAAAATCCCCGGGCGACGCATTCAGTATCCTCTCGCCGACTTGAATGGTCAGTGTCCCTTGCTGCAGGTAAAACATCTCCTCCTCCCGACGGTGAATGTGCGGTGGGTTGCCGCCGCCCGGCGCGATCGATACCTCTGCCATGAACAGGGCGCCGCCAGTCTGCTCGCCGGTGATGAGAAACGTAATCCTGTCAATGGGGCTCTGGTAGGCCGGGCCGGTTCCAGCGTGAACATACCTGAGTTGGTTTTCCTCCAGCGCCGCGGCGGTTCCATTCGCCAGCGGGGCCGACGGGTTATTGTTGGCGCGTCCGATCGAATCGGAGGCGATGACGGAAGCGTGATCTGTATTCATTTGAGTTCTCCTTCAGAGCCCTTTGATGTCTGCAAGCTGCTCACCCCGTAATGGGAGAGCAGGCGGATAGGTTGTATCTCGGCTTTCAAATTTTTTTTCAACGGCTAAACTGAGACCCGGTATGACCGCCCGGCCTCTCTTGAAGCCAACACGGTAGCCCGGCTGATGGTAGGATTTCGCAGCGGTGATCAGCAGGCCGCAGCCAGCTGGTTGAGCTTTTCTACCCGGAACTCTGGCGGATCGCCGCCGCACGCATGCGATGCGAGCGTCCGGATCACACGCTCCAGCCAACCGCGGTTGTCCATCAACTCTATTTCGCATTGGCCAAAGATAAAAGCCCTTCAACCGGCCAGTTCGGGTGGAGCGGATGAGAAGGCAGCGTCCTTAGGACTGGGGGACACCTGATGAGGCGGCTGATGATTCATCATGCCCGCCCGCTTTTCGAGGCGTGCGTAGAAAGCCGAGTTTCGCGACCTGCCTCGCGCGAGGAGATCGCGCGGGAAATGGGCTTTCGGCACTGCTACCTTTACCCGCCACCGGAGCTTCGCCCGAAGTGACAGGCGCGGCAAGAAACGCGACAGCGATGGCGACGAGTGCAAAAAGTACATCCCCAGCAGAACGTCTCTTTGCGAACGTTCGGCTGGGGACGATTTTGCTCGGGATAACGCTTCGGTGTTAAGAGCGTAGTGGGCAAACAGGGCTGTTACCCACAGCTATTGGACTCAGCGTCTCCTTTTTTGAGAAACAGCCTGCCGTGGACAGTCAGGCTCCTAATGCAGGCGGGCGAAGCTGTAGCCCATAGGTTGGTGCGGCGGCGAGCAGTCGGGCCACCAGCTCTTCTGTGGCAGGCGGAGGAGCCGCCGAACGATCCACGGCGGGATAAAATGCTTCTTCAAAGAACTTCTCAAGGCCCGCTGGCGTAACCACCACCAGGAACTTTGCCTCCACATTCCCGGTATTTTTGAAAGAATGCACGATTCCGCGCGGCAGGTAAGCGCAATCCCCGGGCGATGCATGTAATGTTCTGTCGCCGACCTGAATGGTCAGTGTCCCTTGCTGGACATAGAAAGTCTCGTCCTCGCGCTGGTGAACGTGAGGCGGCGGGCCGCCGCCCGGCGGGACGGATACTTGAGCAAGGAAAAACGCGCCGCCAGTTTGCTCGCCAGTGAGTAGAAACGTAATCTGATCTCCGGGGCCCCAATAGGCCGAACCTGATCCTGCAGGCACATACCGGGGCTGATTTCCTTCGGCGACACTCGCCGTTCCATTCGGAGGGGCGAAGGCGGGAGCCATCCTGGCCGCCACCCTCTCGAGCAACACTTCTTCCGGTTGCGACAGATCGAGGGGTTCCATGCGAACCTGCGGTGGTTCCCCATGAAGATTCAACCGGCTCTGACCTCGAGTAGGCCAGTACACCTCGATCATGTTGCCGTCCGGATCATCGAAATAAAAAGCAAGGGACACGCCATGGTCGGATGCCAACTTGATCGGAATGTTCCTCTCCCTGACACGCGCGTAGAGCGATCGTAATTCGGCGAGTGAAGAGACTTTGAAAGCGACGTGGGCGAATGCCGGGTTGGCGAATAAGGCTATTTCGTGCGACTCTTCATCGGGACGGCTGCTCAAAAAGGCGGTAGCGCCGATCGGATGATCCGGTGAAGTCCCACCGACGATTTCCATGCCGAGAACATCCCGGTAGAATTCCGCCGATGCCGGCGGGTTTGAGGCGTGTAATCCGACGTGGTGGACACCCGTGTTGCGGCATCCGCTCGCAGATGCTTGCGGCGCAGTCCAGTGGCGCCCACCGGACCGCTCGGCTGGGTTTGAGGTTCGATTTGCCTCCCTTCCATTCGCCGGCGGCGCAGAAAGGCCACCGTATTCGATCGGATCGGCGACGGTGACGGAAGCTTCAAGCGTAATCATTTTGAGTTCTCCTTAGAGCCGTCCTGAATTTTTAACGACTGCTCACCCCGTAATGGGTGAGGGAGGCGCCGGACTGTATCACTGCTTTTGGATTTTTTTTCGGCGATTAGGGAGAAATTGACATTGGGCCGGCAGTGGCCCGCTATCGAAAATTTTCTACTACACGGATTTCGTATCGATCGACATCATCCTGGCAGTAGAGCGCGTAACGCCCGTCGGGCGAGATTGAAAGTCCCCTGGTGAACTTGGCCGGCGGTTTGGCGAGAGTGGCAAGAACCATCAATTTTCGTGATGTCAGATCAAAGAACTTCAGCACGGCCGGCTCGTTTAGCGCGTCCACAAAGTAAATGCCGCCTTGTCCCAGGGTCCAGAAACGATGGCCAGTTACAGGCAGGGTCTCACGGATGAGTTCGCCATCCTGATTGGCAAGGCTTCCATCCGCCGATCTTGGGGCGAGGGGTATTCGCCAGACGCCGGCCGACAAGACGCTGCCGTGATATAAGTAGCGCCCATCCGCGGATTCCGCAGGGTCGTAAGTTCCTCCGCGCGTGAGCTGAACCGGAGTTCCACCGGCTGCCGGAACCTCCCAGATCTGCCGGGTGCCCTCGGCATTGCTATAAAAGAGGACTCGCTTGCCATCGCGGGACCAGGACGGGACTTGCGCGCCGCCAGGCATCGCCGCCAGCCGCCGTGGCCGCCCTCCGCCAGCGGCAATGACCCAGATCTCGCCTTTGTCCGACGCAGCGGAATCGAACGCGATTTCGCGACTGTCGGGAGACCACGCGGGATGGAACGGCAGGAGCGATTGGGCCTCTAACTCGCGGAGTCCGCTCCCATCCGCGTTTCCCGTCCACAGATTCCAATGTCCCGAACGATTGGACACGAACGCGATGGATTTCCCGTCCGGCGAGTATGCCGGGTCCATCTCCTCACGAACGGAAGCGAACAGTTTTTCAGGAGGAGGCGAATTCCCCTTACCTTCGCGGTCCAGCGGCAAGCGCCAGATGTTGGCGTCGAGATTCTGCAGGACGTACGCCAGCCGGGCGCCTTTTGGCGCAATCGTAATCTGATCGGGTTGGCCTTCGAGAGCGAAAGGCGCAAGCGCGTGCTGGCCGTCAACGGCGGCCTGGCGCAGTTCGCCAGTGCTCATCGGGCCACCGCCGTAGACGATGGTCCGGCTGTCGGGCTTCCACGCAAAGCTGGTAATGGGAACGGGACTGGTGACCAGCAGCTTCGCTTTTCCAGTCGGCTGCGGAAGTGCCCAGAGCGCGTATGTGGCGCCATTTTCCCATCGGAGAAAAGCCAGCCAACGGCCGTCCGGGGAAAAAGCCGGAGAGACATCCTGCGCTGCATCCGGTCCTTCACTCAGGGCCTTCGCCGGGCCGCCGGAGATCGGGAACCGGTATAGCCGGAGCGCGAAGGCGGCCCTTAAGCGGTTCGAGGCGACGATGGCATCGCTCTCAGGCGCCCACGTGAGGTACTTGCGCGCAGATGGGCGGGAACCGGGAAGACTCGCTATCACCTTTTCGGGTCCGCCAGCCGCGGGAACCACGACTGCCTGCCGCATCTCGGCGTCGATCGTTCGCAAAAACGCGATTCGCGCGCCATCACGCGACCAAACCGGGTTCGTGTCATCTCGTGCGCCTGAGGTCAGCCTCCGCGGGGGGGCCGATCCTCCGTTACTCCCACCCAATCCGGTCGCTGTGCGGATCACAATGTGGTGAATCCCGGTCGATCCTGAATCGCTGGCATAGACGATACTGCGGCCGTCCGGAGAAAAACTCGGCGTTGTTTCAGAAGCGGGCTCGCTATCAAGAGGCAGGCTCTCAAGGAGGACGGGCTTATCGCCGGATCGATGCGTGGGCAGCGTAATCCAGATTGCGGTCGCGCCGAGCGCGCATGCGGCGACTGCAACGGCGGTCCACACAGTCCGCCGGAGCAGAAGACGCGGCTCACTCATCGCTTCCAGTCGCGATGCGACTTCGGAAGCGGTCGGACGGTCAGCCGGCGACTTACTGAGCATGGCGCGCAACAGCCGGTCGAGTTTTTGGGGAATGCGTTTGGCATGAGCTGATAAAGGCGGCGTATCCATGCCTTGGATCAGTCGTATAGTCGCTCCCGGGGTATCAGCGCGGAAGGGATTCATTCCCGCCGCTAACTCGTACAAGACCACCCCGAGGGAGAAAATATCGCTCGCCGCAGTGATAGGCCGCTGCAGCACCTCTTCAGGCGACATGTAGCCGAGAGTGCCCGCTGCCAATTCCCCGTATGCTCGTTCGGCGCCGGCCTGCCGGGCGAGTCCGAAGTCGAGGACCTTAATGAATCCGTCCGGACGCAGCATCAGGTTCTCGGGCTTAATGTCGCGATGAACGATGCCGCGCGCGTGCGCCGCTTCGAGGGCGTGAGCGATCTGTGCTCCCCAGAAAGCAACTTTGCTTACCGGCTGAGGCCTGCCGCACAGATGCCGAAACGAGGTTCCCGTCACGAGTTCCATCGCCATGGCCACCATCGGACCGGAGCGAATCACCTCGTGCACGGTGACGATGTTCGGGTGGTTCAGCGCCGAGGCGGCCTGCGCCTCGCGAATAAACGTCTCGGAGGCGAAACCGCCGGCCTTCTCCGATATGACCTTCAGGGCGACTTCGCGATTCAGGTCGGGGTCGCGGGCGGAATAGACTGTACCCATTCCTCCCCGGCCGACGAAGCCCCTTATGACAAAACGGCCGAGCAAAGCCCCTTCAGGCAGGCCAACGGAGAACGGATAGGTGACGGGATCTGTGGAATGCGCCGTTTCGGAAAAACCGGCTGACCCGGCAGTAGACTCCATCTGCTCCAGCATCGCCAGCACCTTCCCGGCGATTTCCGCATCCGGCGCGGCGGCGTCAACGTATTCCCGCCGCGTTGGTTCAGCAAGAGAGGCGGCGGTTTCGTAGATCCTATATGCGAGTTGCCAACGCTCGTCTGTCACGATTCGCCGGACTCCCGCCGAAGGCTTCTTCAAGCCAGTTGCGGGCGAAATTCCAATGCCGCGCTACCGTTGCAGTTCCGCAACCCATTTTGAGGGCGATCTCTTCCCGAGTCAGTCCCTCGAAGACCCTCAATTCGACAACTCGGCGAAGGGCGGGATTGATAGCGGCAAGCCGGTCCAGGGCATCATCGATTTCGACCAGCGAATGTTCCTCAGCGGACTGCTGGCCCGGCAGCTCCGGCAGCTCGGTTTTGACAACACGCTTCGCCAGCGGACGCGCATGATGAATCAGCAGTTGCTTCATCAGGTAGGCCGCCAGTCCGAGGAAGGCAGCCTTCTCATCGGGAGATCCATCGGAGCCGGTAGGGCGAAGAGCCTTGATCCTGACCAGCTCAAGATAGAGCTGATGAACCATAGCGGTGGGCTGCAGGGTGTGATCCGGGCGCTCGGCCCGCATACGCGCGGCGGCGATCCGCCGCAACTCGGGGTAAAAGAGTTCGACCAGGCGGCCCGCCGCATCATGATCGCCATTGCGAAAGCTCGCCATCAGCCGCGCTACTGAGTTGGCCTGGAGAGAGGTTGTCACGGTGGTTGCGTATTAGTCTACGCCCGCGCGAACAATTTTCATAACCGGCGATACAATCCGCCGGCCCTGTCTCCCATTACCGGGTGAAGAGCATTCGAAAGTCAGAGTGCTAGCAGTGAGCACGATTTTGCCCCGAGACTCGGCGACGCCTCTAACGGCATATCCAAGTACCAGTACGTTCAATTTGCGGCGCACAGGGCGATTAGCTGTTCAGATTCTCAGGGCTGGCGTAGAATGACGTCGCTCGAAAATCAGGAATCTGCCGGATCTCAATTTAGCTGAAGTTCAGAAAGGATTGCGCATGAAACGGTTGGCACACTCGATAAGCGTCCTACGAATATTATTCGCGGCGGCTACTATGGCGTTAGCGGCAAAAGCTGGAACAACCTACGTAGTTTATGTCGGAGCGGAGACGCCTGACCAAGGCGTCCAGGCGGACGCTTTTTTCCCGAATGAGGTCTGGCTTCTACAAGGCGACAGTATCCTATATAAATTTGTCCCAAGGAATGAAATTCACACGGTCACGCTCTTAGCGCCGGGACAGGTGCGTCCGCCGGCCCCGCCGCCGGCTGGACCTCCCCTGGGCGCAAACTGTCCGGCAGCGGCGGCTCCAGTTACATACAACGGGAGCGCATGTGTGTCTACCCAAGCGGGACTAACGGCCCTGACGACCCCTTCAACTTTTACGGTGACTTTCGCGACCCCCGGAAACTATAAGATGGTGTGCCTGGTCCACACGGACATGAATGGGACGGTCCACGTTCTCGCCAATAACGCAGCGAATGCGGCGCTTTTGCATCCACAAAGTTACTATGATCAGCAAGGGGCGCAGGAAGCGAATGCGATTCTTAACGATAACAGTTCGCATCAGCCTTTGCCGCAACCGCTTTCTTCGCAGAATTTAGTAGTAGCCGGGATAGGCAAGATCGCGGGAACCGGTGGAGGCCTGCAATATGGGTCCGTCGTTCGTTTCCTGAAAGACAAAATTGTGATTCACAAGGGCGAATCGGTCACATGGGAGAATCTTGATCCGACCGAACCGCACACCGTTACCTTCGGAGCAGAGCCTCCCATGTTCATTCCGCCCGTGCCCGCAGGCCTGAGTGGTCAAGCAGCTGACGGAACGCTGACCGCCACTTTTAATCCGGCCGTTTTCCTCAATTCCGGGTTCCTTCAAGCGCAGGCCCCGGACCGTACCGGGACTCCTCAGCTGTCTCCTGGAACGACGCGAATCACTATTACCTTCAACCAGCCGGGAACTTATTCTTACCATTGCGCGCTGCATGACGTGGATGGCATGCTGGGTCAGGTTGTTGTTCTGCCCTGATAACAATGGCGAGTGGAATGGCAATTCGTTTCGTGTTTAAACAATCCATGCGCATGGTCTTGCTGGCGGCTATGTTTTGTCAGGGATATGCGCAGCCGCTCAAAGGACAAATGAGCGTGGGAGCCGCAGATCATCGAAACGTGGTCTACAGGGGAGGCATGGTTTCGCCTCCCTTGCCCAAACCGAAATTTACCTTGACGGACACGTCGGGTGTTCACTTTGATTTTGCGACGAAGACAGAAGGATATCTCACGCTTTTGTTCTTCGGATTCACTAATTGCCCGGATATGTGTCCGATGCAGATGCATATGATCGCGCAGGCGCTAAAGAAAATCGCTCCAGCTGCCGGGAATCAAATCAAGGTAGTTTTTGTGACGACCGATCCCGCTCGCGATAGTCCCAAAGTATTACGTGCGTATCTTGATCACTTTGATAAGAACTTTATAGGTCTCACGGGTGATGCCGCTGCAATCGATGCGGCCCAAATCGCTGCGAACCTATCCCCTGCGAAGAAATCACCGACCCGCGCTGACGGAACTTATGACGTGGGTCATGCAGCGTTTGTTATAGCGTACACGAAAGACAATCTGGCGCACGTGCTCTATCCGGTGGGCGTGAAGGAAGAAGATTTGGCCCACGATCTCCCGTACCTCGCAAATGAGACATGGATGAGACCCGCCCCGTGAAACACGGAGGCGGTTGCATTGTGGCCCACAGCAGCGCCGTGTTTCACCTGGCCGCCTCACACGGCTGAAAGCGCGCGGCAGAGGCGACAGTCCGTTGTGCCTTGCGCAACTGAGGAACGCATACGGACCAGGTTCACAAGCGGGCTCGAAGGCTCCAAACGGGAGACGGCTTCTGTTCACTCATGGCCTCAGCAGATTACCGCTCTGTGCGACCGTTTTCATCCACCGTTGCGGCGACCCGCCGTGACCGATTCACAACTTTCTCGCGAATTTCTATCTCAACGCCTAACCTGCGCCCCGCAATGACTTATCTGCTCTCATACCGACTCCATTCTGCTGCGGATCCGATTTGCTGTCTCTCCCCCGCGCTATTCTCCAATCGCAATGATCCGAGAACGTTCCGAAGCTCAAAAAGAAGCCTCCCGCCAAAACGGAGCCCGATCCCACGGCCCCATTACTGAAGAAGGCAAAGCCATCTCCTCCCGCAACGCGCTCCGTCACGGGCTCGTCGCCAACACGGTCCTGATCCCGGGCGAATCGCCTGAGGAATTCCAGCGCCTGCTCGCCGGCCAGATCCTCGAATTTGAGCCGCAAACCCCCAACGAACTCATGCTCGTCGAAGCCATGGTCGTAGCCAAATGGCGCCAAATGCGCGCCTGGGGACTCACCGCCGCCGTCCACGCCCGCGAAATCCACGCGCAGGATGAGAAACGCCCCGAAGCGGCGGTCCTCGACATGGCCACACGAGCATGGATCGCGCTCGAAGAGATCGACAAATCCGGCAGCACGCTGCGCCGCCTGCATCAGTACGAAGGCCGCTACGCCGGCGAATTCCTCCGCAACCGTCAGGAACTCCTCGACCTGCGTCGCGCCCGTCTCAACCCTGCAATCCCGCCTGAAGACCCATCGCAAAAAAGTTAATTTTCGAAAACGAACCCGACAATTATGAATTCCTTATGCGTCGTCGCGACGCCCTGTCACACGCCACCAACCATGCGCCGCGTACCCAAATAGTTAAACTGAAAGTTCCCATGCAATTAGAGAAAGTGTATGAGCCCGGGCGCTTTGAGTCCCATTGGGCTCAATGGTGGGTCGAGAGCGGAATTTATCAAGCCAAAGGAGGCGACAAGCCCGTATTTTCGCTCGTCATCCCGCCGCCGAACGTCACCGGCGTCCTCCACATGGGCCACATGCTGGAACACACCGAGATCGACGTCACCATCCGCTGGCGCCGCATGTGCGGTGACGACACGCTCTGGCTCCCCGGAACCGATCACGCCGGAATCGCGACCGAACTCGTGGTGTCCCGGCAGCTTCAGGCAGAAGGCATCTATTACCGTCGCGATCTGACGCGCGACGAGTTCGAAAAGCGCGTCTGGGCCTGGAAGGCGGAGTCCGGCGGCACGATCAAGCGCCAGATGATTCAGATCGGCGCGTCCTGCGACTGGTCGCGTGAGCGCTTTACTTATGACCCTGGTCTCTCGCGCGCGGTTCGCGAAGTCTTTGTCAGCCTGTACGAGCGCGGCGTCATCTACCGCGGCGAGTACATGGTCAACTGGTGCCCCGGCTGTAATACGGCCATCAGCGACCTCGAAACGGTGCACGAAGAAACCGCCGGGCACATGTGGCACATCCGTTACGGCCCGCTGACTGTGGCGACCACGCGCCCCGAGACGATGCTGGGCGATACGGCGGTCGCGGTGAACCCGCGCGACGAGCGCTACAAAGGCCTCACCTCGGTGATGCTGCCGCTGATGAACCGGGAGATACCCGTCGTTCGCGACGAGATGGCCGATCCCGAGTTCGGCAGCGGAGCCGTCAAGATTACGCCGGCGCATGATCCCAACGATTTCGAAGCCGGCAAGCGGCACAAGCTGCCGATGATCCAGGTGATCGATCAAACGGCGCACATGACCGCGGAAGCAGGGAAGTACGCGGGACTCGATCGCTACGAAGCGCGCAAGCGGGTGGTCGAGGATCTGCAGGCGCTCGGGCTCATCGAGAAGATCGAAGATTACACGCTTTCCCTCGGCAAGTGCCAGCGATGCAAGAGCGTAGTCGAGCCGCTTGTTTCGAAGCAGTGGTTCGTCCGCACGAAGCCGCTGGCTGAAAAGGCCATCGCCGCGGTCGACGAAAAGCGCATCGAGATTATTCCCGAAGTCTGGGTGAAAACCTGGAACGAGTGGATGCATAACATCCGCGACTGGTGTATCTCGCGCCAGCTCTGGTGGGGCCACCGGATTCCCGTCTGGTATTGCGAAAACGGGCACGAAACGGCATCGCGCGAAGATCTTACGAGTTGCCCGAAGTGCGGCAGCGCCGTAAAGCAGGATCCGGACGTTCTGGATACCTGGTTCAGTTCCGGGCTCTGGCCCTTTTCGACGTTGGGTTGGCCCGACCAGACCGAAGACCTGAAGCGCTATTACCCGACGTCGCTGCTCATCACCGGATTCGACATTCTGTTCTTCTGGGTGGCTCGCATGGCGATGCTCGGCATCGAGTTCATGGGCGATGTGCCGTTCCGCAAGGTCTACATCCACGGACTCGTTCGCGACGCCGAAAAGCAGAAGATGTCGAAGACGAAGGGCAATGTGGTCGATCCGCTCGTCGTTACCGAACAATACGGAACCGATGCGGTGCGCATGGCGCTCCTGAACGGCGCCGCGCCGGGGACCGATATCGTCTTCAGTCCGGAGAGGCTCGAAACTAGTCAGGCTTTCGCTAACAAAATCTGGAACGCCGCCCGGTTCCTCTTCATGAACGTCGACGGACACGCGACTTCAGTCGCGTCGGAGCATCCATCAATCGAAGACCGCTGGATCGTCTCGCGCCTGAACGCCACCGCGCGCGACATGAATCGCGCGATCGAATCGTACAGGTATCACGAAGCCGCTCAAACGATCTGGCATTTCATCTACGACGACTTCTGCGACTGGTATATCGAGCTGAAGAAGATCTCCGGCAACTGGAGCCATATCCGCGAAGTGTTCGATGCCACGCTGAGGCTGCTGCATCCTGTCATGCCTTTCCTCACCGAGGAACTCTGGCATCGGATGGGGGATCGCGACGGCGATTCGATCTCGCTGCAAAGCTATCCGCAATTTGATGCGAAGCTCGACGATCCGGCGGCCGAAGCCGAAATCGACCTGCTGCGCGATATCGTGCGCGCCGCTCGCAATCTTCGCGCGGATCTGGGGCTGGATCCCAAACAGCCGCTGAATGGCGCGATTTCGATTAACGTCCCTGCGGAAACGATTCGGCGGCTTTCCGGCGTTACCTTCACCGCGGGCGCGGTTCCGAAAACAGGCGCGGTCCGTTCGACCTCGGGCTTCGATCTCTCCATCGACGTGCCCACCGGCCAAATCGAGGCGCAACGTAAGCGCGTCGCCAAAGAGCGCGATCAGCTCGAAAAAAACATCACGAATTCGAAGCGGCAGTTGGGCGATGAGGTCTTCCTTAGCAAGGCGCCGGCGAAGATCGTCGATTCGATCCGGGCCAAACTCGCCGAGTACGAAGCGCAACTAAGCAAACTGAACGAGCAAGCTCAATGAACTCTGAAATCCACGACGTCATCGCCCGCGCGCTGGCGGAGGACATCGGCGCTGGCGACGTGACTACGAATGCGTGCGTGGCGCCTGACACGCAGGCCGAAGGATACTTCCTCGCGCGCGAAAGCATGGTGCTCGCGGGCTGCGAGGTCCTTCAGCCGCTTTACGACGCGAGAGGCGGGGCTCGTTTGGAAATGCTGCGCGAGAACGGCAGCCATTTATCCGAAGGCGACCGGATCGCCAATATCACGGGCACTGCGCGCACGCTGCTCGAATGCGAGCGAACGGCGCTGAATTTCCTGCAAAGGCTTTCCGGCGTGGCCTCGCTCGCGCACGAATACGCGTCGCAGGTGGAAGGCACGAAATGCAAAGTGCTCGACACTCGCAAAACCACGCCCGGCTTGCGTCGGTTGGAGAAAGCGGCGGCCGCTGCGGGCGGCGTTGTGAATCACCGGATGGGCCTGTTCGACGCCATCCTGATTAAGAACAACCACATTGCGGCTGCGGGAGGCGTCCGCCAGGCGATGGATCGGGCGCGCGCCGCAGGAGTGCCGATCGAGATCGAAGTGCGGGCGATCGACGAACTGCATGAAGCCCTCGATTCCGGCGCCGATCATCTGCTCATCGACAATCTCTCCCCTCAGCAAGCCGCGGAATGGATCCGTCTCGTAGCCGGCCGCGCGAAGGTAGAACTCTCGGGAGGCATCGATCTCGCGAGCGTCCGTAACTACGCCGAAACCGGCGCCGATTTCGTATCGGTCGGCGCGATCACGCATTCCGCGCCTGCAAAGGACATCGCCTTCCGCCTTCGCCTTGTATGATCTATCGGCTCGCGACCACGGGCTCGACCATGAACGATGCGGCGGCGCTCGCGAAGCAAGGTGAGCCGCACGGAACGGCGGTAGTCGCGGAGGAGCAGACCGATGGTATCGGCCGACACGGCCATTCCTGGCACTCCGAACCGGGCGACGGTCTTTACCTGTCGATCATCCTGCGCCTGCCGCCTGTTCCGACGCTGACAATGGCGCTGGGCCTCGCGGTCCAGCGCGCGATCGACGATGTCGCCCAAGTCGCGACCGATCTGCGCTGGCCCAATGACGTCATGCTCAACGGGCGCAAGGTCGCCGGGGTGATGGTTCAGGCAGCGGAACCGGGCGTACTGATTGCGGGTATCGGGATCAACGTGAATCACTCCGCGTTCCCGCATGAATTGGCGGAGATCGCGACGTCCCTGCGGATCGAAACCGGACATACGCAGGACAAGGAAGCGCTGTTACAAAGAACCCTGGCCGAATGCCTCAGGCACGCGCGGCTCGATAAGGCCGAGACGATTCGGCGCTTTGAACTCCACTCCACCTATGCCAATGGCAAAGCCGTCGTCGTGGACGAGCAGGTCCGGGGCGTGACGGCCGGTCTCGACGAGAACGGCTTCCTGCGGCTGCAGACGCCCTGCGGTATCAAGCTAATCATGGCGGGAGGTGTCCGGCCAATCTAATCGGGAACGCTGACCCGCACGCGCTTGCGTTGTGAGGTGTGGCCGAGTATCACCTCCACATTGCGCTTCGGGACATCGAGATATGCGGCGAGCACCGCGCATACTTCGTCGTTGGCTTTGCCCTTTTCCGGAGCCGCGGTCACTTTGACCTTCAAAGCGCCATCCGCCATCCGCCCGCAAACTTCACTGATTGGGGCGCGTGGGATTACCTTAACGTCCAGGATGAGGCTGCGGTTCTGCATTTCAGCTCTTCCGAACTAACTTCTCCAGTTTTCCGAACGCCGCCTCCAGACGCTGCGGCCTTTCCCGCACGCCGGCGAAGAGATCTCCCACGCTGGCGAACCGCGCGGGGGCGTTCTTGATGTTGAACTGCGAAGGGCGCAGATCAGATGTGACCTCGGACCAACGCAACGGCGTCGAAACCGGCGCGCCATCATAGGCGCGCGCCACGTAGGGCGCCGAGATGGTCTTGCTGCGCGCGATCTGCATCCAGTCGAAGTACACCCGGTCCTTCTCTCGCTTCTCCACGGATCGCGGGGTTGTAAACAGCTTGGGCCGCTCGGCCGCGAGGATACGCGAGATCACCTCCGCGAATGCGCGCGCCTGATCGTAGGTGTAAACCGGCTCGACTGGAATGTAGACGTGCATCCCGTCCCCGCCAGTAGTCTTCGGATAACTGGCCAGACCGATTGCGTCCAGCTTCTCCTTGACGAGCAGCGCCGCCTCCACGACCTTATGAAATTCGCACTGATGCGGGTCGAGATCGATCAGGATAAAGTCCGGGTTATCCAGCGAACTCATCCGGCTCATCCACGGGTTCTGATCGATGCACCCGAGGTTCGTGAGATACAACAGGCTCGCCCTGTCATCCGCGAACACGAATCGAGTGCCTTCGATGTTCTCGGTCCTGAGCCATGAAGGATAGGTTTCCGGCGTATTCTTCTGAAAGAAGAAATCCTGCCGAATACCATTCGGATACCGTTTGAGAGACAACGGCCGGTCCTTCAGAAAAGGCACCAGCAGATCAGCGACGGATTCGTAATAGTGGACCAGGTCGCCCTTGGTGTAGCCGTCCGCCGGGTAATAGATTTTCTCCAGGTGCGTGAACTTAACCTCGCGCGTGACATCGGGCGCGGGTTTGTCGTGCCGAAGACCAAGAAAAACGGGCGCGCGCAGACGGCCTTCGTCGGTCCAGTTCGAGAATTTGACTTGCGCGACCAACTCCGGTTTGAGCCAGATGGTTTCGCGCGGGATCTTGTCTCCGCGATCGATCGGCTTCTTGTTGGTGACAAGCGGCTGCATTTGTTCCCAGAGATGACGCAGCATGCTTTCGTCGAATCCTGTGCCCACGTTGCCGGCGTATACCAGCGCGCCATCCTCATCGTGGTAGCCAAGCACCAGCGAGCCGAACGTGTCACGCTCTCCCTTGGTGTATCCGGCGATGACAAACTCCTGCTCGGTCGTGAGCTTGAGTTTCAGCCAGTCGGGACTGCGACGTGATTCGTAAGCGCTGGTGACGCACTTGGCTACCAAACCTTCAAGCCCCGCGGCGCGCGCTGCTTCGAGAAGCTCCTCGCCGCCCTCGAAGTATTCCGACACCCGCAGCAGCGAAAACGGCGTGACGATTTGCCCGAGCGCGCGTTTACGTTCGATCAGCGGCACATTCCGAAGGTCGTAGCCATCGAGGTATAGCAGATCGAACACATACAAATGGACCGGATTCTTCTCCGCCATCTTGGCGATCGCGTTCGCATCGCGCGTGTGGATGCGCGGCTGAATCAGATCGAATTTCGATACGCCTTTCGGTGTCAGGGCTACGATCTCACCGTCGATAATCGCCTGCTGCGCTTCGATGTAATGCGGGAGTACCTGGAGCTCAGGATATTGGCGTTCGCAGCGGTTGTTGTTACGGGTATAGATCGTCAGTGCGCTGCTGTCGATGTGACATAAGCCGCGCACGCCATCCCATTTGATCTCGAAGATCCACTCCGGCCCTTTGGGCAGTCGCGCGGCAATCTGGGCCCCCATCGGCGCAAAGAAACCGGGCATCGGAGCCTTAACAGCTCCCGGAAGCTTAGCCGGATCTACGCGCGGCGTTTTTTTTTAGCAGGAGCTGCTTTCGCGGCTTTCTTGCGTGCGGGAAGATCGCCTGCAATCTCTTCTTGGGTTCGGCCTGTCTTCACGCTTACGGCGTGCGCTTCGATATCCCACGAAGGGTCGGCGCCTTCGTCCTTCTTCTTGATGATGAGCCATTCGTTTCCCTTGCCGCGGCCTTTCATCTGGACGAGAGCCCAGGAACCGTCCAGCTTTTCGCCGTGAAGCCAGAACTTCAGATCACCGCGCGCGATCTGCGCCAGTCCGTCCTCTTCGCCAATCAGTTCGAATGTCCCGCGGTCCCACAGCATCACACTGCCGCCGCCATATTCGCCCTTGGGAATATTTCCCTCGAAGTCGCCGTAATCGAGCGGGTGGTCCTCAACCATTGCGGCAAGATGCTTCACGCCCGGATCGAGCGACGGCCCTTTCGGTATCGCCCAGGACTTCAGCGTGCCCGCAATCTCCAGGCGAAAATCGTAGTGCAGACGCGAGGCGTTGTGTCTCTGGATGAAAAAACGCCCGGAATGCGTACTGCTTTTAACGACTTTTCCGGGCCCCGGCTCCGGCGTTTTGGTGAAGTCGCGTTTGCGGGCATATTCCTGCAAGGACATAAAGTGATGGAAATGTTTGCTCTATCATGTTATAGCTCTAATGTGGTGAACCATGGCGGCTAGCATCTGGAAGGGTCATCTGACTTTCGGCTTGGTGTCGTTTCCCGTACGTCTTTTCACGGCAGCGCGCAGCGAGAACGTCAGCTTCAATCAACTCCACAAAGAAGACAACTCGCGCATCAAGCAGGTGATTTACTGCCAGGCCGAGGACAAACCGATCCCCCGCTCTGAAATCGTAAAGGGCTACGAGTACGAGAAGGGCAAGTACGTCGTGGTGGAGGACGAGGAGATCCGCAAAGTCGCCCCCAAGACCGCGAAGGTGATGGAGATTCAGGAGTTCGTGAAAGCGGATGATGTCGATCCCGTTTTCCTCGAGAGTTCCTATTACATGGCCCCGGAAGAGGGCGGCGAAAAGCCGTATTCGCTTCTGTTCGCCGCGCTGAAGGAGACGAAATACTACGGCATCGCGAAGATTGCGATGCACAACCGCGAGCACGTCGTGATTCTCCGTCCTGGTGACAAGGGCATGGTGCTCCACACCATGTACTACGCGGACGAAGTGAAGCGGAACGAGGAGTACCGGACGGAATCGAGTCACCTCAAGGAGAAAGAACTCGCGCTGGCGAAGATGCTGGTCGAATCGCTCGCTGGCGAGTTCGAGCCGGAAAAATACCACGACACATACCGCGATAATCTGCGCAGCATGATCGAGGCGAAGGTTGAAGGCCACAAGGTTGTCGAGACGCCAGAGCCGCACGTTGCGCCCGTGATCGACATCATGGAGGCGCTGAAGAAAAGCCTCGAAATGCGCAAGCCGCCTATGGTTGCCCACGCCGCGGCGGGCGAGCAACCGTCAGAGGCAGTTGCGGCTGAGAAGCCAAAGCGCACGCGCAAGGCGAAGAGCGCTTAAGCAGCGAGCGCTACTCCAGTTTCCAAACGCCTTCGAAGTTCAGAAAATAGCTGTCCACGGTGATCTGAGGAATCGCACCTGCAAGGAAGGCGGCTGCGGCTCGTAATTCTGCCTCGTGGTGTTTCGCCTCTGCCTCGGTATCTCCCCGGAACGCCGCAAGTCCGCCGTATGCGCCGCAATCGGAATGGACCATCAGGATGGCGCGTGGCGTTTGGTGCAGTCGGATTGACGCGTTGATCTGGTCGACCACGAAATCCCGGTTGCTTTCCGGACCCGGGGAAGCAAGGCACTTGGCGCCGCCTGCGACTTTGACCACGTCCGGATTCCGGACACCGCTTCGCTGCAGAAATCTCCGGAAGGGCATATCGAAGCGGCTGTCGAAACACCAGACAACAACGGCGTCCGATACGTAGGCGGCATCGTCAGAGGTCCAGTGAAATACCTTTTTCATGTCCAGCGGCAGGAGAGTAGATCCGCCGGGTCATCATAGATGCTTTCCAGAATCTTTTCAAGATCGTTACGTGGCTCCAGATACGCCTGCGCTTCGCCGTCGACCGCCGAAAACGAACGCAGTCTGAAGAACCCGAGGCGCTCGGCTGCTGCGAGTCTGGCTTCGGCGCGACGGGCGGCGCCGGCGTCCGGATCGAGCTTCCAGGAAAGCAAAAGCGCCATTGAGGATTCAGTGCATTTAGCTCTGAAACATCTCGGGCTTTCGTTCGGAAAGCCACTTTCGCCGCTTTGCTATCCTGATGATTAATCCCATAAAAACTGGTTTACCTCTGAAGGAGAGAACACCCGTACCATGTCTGTGAAAGTAGGTATCAACGGTTTCGGCCGCATTGGCCGGAATGTGGTTCGCGCCGCTCTGAACAATCCCGAGATCGAATTCGTCGCGGTAAACGATCTGACGGACACCACGACTTTGGCGCATCTCACCAAGTACGATTCAGTGATGGGACCGCTCGATCAAACGGTCCGCGTCGACGGCGACTCTATTGTCATCGGCGACCGCAAAATCAAAGTTTTCGCGGTGAAAGACCCCGCTGAACTGGACTGGAGTTCGGTCGGCGCGCAGATCGTTGTGGAATCGACGGGTCGCTTCACGGAAGCGAAGGACGCGGCGAAGCACTTGCGCGGCAGCGTGAAGAAGGTGATCATCTCAGCTCCCGCGAAGAACGAGGACGTCACCATCGTGATGGGCGTCAACGACAACGCGTACGATCCCGCCAAGCACAACATCATTTCTAACGCATCCTGCACGACCAACTGCCTTGGGCCCGTTGCGAAGGTTCTCCACGAGAAGTTCAGGATCCTCAAAGGATCGATGACGACGATCCATAGCTATACGAACGATCAGAACGTCCTCGATTTCCCGCACAAAGACCTGCGCCGCGCTCGCGCAGCTGCTCTGAACATGATTCCCACGACCACCGGGGCCGCAAAGGCGATCGGCCTCGTCCTGCCGGAACTCAAGGGCAAGCTCGACGGATACGCCATGCGCGTTCCCACGCCGGACGTTTCGGTTGTCGATCTCGTCGCCGTGCTCGATAAGCCAACCACCGATAAGGAAGTCAATGCCGCGCTGAAGGCCGCGGCTGAAGGCGAACTCAAGGGAATTCTGGCTTACACCGACGACCCCGTGGTCTCGATGGACATGCTGAAGAATCCGAACAGCTCGATCGTTGACGGCCAATTGACCAAGGTGCTTGACGGCAATCTGTTGAAAGTCGTGGCCTGGTACGACAACGAGTGGGGCTATTCGAACCGCGTAAACGATCTCGCGATCTTCCTCGCGAAAAAGGGTCTGTAAAGGGCTAATCGTAGACGAAGTGGAAGACCTTTTTGAGGTCTTCCCACGCCTCGCGCTTCGCATTCTGGTTGTAGGGCCGCAACAGGTACGAAGGGTGGTATGTGACCAGCAGTGGGATGTCACGCCATTTGTGCCAGCGGCCCCGCAGCCTGGTCACTCCGTCTTTTCCTCCTAGTAACGCCTTCGCCGCCGTTGAGCCTAGAGCGCAGATCGCTTTCGGATTGATCACGGATAGCTGCCGGAAGAGGAACTGTCCGCAGATTTCCATCTCGTCCGGCTCGGGCGTGCGGTTCTCCGGTGGACGGCATTTCACCACGTTACAGATGTAAACATCGTCTCGCTTCAGGGGAATGCCCTCTTTCGAGGCCGTATTCTCGATCATCTGCGTGAGTAACTGGCCCGCGCGTCCTACGAACGGAATGCCCTGGGCGTCTTCGTCGGCGCCCGGACCCTCACCGACGAACACCAGCTTCGCGTTCGGATCGCCCACGCCGAAAACCAGCTTGTTCCGGCCCTGATGGAGCCGACAGCGGGTACATTCGCCGATATCGCCGCGAATCCGATCGAGGGTATCGCCAGCTGGCGCCATGCCGGGCAGTTGAATCTCGACCAACGGGGCTGGCGCTTCTGTCGCAGGGGCGGTGGCTTTCACGTTCCGCCGATAAATTTCCTTCACGCCCAGATCCTTGTAGAACTCAAGTTGTCGGCGAATCTCCTCAGGGCTCATGCCAGCAGTTTGACCGCCTCGCTCAGGATGCGGTCTGCCACGTCGCGTTTGGAGGCCTTCGCGACAGGCACGAAATCGCCGGTACGAAGCGCGATCAAAACCTCATTCGTGTCGGATTCGAACCCCGTTCCCGGTTGCCCCACCAGATTGGCCACCACCATGTCGCAGTTTTTCGTCTGGAGCTTCCGCCGGGCGTACTCCTGAAGATTGCCGGTTTCGGCGGCAAATCCAATCAGGAGCCGGGAACCCTTCTTCTGCCCGAGTTCGGCGAGGATGTCGGCCGTGGGCTCAAGTTCCACGCACTTCGGCGCGGTGTCTTTTTTGATCTTGGATGCCGAGGCTTGCGCCGGCCGAAAATCCGCGACCGCCGCGCATTTGATCACGATGGTCGCCGGGTCGAGATTCGCGAAGACCGCATCGCGCATTTCGGCGGCGGTTGTGACCCTCACGATCTTCGCGTCCAGCGGGGGATCGAGCGAAACCGGTCCTGAGACAAGGATCACCTGCGCGCCGCGTTGGAGCGCTGCTTCCGCCAACGCGTAGCCCATTCTGCCACTCGACCGGTTCGATAGATATCGGACGGGATCAATCGGTTCCTGGGTTGGACCCGCTGTGATCAGAATGGTCTGGCCGGTCAGGTCTTTCGGGCTCAGGGCGCGCGTCACGGCATCTACAATCGCTTCGTTTTCAGCGAGCCTGCCCTGTCCCACAGTGCCGCAGGCGAGATATCCCTCGCCTGGGTCAACAATTACGTGACCACGGTTCCGCAAGGTCTCCATGTTCGCGCGCGTCGCCGCGTGCTCCCACATCACGTCATTCATCGCCGGAGCGATCACGACCGGGCCATGGAAGGCCAGATATGTGGTCGAGAGGAAATCGTCCGCCAAACCATGCGCGAATTTGGCAAGTGTATTCGCCGTGGCGGGAGCCACGAGCAACAGATCGTGCGCCTTCGCTACTGCAATATGCTCAATCGAACTGGAAAGCGTGGATTCGGGGCTTTCCGAAGCGAACAGATCCGTGATGACCTTGCGCCCGGTGAGCGCCGCGAAAGTGAGCGGCCGGATGAATTCCTCGGCCGCCCGAGTGAGAATGACCTGAACTTCGTGCCCTTCCCGGATCAGCGCGCGCGCCAACTCGGCGGACTTGTATGCTGCGATGCCTCCGGTTACGCCCAGCGCGATGCGCATGGAATGGGCAAAGCGGCTAACCCAGAACCTGGGAATCGAGCGGAAGTTCCTCGGGCAGGATGGGCTCCCCGTTCGCTTCGTATTTCACAAGACCCCGGCGCGCCTCTTCCATCGCGATTACGGTCGGCTTCTTCGACGAGGTCGGCAACACGGGACGATGCCCGCTCTGCAGCTGGCGTGCGCGTTTCGCGGCCACAATGATGAAGCGGTAGGTGCTCTGATCGGGATCGTCCGGAATCGAGCAGTGAGTGTTGTTGCGAACCGTAGTGTTGGACATCTGAAATCCTTTATGCTCCATAAGC
>Ga0126381_100002162_pt1 | contig 21253 bp, 16 predicted proteins | sample PanSoiMetPlot_28_FD_96465 | JGI IMG/M metagenome (GOLD analysis project Ga0126381, IMG submission 96465) | Tropical forest soil microbial communities from Panama - MetaG Plot_28 | ecosystem: Environmental > Terrestrial > Soil > Tropical forest > Bulk soil | place: Panama | collected 2016-02-17
CTACCCAGCCGGGATTCGACGGCGAGCCCACGTATTCGCCCGACGGAAAATACATCGCGTATCGCGCCCAGCTCACCCGAGGATATGAATCAGACCGCTGGCGCGTGATGCTCTACGGCCGCCAGACAGGAAAGATCGAAGATCTGACCGGGGGCTTCGATCGCAGCGCCGAAGAGCTCGTATGGTCCGCGGACAGCGGGTCCATTTACTTTACCGCAGAAAACGAAACGCAAAAGCCGTTGTACGAAATGGCTGCGCGCCCCGGGGCCGAACCCAGAAAAATCCTTGCTGATACGTACATCGCCTCGTTTTCCTTGAGCGGCACCGGCAAAACCATGGCGTTCGAGCGCACCACCCTTACCATGCCTGCCGAAGTGTTTACGGCCTCGAGCGACGGCTCGGGCGTCCGCCAGCTCACTCACCACAACGATGCGATTCTTGCCACGCTCGAAATGAACCCTCAGGAGAGCTTTTGGTTCGCCGGTGCCGAAGGCACGAGAGTCCAGGCCATGCTCATTCGGCCGCCGAAATTCGACGCCAACAAAAAATATCCTCTTCTCGTGCTGCTCCACGGCGGCCCGCAAACGATGTGGTCGAACGCCTGGAGCTACCGCTGGAACGCGCAAGTTTTTTCCGCGCCAGGCTATGTCACGCTGATGATCAATCGCCGGGGCTCCACCGGTTACGGTCAGAAATTCACCGACGAAATCACCAACGACTGGGGTGGAAAAGCTTACGTCGACGTGATGAATGGTGTCGATTACGCGCTGAAGAAATATCCGTACATCGACGGCGCACGCCTGGCCGCCGCCGGCGGCTCTTACGGCGGCTACATGGCCAACTGGATCGCCACGCACAACGACCGCTTCAAGGCCATCATTAGCCACGCGGGCGTGTACGACAAAGTGGCTATGTACGCGACCGATGAACTGTGGTTCGTAGAGCACGAAATGCAGGGCACGCCGTGGTCGAATCCGGAGAGCTACCACAAGTGGGCGCCGGTGACTTATGCCGGCGAACTCGGCGAGTTCAAAACCCCTACGCTCGTCATCTGCGGTGAGCGCGACTATCGCGTCCCTTACACCCAATCACTGGAATTCTTCAATGCGCTCCAGCGCCAGGGCGTGCCGTCCAAGCTCGTGGTTTTCCCCGACGAAGGCCACTGGATTCTTAAGCCGCAAAATGCGCAGTTCTGGTACAAAACGTTTTTCGACTGGCTAGTGCTTTACCTGAAATAGGCGTCGAGCACTCGGCGGGCGGGACGCCCGGCAACGCGGAAGAGCCGGTAGATCAAATACGCACATAAGGCTAGGAACAGAAAGACAACAATCGTCGTGGCCACCGGATGCGCACTGGCCATCCACGACAGCCAAACCGCCAGCACATCCTCTCCTACACTGAGCGCCCAATTGCTGAACGGCTCGGGGCTTGTATTGACGGCGGCCCGCGCGCTCGCTTTGGCCCCGTGTGAGGTGAGCGCCACGCCGCCGGCAAGCAGCGCCGCTCCCCAGCGCCACTCCGCGTCGGCGCCACTCACCGCGGCGTAGGCGAGCAACACCGCGGCGGGCGGCCGAATAAACGTATGAACAAAATCCCAAATCGTGTCGATGTAAGGAATCTTGTCCGCGAAGAATTCGAACAGATACAGGGCCAGCGCAATCCCGATGACCCAAGGATGCGCGAGCGCCTGGAGCGATGCGGGCAGATGGATTACTTCAAAGCGCTCGAGGAGCCCGAGCGTCGCCACCGTCGCGTAGAGATTCAGACCGGAGGAAAATGCGGCGCCGAGCACAAGGCTTAGCGTCTCAAGTGGGTTCACGAGAAACCATCGTAACAGGACGTGACGCGACCGCACAGCCCAGGCGGCACCTCCACAAGCCGGTCGAGCGTCCAAGGCGAGCACCAACCCAGACAGTGACTCCCGCATCGATAAGGGGCGACGTTCCGTTTGACCGCCGGGGAAAAGCAGGCGATGCTTGTTCCCTTAACGGGTCGTCCATGTCTGAGCTGAGACATCTTTTTCCATCTTGGGGCTTTCTTTTGCAGGTTCTGGCGATTCTGCACTTCCTGCGGCGCCGCCCGGAGAGCTATTGGTTCTTCATTATTTTCTTCGGCGGATTCCTGGGCGCCAGCGTGTATATCCTCGTGGAAATGCTTCCCGACCTTGGGCTCCTCCGCGACGCCATGCAAGGATTCGGCCGCCGTTCGCGCATCCAAAAAGTCGAGACCGATATCCTCGATAATCCTTCCGCCGCGAATTACGAGGAGCTCGGCGAACTGTACAAAGATCAAGGACAGTACGCCAAGGGCCGCGAGGCCTTCACCAACGCGATTGCGGCGCGCAGCGATTCCATCTACACGTTTTATTCGCGTGCGCTCTGTTCGCTGAGGATGAACGATTTCGTGGCGGCGATCGCTGACCTCGAACGTGTGGTCGCGACCGATCGCAAATTCGATTACTATCGCGCGGCGGGACTGCTGGCGGACGCTTACGTGCGCACGGGCGATTTGCAGCGCGCCGAGCCGCTATTCGCCGAAGTGACGCAAATATCCACCACACCCGAAACGCTCTACAACTACGCCAGCTTCCTGAAGACCGCCAACCGCCGCGATGAGGCGCGGGAATGGGCGCAAAAGATCCTCGCGAAAAAGCGCACCTTGCCGCGTTACATGCAACGCCGCGAACGTCCCTGGTTCCGCAAAGGCAAAGCCCTGCTGAAAGAACTTACCTCTAGCTAAAACGGGAATCTGAAACTGGCCGGGCCCTCAGCATTGGGATCAAGCACGAGGCCTTTTAGTAGGTTCGCTGAGGTTAACACCTCAGTGGGCAGCATCTTCGGAGAAACACGGATAATATCAACACCAAGCGGAAGATTTTTGAGGCCGTGCGGCTTGGAATGGCAAATCACCAGCTGTGGTTCATGTAGGAGAAAATGTGCACGCTGGCGGACGGGAGCAAGACCTTTCCTCCTCTGCACTTACGCGAGTTTGAAATCGGGGGTAGGACCATGACGAATCAGTGGAATGCGGCGGAGTATGACGCCAAGCATGCATTCGTGTACGAGAAGGCCAAAGGATTGGTCGAGTTGCTCTCGCCGAAGCCTGGCGAGCGCATCCTGGATTTGGGCTGCGGTACGGGGGCGTTGACGGCGGAAATAGCGGCGAGAGGGGCGGAAGTCATGGGAGTGGACCGCTCGGAGGAGATGATCGCGCAGGCGAGAAAGAAATTTCCGGCGCTGCAGTTTGAGGTGCTGGACGCAAAGGAGCTGCGAGTCAAGTTGGATCAACCAGATGCGAGGAGACCGTCAGGCACACCGGGCAAGGCAGACGGAACAAACAAGATTAACCAGGCGGAGCGGATTGAGGGGGCTGGCGAAGTCTGCTCGCTGGGATTTGATGCGGTGTTTTCCAACGCCGTGCTTCACTGGATTCCCGAGGCGGAGGAGGTAATCGCTGGAGTAGCGTGGGTGCTGAAACCCGGCGGAAGGTTCGTAGCCGAGTTCGGCGGCAAGGGCAACATTCAAAACCTGGTGAGCGGATTTCAAAGAGCGTTCGCGGCTCTGGGCATGCAGCCACCCGACGGAGTAAGTCCGTGGTTTTACCCTAGCGTGGCGGAATATGCGAGATTGCTCGAGAAGCGTGGCCTCGAGGTGCGCGAAGCCTCGCTCTTCGACCGGCCCACGGCGCTCGAGGAGGGTGACCGGGGGCTCGAGAACTGGATTCGCGTGTTCCGGCGGACCTTCGTGGAAAAGATGGGCGAAGCGAACGCGGAGCGATGGATTCGCGAGGTGGAGCGCCAGTGCCGGAGCGGGCACTTTCGCAACGGAAGCTGGGTGCTGGACTATAGGAGACTGCGAATTGCGGCCTGGAAGGTGTGAAACCGAAGCCGTGAGTTGCAGTTCTTCGCGGTTGGTCAGAAATAGGAACCCTGTGAAGCTCTCCTGGTAACCGCAATCGAGCGATCATTCTCCTCCTGTTCGGGATGGCAAGAAGGGAAAGTTGGGTGCCGGAATAGCAGACATTGCCCCGCGTGGAAGACGGGGGAAAGAGTCATAAGTTGTAAGGCCTAGAGACCTATCCGGTTGTAGGGAGGGAAACTAAGGCGATCTCTCTTCCTGGTCCGGACGGATTGGTCAGCGGTCGAGAAAATGAGCACGGCTAGATACGGCTGCGGCACGGCCTGGAATTGGTGTAAGCTGGTTCTCGACCGGGTCCTGCCCTCCCGCCCGGCCGCGGCACTCTACATCGGGGCGTGCCTGCTTTGTCTTGAGGCTTGGCACCCCGGAACATGACAAATCGAATAGACGCAAGTAGGGTTACCCAACGCAAATCAAAACATGGAGGGAAAATGCGTAACTTGTTGATCGCAGGGATACTTATGCTCTTTGCGGCGGGTGCGGCTTGTGCCCAGACGGCACCCAAGACGGAGTTCTTTGTCGGTTACCAGTACCAACACCTCAATCCGGGAGGAACCGGCTGCCACGGCGTCGGCCTGAACCTGGCCTATAACCTGAGCGACTGGCTCGGGGGAGTGGGCGACTTCGGCATTTGCAGACAGGCCGGGCTACCGTCCGGTCTGAGCGCCCACAACATCAATTATCTGTTCGGACCGAAGTTGACTTACCGGAATTTCGGCAAGTGGAACCCCTTCGGCCAGGTGCTCCTTGGCGGCCAGCACGTGGGGACAAACGTCGGCTCCGCGAACAGCTTTGCCATGACCCTGGGAGGGGGCATGGATTATCAATACAATGACCGGTTCTCGCTTCGGCTGATTCAGGTGGAGTATCTGTACACGCACTTCGGCGGCGCGGCGCAAAACAATGCACGGATCGAAGCCGGGCTCGTCTACACCTGGTAAGACCGCGGAAAAAGCAAGCAAGCAGGCAAACGGCCGGAGGAGATTCCTCCGGCTTTTTTGCTTAGATCGCGTTAAGGGTCGACGACCGATCCCGCATCCAGGGCTCCTCCAGGGCAGCCTGGAAGCGACGGGAGCCCTTGGGAGAGAGGGCCATTGCCGTGGGAGGAGGCCAGAGGATTCGAATGGATTGAGGCGCGACGGGTTCTGACATAAACTCGGCGGATGGACCCCGAATGGTTGCGCCGGCTGTGCCTGTCGTTCCCAGGAACCACCGAGCAGATTCAGTGGGGCTATGATCTAGTGTTTAAGGTGGGCGGGAAAATGTATGCGGTGGCGCCACTCGAGCCGGCCCCGGTGTGCTTGTCGTTCAAAGCTTCGCCTGAGAAATTTGCAGAATTGACGGAGCGGCAAAAGATTATTCCCGCGCCCTACCTGGCGCGGGCACAATGGGTAGCGCTACAAACGCGGGACGCCGTTGCGCCCGAGGAATTGGCGCGCCTGCTGCGCGAGTCGTATGAAATGGTTTTGGCAAGGCTCACGACGAAAGTGCGCAAGGCGATCGTGAATGGAGGAAACTACGTGCGCGGTGCGCGAATTTTGACGGCACGAAAGAAAAAGGTTGCGTCCAAAAAGCCGCTGGGACAAAGAGAACGGCGAAAGCGTTGACGCAGGCGGCAAGGACAGGTCGAAGAAAAAGCAGATTCCCCGCTTCTCTGGGCAGGACAATTGGACGATTGGAAAAAGAGCATTCGTTGAGGTGCTTCATGTTCACAAGGGTGATGCTGGTTGTTGTTTCGCTAACGCTAGGGAGTACGTGCGTGCTTTGCAGCTTGCATGCAAATCCTGCGGGAAAAGGGCTGCTGGTGGTGGCGAATCAGAAGGAGCATACCGTACTTGTCGTGGATCCCGATGCGCGGCGGGAACTCGCGAAGATCGTGGTCGGAGTGAACGGTCATGAAGTCATGGTTTCGAAAGACGGGCGAGTAGCGTATGTCCCGATTTACGGAAACTCTGGTGTGGGCAGGCCGGGGACAGATGGGAGTACGATCGATGTGGTTGATCTGCAGGCGAGAAAACTCCGGGCCACCATCGATTTGGGGAAGCCGCTGCGACCACATCGCGCGGAATGGGGGCCGGATGGAATGTTGTATGTGACCGCGGAACTTGGGGATACGGTAGACGTGCTGGACCCGAACACCCAGAAAGTTGTGGCAGAGATTCCCACGGGACAGAAGGAGTCGCACATGCTGGTGATTTCGCCGGACGGACGGCGGGCCTATACGGCGAACGTGGGCGCGGGGAGCGTGAGCGTGCTGGACCTGGCCAAGCGCAGCCTGCTTATGACCATTCCGGTAGCCAAGATGGTGCAGCGCATTGCGATTTCCCCGGATGGCAAGCAGGTGTTTACCCACGATCAAGATGCTCCGCGGATTGCCATGATCGACACGGCTACAAACAAAGTTGTGAATTGGATTGATGTGCCGACGCCGGTGTATGCGTCGGAGCCGACCCCGGACGGACGATGGCTGGTGACACTGGACCGCGGCGGCAATGCCTATGTGCTTGACCTACGGTCGATGACAGTTGCGCACCGGCTGAGGATCTCAGACGGAGCATCGGAGATTCTGATTCGCCCTGGGGGCGATATTGCGTATTTGAGCGGCACGGGCTCAGGAAAAATTGACGTGCTGGATCTGCACACCTGGAACCTGCAAAAGCCGATCGAACTGACGCCCGGAGTGGACGGGATGGCGTGGGTCGCTAGCGGTGCCGAGGAGTGAACTGAGCAGGAATGATGAAGAGGGAGAGGCTTCTGGTGGTTTATGCGCGACCGGGGCGGCAGAGCGCCGAAGTCCATCTAGCAGAAAAGGCCCTGCCTAGGGGCAAGCAACACATTCAGCCTCGCAGAGTATGGGGCGAGGCCAGTACCGAGCAGCCGCGGCTCCGCATGACTTCGTCCCGGAAATTCTGTGGAACACCGTGATAGCTCGTTCTTAGTTCACTCCCATTGACATTCTGGAAGCCAGCCTCTATTCTCTCACCTAGAATGTCTACTAAAGAGGAACGCGAGCGCATCGATCTACTGCAGGGAACGCTGGACCTGCTGATTCTCCGCACACTGGTGCGTGGACCGGCGCACGGCCACGCCATCGCGAAAACCATCGAATTCAACTCCGACGATGTGTTGCAAGTCGAGCAGGGATCGCTCTACCCCGCGCTACACCGGCTGATCAAGCGGAGATGGATTTCCGTGGAAGAGGGCACGTCGGAGAACAATCGACGCGCCAAGTTTTACCGGCTGACGCCGAAGGGCCGGAAGCAATTGAAGGTGGAAACCAGCAAGTGGGACAAACTGGCGGGGGCCATCGGGCGAATTCTCCGCCCGGCGGAGTAGCAAGCTTTCTCGCAAAGGACCAAGGCATTGGAGAAAAGAGTCGCTGCAAAGGCTAAAAGCCCTTTTTTTTATGACTCTTATCGTCGGGGCCAAAGCCGCGACTTCCTAGGGAGAGTTTAAGAAGCGGGTTCTAGGGGAGCGAATCATGGGGCGCAGCAAACGCATGTTGGAAGAGCTCGATGCGGATATTCGCGCGCACATCGAGAGCGAGACGCAAGACAACATCGAGCGCGGAATGCCGCCGGAAGAAGCGCGTTTTGCGGCGATGCGCAAATTCGGCAACGTGACGCGGGTCAAGGAAGAAACACGCGAGGTGTGGACAGCGGTCTGGCTAGAGAACCTGTGGCAAGACCTGCGCTACGGCCTGCGGATGTTACGCAAATCTCTGGGCTTCACGGCCGTCGCAGTGCTTACTCTGGCGCTGGGGATCGGCGCGAACACGGCGATTTTCAGCCTTATTGATGTGGTGATCCTCCGGTCGCTTCCGGTAGAAAAGCCCTCGGAGCTGGTCGTTTTGAGATGGAGCGCGCGGAAGGCTCCGAGGATTCACGGGTACATGTCCTCAGGGGATTGCTCGGGCTTTCTCACCCCGACGAATCCTTCGGGCTGTTCGTTTTCCGAGCCGACGTTTCGCGCGATTCGCGACGCGAACCAGTTTGCGGGAGTAGCCGCATTCGCTAACTCCGGGCCGCTGTCTCTGACGGGCAACGGCCCTGCGAGCATGATCAACGGCCAACTCGTTTCCGGAGATTTTTTCCACACGATGGGGGTGAAAGCCGCGGCGGGTCGTGTCCTCGAACCGAGCGACGATTCGCCGAGGGCCGCGCCGGTGGCGGTGCTCAATTACGGATTCTGGCAGAGCGTCTTCGGCGGCGCCCGCGACGTGGTTGGCCGAACGATTGAGTTGAACGGGGTGGCTTTTACAATTGCTGGAGTGGCCGAGCAACGATTCACGGGAATTACCCCGGGGAGCGACTACGACGTTTGGCTGCCGCTCAGTGCCGGATCGCGCATCACGACTTCCATGATGTGGAGCAACCGGCAGGATAATGTGAGCAACTGGTGGCTGACCATTGTCGGGAGAATGAAGAAGGACACGCCGCTGGCGCAGGCCCAGGCGGCGATTGGCGGGGTGTTCCGCAACCAGATGTTGTATGGCGCTGTTCCCCTATTTGACGAGGGCGCAGGAATGCTCGGACCTCTTGGGCCACGAGGTGGCGGCGGTCCCGCTCGGAGTCAAGTGATGGTAGGTGGTCCCGCGCCGGGGCCCGCTGGCCCCGAGCCTCGGGCCAGGCACGACGGCGCGATGCCGCCAACTGACGGTCCTAGGCTTGCGCGAGCTCCGTCGGGCAACGGAGCAAAAGACGATGTTGTTCAAGGAGCGGCAGCTCCCGCGCCAGTTGGCTCGAAAACTCCAAAAACTCAGGAGCCGTCAAGTCCGCCGGTCAAAATCGCGCCGGGCTCCGCACTAAGCGAAGCCAGGACGCTCTCGAAGCCAGACGACGAGCCGACCATCACACTGGTCAACGCGCAAACGGGATTGACGGGCTCGCGCAGCCGGTTTGCCAACCCTTTGTACGTTCTGATGTTCGCCGTGGGAATTATTCTGTTGATTGCGTGCTCGAACGTGGCGGGGTTGATGCTGGCTCGCGCCGCGGCGCGGCAGAAGGAAATGGCGTTGCGGCTGGCACTGGGAGCTGGGCGGACGCGAATCGTGCGACAACTCTTGACTGAGAGCATGATGCTGGCCGCGGCGGGCGGCATTCTGGGAATCGTCTTCGCTTCATGGGGTGCGCACGCCATCCTTTCCTTCGTATCGAGCAATCAGCCGCGACCGCTCACGTTCGCCGCGGGCCTGGACCTGCGGGTGTTGGGATTCACGGCGGCGGTTTCGCTTTTAACCGGAATCCTGTTTGGGCTTGCGCCGGCTTTTCGTGGCACGCGCGTGAACCTGACTCCGGCATTGAAGGAAGGCTTCAGCGCTTCGACGCGGCTCGGATATGGCGGAGGAAAGATGTTCACCATTGGCAATGTGCTTGTGGTGACGCAAGTGGCGCTGGCGATCGTGGTGCTTGTGGGCGCCGGGTTGATGGTGCGAACCCTAAAGAACCTGCGCAGCGTAGACGTGGGCTTCGATTCGCATAATCTGGTGACCTTCGGAATCAACCCCGCGCTCGCGGGATACAAAAACGCGCAGATCGACAATTTTTACCGCGATTTGCAGGGAAGGCTCGCGGAAACGCCGGGCGTGAAATCGGCGAGCTACTCGATGATTCCCTTGCTGAGTGGCGCATTGATGATGACCAGCTTTCACTGGCCCGGAGCGCCACAGGACCGCGACTCGGACTCCGACATGCTACAGATTGGGCCGAATTTCTTCAGCACCATGCAAATTCCGTTCGTGGCCGGGCGCGGTTTCACTTCTTCCGATTATGAAATCGCGGCCAACGCGCAACCGACGGTGGCGACGCCGGTAATTGTGGACCAGGCATTCGTTGCCAAATATCTCGGCAAAGAGAATCCGCTGGGGAAACGGTTCGGGGAATCTGCGGGAGGCCAAGGGGAACCGGCCAGTCCGGGCTACGAGATTGTCGGGGTCGTTCGGGACACGAAATACAGCGACTTGCGGCGAGAGATCAAGCCGATGATGTACGTACCGCAGAGCGGCATGGGGGCAGCGTTCGAGGTTCGCACCGCCGGCGATCCGCAAGCACTGGTTCCGGTGATTCGACGGACGGTGGCGCAAATCGATCCCAATTTGCCGCTTCGCGACGTGACCACCGAATCGCAGCAGATCGACCGGCTGTTGTTTCAGGAACGGCTGGTCGCGCGGCTTTCAGGCTTTTTGGGTTTGTTGGCGCTGGCACTGGCGTGCATCGGACTTTATGGATTGCTGGCCTATGAAGTCGCCCGGCGCACGCGGGAAATAGGAATTCGGACGGCTCTGGGCGCCCAGAGGAGCGATGTCCTGGGTTTGGTGGTCAAACAAGGACTGTTGCTGGCAATTGTGGGCGCCGTGGTTGGCACTGGGGTGGCCATTGGGGTGACGCGGTATCTGAAAGCGATGTTGTACAATGTGCGGCCCGACGATCCGGTCACCATTGCAGCGGTTGGCGCGCTGCTGGTCTTGGTGGCGCTAGCAGCGTGCCTGGTTCCTGCACAACGCGCAACGAGCGTGGACCCCATGGTGGCACTGAGATACGAATAGTTCTTCGTCGCAAAACGCGAGTTGCCCTGTTCCGATCCGGGTCGTGGGATCGTGCGACCTGCTCACTGGCGCTGCGCGCGGCAGCTCGTTTGGGGGCCGATTTTGCGCGATTCCTCTGTATTTTTTCTTTTCTTGGATATAATCCGCGCTCAACGACGAGCCTTGCAGACCCGGGCCTAATAAATCGGGACGGGGCCGTCCTTCGTCCTCATGGAAAAACAAAGGAGAAAGACCGTGCTCAAGGAATTCAAGGAATTTGCCATGCGTGGCAATGTAATGGATATGGCTGTCGGCATAATCATCGGCGCGGCGTTCGGTAAAATCGTTTCCTCTTTGGTGGAAGACGTGATAATGCCGCCGATCGGGCGCCTGGTGCGACGTATCGATTTCTCCAGCTTATTTGTCAATCTGGGCGACAAATCCTACGACACTCTGGCAGCCGCGAAGGCCGCCGGTGCGCCCACACTCAATTACGGCCTGTTCCTGAATTCCATCATAAATTTTCTGATCGTGGCGTTCTGCGTGTTTCTTGTGGTTCAGCAGGTGAATCGCTGGACAAAGAAGCCCGCGTCTGCTGCAGCGCCGACCACGAAAGAGTGTCCGCAATGCGCGATGACCATTCCCCTCGCGGCAAAGCGCTGCGGGCACTGCACGGCGCAACTCGCCTAATTTCGACTAGTCTGAATCAGACTGGCGTAGTCTGGATTGGCCGGGGAAAAAGCGCACGGTGAGAACCGCCTACGAGGGCGTCTTACGTTTCCTCTGATTCGCTTCGAGATGCGCGCGCAAGCGGTTGACCACGCCATCTTCGGCCCCATCTTCCAATTCCTTCTGGACTTCCTCCAAAGCGAAATGCACAACATCATGGTGATGCAACTCGAGGGGGGAGACGGAATCGCTGAAGCGCAGCCACAGGCGGTGCAGGAGATTGATCTCGTTAGCCGTCAGGTTCGGAGCGTGCGGACCGAGGACTTTGTAGAGCTTGTCCCCGTTGGGCATGTGGATTTCGAGGTTGAACTGGGGCTTGGGATCGCCCAGCTTTTCCCAGGCTTCGCCGATCAGGCGCGCCTGCTGTTCCGTGCTCTCTCTTGAAGAACGGCCCAGAACAATCGTGCTGGATTGCAACGAAGCCGCTGCGCGAAGAATACCTTCGGAAAGATCGTTTGCCGCGACGATCGCCAGGCGAATGGACTTTCCCCGTTTTTCGGCCAACGCCAGCGCTTTTGAGAAAAGCTGCTGCTCAATGCTTCCGAAAAGCTGTTCGGCTTCCAGCTCGTATTCCCCTGAGGCTGCGCGCCTCAACAGCCGAACGTGCAGGACGACAACATCACGACGCCCGGGTTTTACGCGATCCAGGACATTGCTCAGATGATATAAATTGTACTGATTACTGACTGGAACGAGGATGTTGCCGGCGCGCGCACCAACCGCCTCGGGAGTAAGTTCACTTTCCGATTCCAGGTTGAACTGGTCCATCTCCACATGGGCAGCGCCAATCCTCCGGCGATGACGCTCGGAAATCGTGAACACAAAGTAAAGAAGTATGGAGAAGACTCCGCCGGCCATCGTCGCCACCGGCTTAGTAAACAGGTTGACGACGGCGATGAGAAAGAGCGTGCCCGTGATGGCCATGAGGCCCAGGGGAATTTGCACGCCCGCGATCCGGAGATTGAAGGGCACCTGGAATTCGCGCTCGCCGGGATGGGTGTAGCGCAAGACGAGAACCGCAAGGCCATTCATCGTGAAGCTCCAGATCACACCGAAGGCGTACAGGTTGGCAAGAAACGTTACGTTGCCGCGGCTGAGAATGATGGTCGCCGTCTGGAGCAGGACGATGGTATTAATGATGCGATAGCTAGTGCCGAAGCGCGGGTGCGGTTGACGGAACCAATCACTGAGCACGCCATCTTCAGACACCCGGTTGAGGACACCGTTCGAACCGACGATGGCAGTATTGACCGCACCAGCGAGGATGAGCGTCCCTACGATGACGACGAAGGCATGAAAGAGCAGGCGCGCCAGAAACGGCCCGTCCAGATTCATGGCCAAACCGCCAATCAAGTTCTGCAGGAAGCCCTGACGCACGTCGTCCGGGATGATCATGACGGCGAAGAACGAAACCAGGGAAGTAAACACCAGACTATAAATGAAGATAACCAAACCGGCTTTCTTGAGGTTCGGGAGCTTGGGTGACTCGATTTCGCGGTAGACCTGTGCGAGGGACTCTTCTCCGCTCATCGCGAGGACGGAGTGTCCGAGAGCGATAAAGATGGCGATGACTCCAAACGTTTGCGGCAAGGAGCTATGGGCGAGCCAGCCGAGAGCGCCGGGGCTAAGGTGGAGATTGCGAGGATAGGGAAATGGTGGAAGCACAGAGTGCCGTACGATGATCGTGCGGACACACCAGGCGATGAGCACCACCACCATGACCGTGACAAGCTTCATGATTTTGAGCGCTTTGTCGCTGGACTCGTGGACGCCTTTGGTGTTTTGCCACCAGAAATAGACCGTGACGAGGATGGCGAAGGAGGCCGCGATGAGATTCAGGGCGCCCGGCGAGAAGGGGCCGCTGAGATGAAAGTGCTGCGAGGTTTCGCTTAGGAGCCCCGCAAGGTATTGGCCCGCGGACACACCGCTGATCGGTCCCGTCAGGATGTAATCGAACATCAACGCGGAGACGCTGAACTTCGCGAGACCGCCGCCGAGAGACTGCTTGACGGCACGGTAGACGCCACCGCGCACAAACATGCTGCAGCTTTCGATATACACCGCGCGCACGGCATAGGAAAACAACATGATGGCCAGGATGAACCACGGCGCGGCTTTGCCGATGTAGGCTTCCGCTTCACCGCCCGCGTAGTACGCGGAGGAGGCCAGGTCGTTCAGGACAATGGCGGCGGCGCGCCAGAAGGAGATGAAACTCAGCAGCGCGGTGGTGGCCACCAAAACGCGCGGAATTCCATTGCCCCGTCTGCCGGCGGCAGCGTGGTTATTAGGGCCGCTGCTCATGTGTGGATTTTGCTACCTAGCAGACTGAAATGCTCGCATTTTTCGGGCGTGAAGTCTAGCGAGGCGAAATACCCAACGGAGGGCTCCCCCACGCCATGGATCACGCAAAGACATGGATTACCCGATTCGATGCTCTGTAAGAGCTTGCCGGCGGAAAGCGGTTCGCACTTGCGGACGGAGAAGAAAACAGAGTATCGCGCCCGCAAGAACCGACCCTGTTGCCCCCTCCCAGAAATCGCCCAGCCCGGGGTTCGCCACGCTCCCCACGGTCTGGGTTGCAACGGGGGCAGCTGCCAAGCCCCAGCTCCGACGAAGGAACCAGCCTCGACCAGCGATCACCAGAACTGCGCCAAGCGCCAGGAAGACCACGCCCGCGGCACTCCCGAAGGGTGCGAGCCAGTGGTATGTCCCTGCGTTCGAGGCCCACAGACGATCGAGAAAAGCGCTGCGCCAAATCAGTATCGATCCGGCAAGCGAGGCCATGGCCGCGCCAAAAAGCAGGAAGACGCCAATCGCTTTGAAGCCGCGAAATGAGTTTGCTTCCACGAGCCTGTCTAACCGGCAAGGCACCTTCGAGCAGAGCTCTAGCCAACCGCGGCGCGGAAGGTTTTCGCACATTCCTCACAAGGGCAGATGCTGCGAAGATGGTCGTAGGCGTAGATGCCTGTGGAATGCCCGTCGCTAAAAGTAATTTGAATGGCGTAGTTGCCTACCGGCGTGGCGGCTTTGGCGCGCGCCTTGGGCTTGTACATGGGCAGCACGGGAGAAGGGGCCATTCCAGGCGCGAAAGACTTGAAGGCTTCTTTCTTGCCGCGCTCGTCATTGCACGTGGCGCAAGGGCATGCATCGCGCAGGTAGGCAAAATCGTAGTGACTGGCGTGGCCGTCGGCCCAGATGATGTCCACACCAGTGCCGCTCGACAGGTGAATCTTGACGCTGGTCGGCTTTTTTCGTGGATCGAGGGGAGTGGGCATGGTGATTGTTTTCCGTGGTCAGAGGTCGTCAAGACTTGCGCTTTCCATCGCAGCAAACGCCAGGAGGAATGGGATTGCCATGGGGACAGGTCTTGGGATGCCCGAGAAACGTGCAAATCCGCGCGTCGAGCTCGGGGCTGATGATGTGCTCGAACCGGCATGCCTGAGTGTGCGCCTCGGTTTCGTCGACGGCAAAAGTGTCTTTGAACAAACGCTCAGCCAAGCGATGGCGGCGCACTACGTCGCGCGCGCGCTGGCTCCCCGCGGGGGTCAGCTGCGCCTCCCCATCGCGCAACGCAACCAAATGCCGATCCGCCATGCGCGAAAGAACGCGGGAGGCAGGCTCTTCGGGCGCCGAAGCTTTTCCCGAGGCTCCCGTGGCGCGGAGTCGTTCCACCTGCGCGGGCTTCCCTTCCTCGCCGCAAACCCAAATTTGCTCGAGCAAGTGGTCAAAGCGAATTTCGTCGTCGGTCGAGACGGACTTGCAACAGTCGGGTGTGTCCACCAAGGGGCAGCTAAGCGGTTGGCTCGGGCCATGCACTGCGGAGTCAAAATGCAAGTGACCGTGAGCGAGTTCGATGCGGCGGTCGGCTTGCCGCGCGATGTCCGGGTCATGCGTGACCATCAAGATCGTGTGACCCGCTTGGTGCAGCTTGCGGAAGATTTCAATGACGATTCGTTCATTGGCTTCGTCGAGATTGCCGGTAGGTTCGTCGGCAAGTATGAGCTTCGGTTGGTTGATCAATGCGCGGGCAATGGCCACGCGCTGCTGTTCGCCACCGGATAGCTGCGCTGGGAGATGCGTCAGGCGATCGCCCAGACCGACACCCTCGAGCGCCTCTTGGGCCTCGTTTTCGTCCGTGACGCTGTGAAAATACTGAGCCAGCATAACGTTTTCGAGCGCCGTGAGATACGGCACAAGATGAAATTGCTGAAAAACAAAGCCCACTTTTTCCGCGCGGTAGCGAACCAAGTCGCTTTCGCCGAGCTTTGCAAGATCCACGCCGTCAACGATCACGCGGCCGCTTGTTAGCGTGTCCAGGCCACCGAGAATATTGATGAGCGTGGTTTTCCCGGATCCGGAAGGTCCCATAAGTGCGACCCATTCCCCGCTGTTGACAGCGAAGCTGACGCCGTTGAGCGCACGCAAGGAGCCGTACTGCTTGATCAGATTGTCGATGACCACTTGGTGTGCCGCAGCGCGCGGCCGCAATTCGACTGGAGCAACCACACTCACGCTTCACCTCGGAACACCGCTGCCGGGCGGATGCTTGCCAGGCGACGCAACGGGAAGGCGCTCAGAATCGCCACTAGTATTGTCAAACCCACAGCTACAGGATACACAATCAGGCGTGGCCGCGCGGCCACGCCAAAAACGGCCTTGCCCAGAACGATAGAGAGTAGAATCCCGAGCGCTGCACCGATCACACCGCCAGCAAGGCCGAGCAGCGCTGCCTCCGCAAGGAACAGCCGCACCACGCGCCGCGTCGCTCCGCCGATGGCTTTCATCAAGCCAACGTCCATCTTGCGCTCGATGGCTACGTTGCTCATGGCGGCCATGACGCACAGCGCGGTCAACACCAGCACGATGCCCACGGTGGCGGTCAGCAGTCCGCTGATGCGGTTGTAAATCTTTGCCTGGCCTTCGGTAAATTGGCGGACGGGGCGCACTTCGGCATCGGGGATCCGCCTCTGAAGATCCGCGATGTAATTTTGGATTTCGGCGGGCGTGCCTGGAACGATTAGCTCGATCATGCTGAGGCGATCCGGCAGCTGGGCCAAGCGCTGTGCCGCTCGCAAGTCGATCTCGAGACGGTTGTCTTCCGGTCCGCCGGTCTGGCGAAGGTTCGCAACACGGCACAACTCCTGGCGGTCGCCGCTGGCCACAACGAGCCCGGTATCCGGCTCAACGCCTACCTCTTTTGCGAAGCGCACGCCGGCAACGCATGCGTTTTCTGAGGAGCGGAGGGATCCGTTCGGATTGGCCGACGGATAACCTTTCGTAAGAAATAGCGGATTGATCCCGGCAACAACAGCAGAAGCGGATTTTCCGGACCCAGGAACGGAGACGCTGGCGACCATGTAGAGAGCCGACAATGCCGTCACGCGGCCGCCAGGAACATTTCCGGACACCGAATCGATGACGGACTGCGGCAGCGTCTCGGAGCTTGAAGACAACGCACCGCTAGGAACAATGACCACGTTTGGGCCGAAGACTCGGAATTCGCTCGTGAGGCGGCGCTTGGCATCGACTTGCAAGTTAAGAAGAGCGGCGGTGACGGCAGCGCCGGCTCCGAGCGCTAGCAGCATGACGAACAGCCGGCCGCGGTTGGCGCCGAGTAGACGCCGAAGGATGCGCCAGAACATCGCTCGATTGGTGTCGCGACCTGCCCTCATCACTCGCCTCGCAAGATCGGCGCTGGCTCAATGCGCGACGCGCGCCGAAGGGGAATGGCGCTGCCGAGAAGCGTCACAATGGCCGCGAGCCCAATCACAACCAGAAAAACCAGCAGGGTCGGCTCCGGCGCGGCGCCGAAAATCCTTTCACCCAACAGACGCGCCAAAACGATTCCTAATGCGTAGCCGATTCCTCCACCCACAAACGCGAGCAAGAGCTGCTCCGCCGCGAGCAAGAAGCCAACCGTCCCGGACCCCGCGCCCAGCGCCTTCATCAAACCAATCTCGTTTTGCCGCTCAATCACTGAAGCAGCCGAAGAAGCCCCCACGGCAAGTGCCGCGGCGAGCATGGCGGCCAGAGTGACCAGCCAAAGCAGCATCTCCACGTGCGTGAGAATCTGGCCTTCGCCTTCTGCAACGCGGCGAATTACGCGCACATCGGTCCCCGGCAATTCCTGCTGAATCTGAAGCGCGATGGAGGAAATGTACGGTGTGCAGTACCAACGGTCGAGCTCCGCCGTGGTCATGGTCTTTTGGTCTTTGCGCGCAAAGGCATCTTCCGGCTTGGTCAGAGCCGAAACGTACAACTTCCGGTATTCTCCTGGCTTGCGCGCGAGCGACTGCGCGTAGGAAAGCGGGACCACGATCGAGGCATCCTCAGGACCGCCGGAAGTGAGTATCCCCGTGACGGTGAGTGGAGTGGGAGTGACCGTCACGTCGCCAATCGTCAACGAGAGTGAGTCCGAGATATTGATGTGATTCTCCTTTGCGAATGCGACTCCGACCACACATTCATGGCTGGCTTCAGAAAACCAGCGGCCGTCGATTTGCCACCACGGGTTCGTCTTGGCAACTCCCGTGCGAAATTCCCCACCCTCCGGCAAGGGAACGGCATGCTCGGCCCACGTTCCGACTACGGGAACGTCGGCGATCGAACTCGCGAGCTTTCTCCCTTCGCGAGAAAACGGCAAAGCCATTGCTCGGACTTCCAGGAACGGAGCAAAAGCTATGACGTTGTTGTGCCAAAAAATAGTCTTGAGTTTTGGCAAGTCAGCTTCGGGCAAGTAGGCTCCCGCATTCACTGGCCGATAATCCACACCGCCAATTTCGAGCGGCAGCGAATCGGCCTTCGGCGTAACGACCAGGTTCGCACCCAGACTGCGGAACTCCTTGGCCAAGCGGTCGCCGACGTCCAGTGCCACGCTCAGCGCGGCCGTGGCCACCCCCATACCCAGAGCCAGCGCCGCGCCCGTCAGCAGCTTGTGCCGGCGACGGCGTCCGAAGGAATCGGCCACGAGTCGTAGGAACATGGAATCAGTCGTCGCCCATGTAAGGCGCTAACCTGCGCCCTACTGGGGAATCTCCTTGGACGCCCGAGCGAGAGCGGCGATGTCGATCACAACCTCTCCTCCATCCACGCGCGCGGGGACGCCGATGGGATTGCAGCCTCCCTGATTGCCAATCGAGGGAATAAAAATCGCCGAAGCGCAGTGGCGGCACACGACGTTCTGGCCGTCCTGGCGGTAGCCTTCCGCGCCACAAATCCGGCAGGCGTCCAGGGCCACGCCCCAGCCGTTCGGCTTCTTGATGACCATGAAACGAATCGGCTGATTGCCTGCGCTGACCGTGAAAAGGTGCATGGCTCCGTCCTGCACTTCGCTAACGGGCACGCGCACGACGTTGCCGACGGGATCAATCGCCTGGGCCGCCGGCGGGGCGGAATTTGCTCGCGCGTAAATAAAATCTGCAGTCAAAACAAGAATGACAGTGAGAGAAGCGGTTGCCGCGGCAATCATCCAGCGACGCTGGCGGCGGTTCTCGGACTCCAGCAGGCGCTTTTCCGCGGCATTCAGGAACGCTCTTGCGGCTTTGGCGTGTGAAGCCACCTGCCATTCCCGCAAAATGAGCAGGATCGCCGCGCCAAAAATGAAAACGAAAAAGAAAAGCTGGTTGCGCACGATGGGACCAAGAATCGCCATCTCCACCTTGCTAGAACGCAGCCAAAGGGCTTCACTCAATTCGTGCAGGCCGGTCAGCGCCAACTGGAACGCAACGAGCCCCAGAATAATGCTCGTGGCGGCGAAAAACCGCTGCAACGGAATGCGCAGCGTTCCCTTGAAAAAGAACAGCCCGACGGCAACCGCTGCGCCGATTCCGGCGATGGTCCCGATCCAGGTCTCGAGGCCTTCGGTCGAGAGCTCCACGGCGCGCAGGACGAGCGCCAGTTCTGCGCCTTCGCGCAGAACCATAAGAAAGACGAAGAGAAAGATCCCCCAGCCGGCCGCGTTCCCGGCGCGTTCGGCGTAGGACTCCACTTTTTCCTCAATTTCCTTGCGCAGGTGGCGCGCAACGCGGTTCATCCAAACGATCATCGTAACAACGAAGACCGACGCCACCAGGAGCATCAGTCCCTCGAAGCCGTCTTCGCTGACGCTCCAGCGCTCGAGCCCCCCCGCCACAGCCAGGCTAAGAGCGGCGGCCGCGGCGACGCCGTACCAGACGTAGCGCGCCAGATGGGGGCGGGCGGTGCGAGAGAGATAGACCAGAATGATGCCGACGACCAGGGCCGCTTCGACACCTTCGCGAAGCGCGATTAGAAATGCGGAAAGCACGGATTGTCCATTCTGTCCAGTTGTAAATGATTTGCAACTGCAGATTCGAGTTTACCTTAGCCGTGCCCTTGAGGTCAACCGGACTAATTCAGTCCGATTTCTAGATCGGCGGAATAGGTTATTCTGTTTCTTGCACATGGGCATCCTTCGCCAAGCCTTGTCCCTGACACTCGCGGGCCTGCTTCTGTTTTCACAGGCCTCCTTCGCGCAATCGCAGCCTCCCGCTCCCCAGGCGCGAACCGAGCCGGTGCGGCCGGACCCGAAGCGCGCGCGCAAGGCCGCCGAACAGGGTGAACGAGCAGAAGCCGCCGGCCGCTTGGAAGACGCCTTGGCCGCCTATGGGGAAGCGGCGCGCTATGCGCCTAAGGAAATGGCTTTTGCCGAGCGCGCCGCCGCGCTGCGCTCAAAGCTGTTGCGTTCTTACGCGGATGCGGCCGAGCGAGATGCAATAGCCGGCCGCTTAGAGCAAGCAACCGAAGATCTTGCCGCCGCGCTGGCGATTGACCCCAGCAACCCCGACGTCGCGGAGCGCTTGCGGCAAATCAAAAGCATGGCAGATGAAACCAAGCCGAAAGCTGTATCGGAAATCCCCAACTTGCCTCGATTGAAACCACTGGCCGGGAAGCACAACCTTGACTTGCGAGGGGACACCAAGACCGTTTATGAGCAACTGGCCGGAATCTTCGGGGTACGCGTGACCTTCGATCCCGATCTGATCGTCAGAAACGTGCGCTTAAATCTCAACGACGTGGATTTCAGAAACGCCGTTACGGTCCTCGCCGCACAGACCGAAACGTTCTGGCGCCCGGTGAATGCTACGCTGCTGTTTGTGGCCGCGGATACGCCGGAAAAACACCGGGATTATGATTTGGAAGCAGAGCAGACTTTCCCACTTTCTTCCGCCGTCAGTCCCGACGATGCTACGGAAGTACTGCGTATCCTGCGCGAGATCACCGGTTCTGTGCGCGTAAGTCTAGACGCCCGCAGCCACATCATTACCATGCGCGATACTCCCGAGCGGCTGGCTCTGGCCGGCGCGCTCATTCAGCAGATCGAGAGGGCTCGCGGGGAATTGATGCTTGAGATCGAGCTGCTAGAAGTCGACCGCAGAGCCGCGCGGAAACTTGGTATCGAACCACCCACCAGTCTAAGATTGATCACTCTTCCGCCCAACTTGATTAACCAGTTGAAGCAGGCAAATGATCTGTCGGCGCTCCAAACGCTTCTGACGGGGATCTTTGGAGGCGCAGCAAGCAGTGGGTTGACGTCGATTAGCTCTCTGATTCCTCCGCTCATTGCGGTCGGAGGCGGCCAATCTACCTTTCTCCTGACTCTCCCCGCGGCCGCCGCCGACTTTTCCGAAGCGCTCTCGCTGGTCGAGAGCGGCCGCCAGGTTCTCCTGCGCGCTCAGGATGGCAAGCCAGCCACCTTTTTCGTGGGCCAGCGCTTTCCCGTCACGCTTTCCTTACTTTCCGGTAGCCTGGGGACCGCAACCTTTACGCCCAATCCAGGCGGAGCGAGCAATCCCTTCCCCAGCACTTCTTATCCCGCCGGGACCGGCCCGGTCGCTCTGGTGACCGCAGATTTTCGGAATAACGGATTACTTGACCTTGCAGCCGTGAACGAAATCGATAACTCCATTACGGTTCTGCTGAACCAGGGCGGCAATCAGGGAACGTTTTCCCAAGCCACAGGTTCTCCCATTACGCTCGGAACTCGGCGCAGCGCGGTGCCGGCGACACCCCCCGGAATCGCTTCGGCGACATTCACCGCCAGCGGATGCCATGACTTGGTCGCCAG
>Ga0126381_100002163_pt1 | contig 21252 bp, 22 predicted proteins | sample PanSoiMetPlot_28_FD_96465 | JGI IMG/M metagenome (GOLD analysis project Ga0126381, IMG submission 96465) | Tropical forest soil microbial communities from Panama - MetaG Plot_28 | ecosystem: Environmental > Terrestrial > Soil > Tropical forest > Bulk soil | place: Panama | collected 2016-02-17
CCGCGCGCGCCGCGGGCGTAGCAGCCATTGAGACCATCTATCCGGCGCTCAATGATGAAGAGGGTCTTAGGGCCTATGCCGGGCGAGGCCATCGCGACGGATTTTCCGGCATGCTGGCGATCCATCCAGTGCAGATTCCAGTCATCAACCGGGCATTTACGCCGTCTGCCGAAGAAATCGCCTGGGCAAGACGCGTGATCGATGCCTTTGCCGCCAATCCTAAATCGGGTGTTCTGAAGTTGGGCGGACAGATGCTGGACGCCCCCCACCTCGCGCGTGCGCGAAACATATTGAGCAGTTCGAACAATAAATAAGCGCACCGCATCACACAACCTAAGGTGTTCACAACCTAGGGTTTTATTAATGAGTAATGAGCCATATTAGGCCGGCGACGGGCTAACTGGTTCCGCTGTCCAGGTTGTATTCTCTAGTCATTGGATATCGGTATTGCCCGGCTAAGGCGGAGACTATCGATGCGGAATAGGGACAGGAAGGCGCTTTTTGGCCACCTTCTGACCATCGTCAACGACCATCGCGACATTGCGCGGGCGGATGCGGGCCAGCTTCGGCTTGATGAAGAGGAAATCGACCTGGCCAATCTCGTGATGCAGACCGGCCGGTTCATCTTCGATCAGGCGACGAAAGCCGGCCTGGAATTCAGCATCCGGACGGATGAACAACTGCCCGGATTTCGCGGTGATTCCATCAAACTTCGGCAAATCCTGCTGAACCTTCTCGGCAATGCCATCAAATTCACACCCGCCGGCGGACAGGTCCTGCTGTCGGTAAACCGCAGCGCGGAGGGCGGCGTGCTCATCAAAGTGTCCGACACTGGCACCGGCATTCCCCGGGACAAGTTGGAATTGGCCTTGTCTCTATTCGGGCCGATCTACAGCAAATCGCCGCGAAAATTTAAGGGTATCGGGCTGGGCCTTCCGCTCACGAAGCGGTTGGTCGAACTGCATGGCGGCATCATGAAAATCGTATGCGAAGCAGCGGAAGGCACCACAATATCGGTGCAGCTGCCTGCCAACCGCGTGATGGACAATCCTGGGCTGTAGGCAGGCGGCCGATCGAGAACCGCATTCTCGCCGCCGCGCGCTAGCGAGCAATCGGGCCGCCCTGTCCGGCATGGCGCGTGATAGCCCAGCCTTTGATGCCGTCAGGGAAGCATGCGTCCAATGGGAGTCCCCATGCCCAATTTAACCGGAAATTAACGCTGTAATCTTAATTAAGGATGTTGAGCACAGGGGGTAGCAACGCGACTGCAGAGCGATTTCCGCCTCGCGGATCGCAATGACCTCCTTCTGCTCAAGGGTTAGGACTTTCGTCGGAGGGATTAATGAGACCGATTATCACCGCCGCTTTCCTGTGCGCCTCGGCCGCGCTCACTGTTCCCGCGCAGGCAGATGAGAGCAGCGCGGCGCCGAAACTGACAAGTCCGGCCGATCCAGCCGGCGACCCCATGAGCCCATGGTTCTTCCGGGTTGGCGCGGCGCAGCTCCAATTTTTGAACGGCTTCAACCTCACTGTGGCTGGTCAGCCTGTTCCTGGCGCAGCCCTGCATTTCAATCACATCTACAGCGCGCTTCTCGAAGTCGGCTATACTTTCGCACCCGACTGGTCCGCGGTGCTTTCGGTGGGCTGGCCACCTTCGTTCAGCGTCTATGGCGGCGGCAGCCTTGCGCCGTATGGTAAGCTTCTATCCACGACATTCGGACCTTCGGCGCTGACCGTTCAGTATAAACCTTTGCATGAAGGCTTCTTCCGGCCCTATGTGGGCGCCGGCATCAGCTACATAGACATTCTCTCCACCCATGACGGCGCAGTCCAGAACGCCAAGCTGAGCAACGATCTGGCGCCGGAAATCGAAGCCGGTTCGGATTTCATGGTCCAAGACAGTTGGGGTTTCTTCGCCGAGGTGAAGAAAGCGTGGCTGTCGACCCATGCGACCGGCACCGTCGGTCCTTATCCAGCCAGCGGCAAAGCCAATATTGCGCCCTGGGTGTACGCCACCGGCGTAACGATGCATCTCTAGTTGGTCTGGAAATCCTTCGGGCGTCTAGCGGGGCAGATTGGAGAGTTCACTCCAGCCGCTCCATAAAATTTCGATTCCGATACAGACCAGGATAAAGGCGGAAAGTCGTATCACCACCTGGGTGCCGCTTGGTCCGAGCATCTCCACCACACGCTGGGCAAAGCGATAGCAAAGATAAATGGTGATCGCGATGGCGATGACGCCTGCCAGCGCCGCGCCACCCAGAAGCAGCCATTGTCCGATATCCGCGGCTTTGGGGCGCTGGCTGCCGAGCGTGATGGCTACCGCGATGGATCCGGGCCCGACCGTGAGCGGCATGGTCAAGGGGTAAAATGAGTCCGGCTCTGTGCTTCCGCCCGCTTGGTTGGCATGCGCTGCGTCCGGCGAAGGCTCGGAATTGAGCAGCTTCCAGCCAAAGCTGGTGACGACCAGGCCGCCGCCGATCCGTACGGCCGGCAGGCTGATGCCAAAAAATTCCAGCACATGCGAGCCGATGAACATCGAGCCCAGGAGCAGCAAGGCACTGTTCAGCGCAACTTTCAATACAAGCACCTTGCGCTGCTCGACGGTGCAGAATTCGGTGAGACCAAGGAAGAGCGGAGCGCTGCCGACCGGATTGACGATGGGAAACAGCGCTGCGTACACCAGCAGGAAAGCGTTGCCGAATATCGTCATGGATCCCGGAGGCTAAGTCCGCCGGGCCAAAATTAGCCAGCGGCATCGTTAGCCGTCCAGTCTCAGCCGACCAACTTCAGCGAGCCGACCCGATTATTGCGGAGCCACAGGCGGGCGCTCTTTCATGGGAGCCGGGCCCGGCCGCACCATGCCCATCATGCCGCGGCGGCGCCACATCGCCCGGTGCATCATGTCACGGCGGTCAGCCCACAAGACATTTCGTTGATCCGGCGTCAACGCGCCATAAAAAACGGCAAACGCGGGGCGCTCTGCATCGAGATCGGCGAGGCGCTTCTTCAGCGCATCTTCCCTGCGGGCCATCCAGTCGATCGGTGTGAGATTGCCGCGATCCAGGTTCACGGTGTGCTGGGTGCAGTCGCCGGCCCGCCGCCTGGCGATATCCAGCTTCACGGCCCTCCAAGCCGAGAACAGGGGTTGTTGGCCGCTGGTAAGGTCGAGCCGGGTCTCCAGATACGCCATGCCGCCCACCGCCCTGGCATATTGGTCTTCGCATCTTTCTCTTCGGCGCTGGGCGCGGTCGCCGGCCCCCGGTAAGCCGCCGATCGCCGGACCGGTCGGTCGAGAGGATGTGTTCTGTGCGAGTAGGGTATCGGGATCGGCCACGGCCGCCATCACCGGCTCGCGGATTTCAGTCTGGGCCCGCGCACTGGTGGCGACCAAGGCACCGGTTGCCCCTCCGCACAGCAACATGGGGACGAACAAGGGAATGAAGGCTTTACGCATGGACATGAATCCTCTGAAATGTGGCTTCGTGTGACGGCCGCACCCAGTTTGAACGTGTCCCATGCGCGATCCCGTCGCGGCACTGGCACTGCCCGCCATTCCCGCGCGGTGACAGGATTGCTAAATTAAGCCGATGTTTGAAGCCGCAACCATCAGCACGACGGATCCATTGGAATTCCATGCCGAGCTTGCCCGGCAGGCGAAAGGACTTTTGGCCGGGGAGCGCGACTGGATCGCCAATGCGGCCAACCTCGCGGCCCTGATCTTCACCACATTGCCGGATTTGAATTGGGCCGGATTCTATATCCTCAAGGGCGACACGCTTGTTCTTGGACCGTTCCAGGGAAAGCCAGCCTGCGTACGGATCGCAAAGGGGCGTGGCGTCTGCGGTGCGGCAGCCGAGCTGCTCCGGACGCTGCGCGTCGATGACGTGAATGATTTTCCCGATCACATCGCCTGCGATACGGCATCCAGGTCGGAATTGGTGGTGCCGTTGATCCGGGATGGCGCGGTGCTGGGTGTTTTGGATCTGGACAGCCCCCGGCGGGGACGATTCAGCGCCATCGATCAGGCGGGAGTGGAGCGTCTCGCCGCGATCTTTGTTGGTGCCAGCGATTTGCCCTGAAGCGTCATCCCGTCAGCCGGCATCTGGCAATGCAAAAACATAGAGCTGTTGGCCAGTGCTCGCGCGATGCACCTCAGGCAGAAGCGTGGTGGGCTTCTGCTCAGGGCTGCCGCCGCCCAGTCCGGTGGTGACGGCGATATATTGCTTGCCGTCCACGCTGAAGGACACCGGATAACCCTGCACCGTGTTGCCCAATCTGGTTTGCCATAGGATCCTGCCGGTCTTGACATCCAGCGCCTTGAACATGCGATCGAAGTCGCCGATGAACGCGACGCCGCCGCCTGTGGAAACTACTGCGGTGAGAAACGGTGCATGCTGCTGGAATGACCAGGCCTCGGTCATGTCCTTGGTGTTGTACGCAACCAGCTTGCCCATATTGCGATGGGTTCCGGGCATGAAATAGAAAAGCTCGGACGCCGCAGTGCCCCCGCTTCCCAATTTCAAATCCACATCGTGGCCGCGCATCAGGATGCAGCTCTGGCTGAGAGGAATAATGAGAAGGTCGCTGGGCTGATTATAGCTGGTGGATTGCCAATCATGCCCGCCTTCCGGCCCCGGGCAGGAGGCGATCCACTCATTGGTTTTCTGGTTCACGATATCGGGCCGGTAGGTGACCTCGCCGGTTTTGGCATCGATCTTGCTGAAAATGTTCTGAAACAAGGTCTCCTTCTCGCCCAGGAATTTGCCGCTCACGCGGTCGAGCTTCCAGAGCACGCCGTCTTTGCCTATGGTCATCAGAGTCTTCTGGCTGCCATGGTCGATCAGGACGCGCTCGAACACTTCATCCAGATCGAGCGATTCGCCAGGAATGTGCTGATAATACCATTTGAGTTTTCCGGTATCAGGATCGAGCGCCAGGGTAGCGTTGGAGTAAAGCACCGACGCGCCATATGTTTGGCGGCTGGCGCGCATCCAGGGCTTGGCTTGCGCCACGCCCCAATAAGTCGTGTTGAGTTCAGGATCATAAGTGCCCGCGATCCAGGTGTCGGTGCCGGCGCGCATCGTGTCAGGAAGGCTGTTCCAGGTGTCGCCACCCGGCGTGCCTTCGCGCGCAGTGGTGTAGAAAACCCAATCCGGCTTGCCGGTCTGCGCGTCATAGGCGCTGATATGGCAATTGACCGTCGAGTAATTGTCGCAACCCATCATGCCTACCAGCACCTTGCCGTGGATCACCATCACACCGCCAGTTTCGCCTTTGGGCGGCGGTGCGATTTCTACATGCCAGACGACTCTGCCGGTTGGCGCGTCAAGCGCATAGAGTTTGGCGTCGGTGGTCGCGACATAGACCTTGTCCCGATAAAGCGCGAGGCTGCGCGTCCCGCCATAGGCCACCGTCGCAACCGGGCCGATGCGATTCTCCCATATGAGTTCGCCGGTTTTGGCGTTCAGCGCCTGCACCGTATTCGATGTGTTGGACAGGAACATCACGCCATCATGGACGATGGGCGTTACTTCGCTGGCACCGCCTTCATTCATCGCCCAGGACCATTTGAGCTGGAGCGCGCCCACATTGCTGGGCGTGATCTGGGCAAGGGGGCTGTAGCTCCAACCCTGATAGTTGCGGCGGTACATCAGCCAATCGCCCTCGGCCGGATGGACAAGCATCTCGTCGGTGACGGGCGTGTAGCGAGGCACCATCGCAGCGACCGTTAGACCATGGCGTTCCGGCGGGCGGGAAGCGGCGGCGCCCGCAGGCTGAAATCCCTTTTGCACGTCGGCAGGAACTTCGCCGTCGGCGACACTGCCGATGCGCACGTCCGTACTACCGGTCAATATCTGGCTGCCGGGCTTTGCGCCGTTCGCCGCGAGAAGAAATGCGGTGATGTCGGCATAAGCGCCGCTGCTGAGATTGCCCTCATTGCCCACGGGCATCGCAGTGGAAATGAATTGATAAAGCGCCTTGGTGGTACGCGGGCCCCAACTTTGCATGAAACCCTTGCCGGCCAATGCCGGAGAATCGTTGCCGCCGGAAAGATTATTGCCGTGGCAGCCAGCGCAATTCTCCAGATATTCGCTTTGGCCCACGCTGATTTGCTCGGAGGCGAAGACGCCGGAGGCGCGCTGACCATTTGCATAGCCCGGTGCGAGAAACATAAGCGCGGTAATGGACATGACAAGCGCGCGTGTCGAGCGCATGGTCAATGTCCCTCCGCATTTTCAAGCCAAGCCCAGGAGTTGCCGTCAGGAGCTTTGGCACTGTCGAGCTCGACGTACAGCGCGCCCTTATTCAGGGCGGCAATCTCATTCTGATCGAGGGCGACATCGCCGGAGATCTCGCCATCCGCGGCGCGCGTTGCCGTAAGCTCACTGATTGCCGTGCCGGGCACCCCCATCGCCGCGCCCATCTTGAGGTGCGCCGTTGTTGCAGGCGAGGAGAGGCCGCTGAAATTTCCACTGATGTGAAGCGCGTCGCCGGAAAGTGTGGCATGCACGGTGCCGTTGCCGACGACATTGTCGCGCGTGGAAATATCGTGTGGCGCGGGATCGAGATCACCGCCGAATTGTTGGGCGGCTGCGGACAAGGGCGCGAACAGGATCGCCGATATCAGGCAGGTGGCGGCGCGCGGTGCGCGGATGCGCGTCATCATGTGGCAAGGCCCCTAGCGTTCATCCCCGCCCAATCATTACCCGTTCCCTGCGCGGCCGCCTAACTTCTCAGAAAGCGTCATTATATCAACAGCTTAAGTGAGACCTCTGTCGGCGAGCCGTTCCTCTTATATGCTCGGTTCGCGAATTTCCCGAGGTTCTCCATGAAGTTTTCGTTGCTACTTTCCGCCGCTTTGCTCGCGGGGGCCTCCGCCGTCTCTGCCGACACCTCCCACAGCGTGGATCTCTCCTCGATCGACAAATCAGTGAAGCCGGGCGACGATTTCTATGCCTATGCCAATGGCAATTGGTTGAAACGCACTACAATCCCGCCGGATCAGGCCAGTTGGGGTTCTTTCAATATTCTTTTTCAGGAAACGCAGAAGCGGACCCGCGCGCTGATCGAGAACGCGGCCAAGAGCGCCGAGCCAGGCTCGGAGCAGGCCAAGATTGCGGATTTCTATGGGAGCTTCATGGACGAGAAGGGCATCGAAACCAAAAGCGCCGCGCCCATCCAGCCGCAACTGACTGCCATCGCCGCAATCTCCGACAAGAAGGCGCTCTCCCGCGCGATTGGCGAAGCATTGCGCGCCGATGTGGACCCACTCAATAACACCAACTTCAATACCGAGCATCTGTTCGGCATCTGGGTGGCGCCCGGATTCAGCGACAGCGACCATTATACGCCCTATCTGTTGCAGGGCGGCTTGGGCATTCCGAGCCGCGACTATTATCTGGGCGGCAGCGCCAAGATGAAGGAGGTACAGGCGGCCTACAAGAAATATGTGGCAACCGCCTTAAGACTTGCCGGTATCGCCGAGAGCGACAAGAAAGCGGACGCGATCTTCGAACTCGAAACCCGGATCGCCAAGGCTCAAGAGAGCATCGTCGAAAGCCAAGATGTCGTGAAAGCCAATAATGTTTGGGCAAAAGCGGATTTCGCAAAAAGAGCGCCCGGCCTGGATTGGGACCAGTTCTTCGAAGGCGCCGACCTCTCCAAGGTGAACAATTTTATCGTCTGGCAGCCTTCTGCTTTTGCTGCGCTCTCCAAGCTGGTGACCAGCGTGCCGCTCGACACTTGGAAGGCTTGGATGGTCTTCCATTATGTCAACCACTTCGCGCCGGAATTGCCCAAGGCCTTCGTGGATGCGCGCTTCGCTTTCTATGGCAATACACTCTCGGGCACGCCGCAGCAGCAGGATCGCTGGAAGCGGGCCGTCAATGCTACCAATGCCGCCTTGGGCGACGCGGTAGGCAAACTTTACGCCGCCAGATATTTCCCGCCCGAGGCTAAGGCCAAGGCGCAGGATATGGTGAAGAACATCATCGCTGCCTGGGGTCGGCGCATTGACGCTCTTAGCTGGATGACGCCTGCGACCAGGGCCAAGGCCAAGGAAAAATTGTTCGCGCTGTATGTCGGCATTGGTTACACGGAAAAATGGCGCGACTATTCCGGCCTTGAGGTGGTCGAGGGCGATGCCGTGGGCAACCAGGCGCGTTCCGACATGTTCGAATACCATTACAGCGTCGACCGTATCGGTAAGCCTGTGGACCGTCACGAATGGTCGATGACCCCCCAGACCGTCAACGCCGTCAATCTGCCGTTACAGAACGCGCTGAATTTCCCGGCGGCGATCTTGGAACGGCCTTTTTTCGATGCCAAGGCCAATGACGCATTCAATTACGGCGCCATCGGCGCGGTGATCGGCCATGAAATCAGCCATACCTTCGACGACCAGGGCGCTGCGTTCGACGCCAACGGACGATTGCACAATTGGTGGACTAAGGCGGACTTCGCCCATTTCCAGCAATCAGGCAAGGCGCTGGCAGGCCAATACAGCCAATACAAGCCGTTTCCCGACTTGGTGGTGAATGGCGAGCAGACCCTGGGAGAGAATATCGCAGACAATGCGGGATTGGCCGCGTCCCATGACGCATGGATCGCGTCATTGGAGGGCAAGCCCGCGCCAGTGGATCGGGGGCTGACGGGCGAGCAGCAATTCTTTCTCGCCTTCGGTCAGGAATGGGCCACCAAGATGCGCGAGCAGGCCCAGCGTCAACAGATTCTGGTGGATGTGCATGCGCCAGGCGAGTATCGCGCCGCGGAAGTGCGCAACATGGATTCCTGGTACACGGCCTTCGATGTCCAGCAAGGGCAGAAACTCTATCTTGCTCCAGATGCCAGGGTTCGCGTCTGGTAGAAGCTACCGTCCGGCCCAGGGACCCACTTCGGGCTTTCCCTGTGTGTTGGCAAGCGGGCCGAGTTCGTCCCTCGCGCCGCGCGCGATTGCGGCAAGTTCCGTCCCGCCTTGGAAGCAGGTGAAATCCGGCCGATCGCGCCAAGCCAGCGGACCGCATAGCCGCACGCCCGCCTTGATTGCGGCGTCATGCACGATGTTAATCTCGCGCTCATAATCGGGATCGCCCTGCTTATAGCCGGCGAAATTGCCCAAATCGCTGCTGGCTGCGAATATCGCGGTCACGCCGGGTATCTTGGCGATGCGTTCTGCATCCTTAAGCCCGTCCAGAGTCTCGATCATCAGAATCAGTACCAGATTGTCATTGATGGTTTGGCGGTAGCCGCCGGGCACGTTGGCATAGAGATTGAACGCCTGGCCGCCGCCGACGCTGCGCTTGCCCAAAGGCGGGAAATAAGCCCAGTCGCGGGCTTTGACCGCTTCTTCGTAAGAGCGCACGGTGGGCACGACAAGGACCAGTGCGCCCGCGTCCATCGCATGCTGTTCCTCTCGTTCGTCCGTATAGGCCACGCGCACGCCGGGCACCGCCTTTGCGTAAGGGCACGCCGCCCACATGCGCTGAAGTTCCTTCCAGTCGCGCGCGTCATGCTGCTGCTCGGTCCAGGTGAAATCGTAACCGCCGCTTGCCATGGCGCAGTAGGTCTCAGGATCGGTGGCGGCAAATACCGTGCCGGCCACCACTTTCTCGCCCCGCATCATCTTGAGCTTGACGGGATTCCATATTTTCGTGCCAGGGGGCGCATCCCAGGCGTGGCCATATTTCCAGCTATCCATGTCGAACTTGCCTTGATTGACCGCGCCCGGCGGCGCTTGGTCGAATGCGTGGCTGTCTTGACCGCTCTTTGCGGCGAGCGGGAATTGACCGCTCTTGGCAACTTCATCTTCGGTCGCCTGTCCGAACGCCGCCGCGCTCAGGCCCAATGCCAGGGTAGTCGACAAAAGCACGCCGATGAGTCGTTTCATGACCGCCTCCCCGAGTATGTCGCGATATGAGGCCGCGCGGCCTGCGCCTTGTCAAACCCCCGGGGGAAAGGAGCCCGCCCCGAGCTGCTAAAGCCAGCGCCGGACCCGCGCCTTGTAGTCGAGATAAGTGGAACCGAATTTGCCTTCCAAATAGCGTTCTTCTCGCGCGATCACGCCAAAGCGGAGCACGAAGAAAAGCACCGCTGCGGCGGCCAAAATCCAGAGCGTATCGAAACCGATGGCAATTCCGAAAAGGCCCAGAAACATCCCCAGATAGATGGGATTGCGGCTGAAACCGTAAGGGCCGCTGGAGACGATAGTGCTCGCCGGCTGACTGGTGAGGACGTTGGTGTGCGCGTTGCGGAAGGTCCAGGCCGACCACCCTGCCAACAAGACCCCGAGCAGGAACAGGACCAAACCAATTGCCGCGCGTGGCAAGGATGGAGGAACGAAGGGCAGGGGATAAAGCCGGTCCAGGCCAAAGCCCACGATCAGGCCGAGCGCGAGAGCGATCGGCGGGTGGATGACCACCTGAGGTGCGTCCTTTGAGTCCGCCATTTTTCTGCCTCCCCCGATCTTGGCCGGGCCAATTTATCAGTGGGAGCCAATCTTGGGCAGGGCTGGGAGCTGAATCAATGTAAAGCGAGCAAGCGAGCGCAAACCACCCGCTTGGCGCTCTAGCCGACCGGCAGCCAGAGCACCCGTTGGGATGTGCGCTGCTCGCGAAGCCGGCTTACTTAATGGTCAGCTTCTGAACGTCATACATGGAGGCCGAACCGATATAGACGACATTGGGGCTCCGGCAATCGAGCTGATGGATCAGGTCACCGGTGTCTTCTTCGCCATGGTCCTGGCCAGTGACGGTCATGCCCAGCACTTTCCCGGTCATGTCCATTTTGTAGAGCTTGCCGTTGCCATCGCCGCTAAACATGTATTGAGGGGTCGTGTTGGTGATGCAGAGAGCCCATGGCGCGCCAATACCGGCAATGGTCCGCTGATAATTCAAATTGTTGTCATAGACCTGGATGCGGAAATTTCCCCGGTCGGCGACATAAACATTGTTCTGGGCGTCCGCTGCAATGGCATGCGGTGTTTTGAACTGATCCTGGCCGCTGCCGTTGGTGCCCACCATCTTCAACCAATGGCCGTCCGGCGAAATCTTGACGACGCGCGAATTGCCATAGCCGTCGGAAACGAAACTATTGCCCTCCGAATCCCAGGCCACATCGGTTTCACGGTCGAAGGCGCCCTTGCGGCCGACCGGCTTTTCTGGTTCGGGCTTTGCGTTGGGTCTCGTGTATTTCAGGAGTTCCAGATTCTCTTCGAGATAATCGATCGCTTCGGGCGTGCGACCGAGCCAGAAGATCTGCTGGCCGCGCGGATTGTATTCGACTATCATGCCCGAACCTTCATCCACCTGCCACACATTGTCGTGCCGGTCGACGCGAACGGCGTGCGCGAAAGACGCTGCGTAATTGTGAGGGCCCCATTCCTTCACGAATTTTCCCGTCTGGTCGAATTCCCACAGCATGGCCGCGGCGCCGCCGCGCGCAATGCCTTGCGGATTGGTGCGCGAATAGACGAACAGGTGCCCCTTTGAATTGGTGGCCACGCCCATGGTCTCGCCCATCGTGTATCCGGGTACGCTGAGATGCATATATTCGTCGCTGACGACGTTCAGCTGCGGATAGGTCTTTTCCAGATCCGCCTGGTGGGCGCGAAATTCGGCGGTGCCATTAATCCCCTGTGATTGGCTTGCGGCGGTGCCAGCAAGCAAAAACGCGACAACGGCCACGGTCTTGCGCATATTCATGAATTGTTCCCCCTTGGTTTAACCCGCTATTCCCACCCGCCAGATGCAATGTTTTCATGCGGGAGGCCATACGTCAATCTACTATGCTGCGCGTCGCTCAGCGCGGGCGGCTATTGGGAGCCACCATCTTGGCGCCTAAGATGTTTCCGATGACGAACACTCGTCGTCAATCATTAGCGGAGACGCCGCGACAAGTTGCTTCGCGAAAATTCGCCAGCCGAGGCGGTCATCAGATTTTTGATGGCACGCAGCATCGGGCGATCAAGCCGCACGTGAACGCCTCCCGGTCCACCGGCAACAGGTGATATTCTTCAGGTTGAGACGTGGATGCCCCATTGCACAGTTCGATACCGAATGAACGGCAATACGGCGGGACGGTTATTAATGTCCCGTTGGTATTGGCTTATGGCGCGTAAGCGGGTGCCGTGGTGGCGCGTCGCCGGGCCTGGGCTGCCCGCATGGGCTTCAGTGCGACGATCGCCATCACGGCCACGACCACATTGGCGATAGCCCCCACCCAGAAAACAGTGCCCCAGTCGCCTTTGGCTGCGATATAGGCGGTAAAAGGCACCACCAGAGAAGCCGTGCCCTTGGCGGTGTACAGCATGCCCGCATTGGTGGTGGCAAAATTCGACCCAAAGGCATCGGTGCAGGTAGCTGGGAAGAGGCTATAGATCTCGCCCCAGGTGAGGTAGATCGCGGCGGAGCAGATCACGAACATAATGGGATCATGGCCATACTGCGCCAGGCTCCAGATCGATAACGCATTCAGCATGAATGCGACGAACATGGTCTCTTCCCGACCGATCTTGTCGGAGATCCAGCCGAAAAGAGGCCGGCCAAGCCCGTTAAGGACATTGTCGATCACCAAACCCACGGTCAGCACCGTGCCGGCAATGCCGAACACATTGAGTGGAGTCTTGGCGACGCCGTAATCCGCCGCAATGGACGCGAACTGCGCCGTGACGATTAATCCACCGGAAGCAACCGTGACGAACATCACGTACAGCAGCCAGAACAAGGGCGTCTGCAGCACCTCCCCCGGAGCATAGCTGCGCTTCGACTGCGGGTTATGGACCGCCGCCATCGGCTTCAACTCCGGGGGTGGGGCACGCAGGAACTGGGAGGCGATCACGATGACGAGGCCCTGAGCCAGCCCGAACCACAGGAAGGCCGACCGATAGCCGTAATGATCGATCACATAGAGGATCGGCAGCACGGTGGCGGCCGCGCCGGCACCGAAGCCGGCAGCGGTGAAGCCTGCGGCCATGCCGCGGCGTCCAACGAACCATTTCAGCGCATTGCCGACGCAGGTGCCATAAACCGCGCCCGCGCCGATGCCGCCGAGAACAGCGCCCACATACAGCATGGGGATAGAGTGCGCCATCGAATTCAAAGACCAGGCCAGCGCCACCAGGATGCCGCCCAGGGTCACGACGATGCGGGGACCGAACTTGTCCACGAACCAGCCCTCCACCGGCACCAGCCAGGTTTCCGCCAGTACGAAGATACTGAAGGCGCCACCGATGGCGGCTCTGCTCCAGCCTTGCGACTTGGACATCGGATCGACGAAGAGATTCCAGCCATACTGCAGGTTGGCGATCATCACCATACAGAGAATGCCGATGATAAGCTGGAGATAGCGGCCTTTATGTTCGCTATCTGCTGGGGAGACCTTGCTGCTCATTGTCACCTCGGGGATATCGCTGGATCGCTGTTGCCGCCGTCGCTATATTTTTTCCAGCGTCTGCCACGAAAGTACGATTAGGAGACGGGCCTATGTCAAGCGTTTATCGGGCCAGCGCGATCGTTAGCCTGATCGAGGCGGGCAGGGACGGCGCCCCTGCCCTCAGCTCGTCCGAATGCGCCACCTTGACCCAAGAGGGCTTGCGCGAATTGATGCGGCGCACAGTTACCGATCTCAACGCGATGGGCCGCCAGGCGGGATGCTATCCGGATTGAGTGAAAGGATGGGAAACATGAACCGCATCAATTTGGAACAAGCCAACCGAATCATTCAGGGCGCATTTGCGAAAGGCTCCGGCCTCAAGCTCAAACCCCTCAGCGTTGCCGTGTTCGATCCTGGCGGCCACACGATTGCCTTCCAGCGTCAGGACAATGCCTCGACCTTGCGCTTCGGCATAGCCGCAGGAAAAGCGACCGGCGCGCTGGCGCTGGGCGTGTCCTCGCGCAAGATCGGCGAGATGGCGGCGGAGCGACCGACCTTTGTCGCGTCGTTGAGCGCGATCGCGCCCCATGGCGTGATCCCGGCCGCGGGAGGGGTAATTGTGGTCGATCAGGCGGGCCAGATTCTGGGCGCAGTGGGCGTGACCGGCGACACTTCCGACAACGACGAGGTTTGTGCCCTGGCCGGGATCGAAGCTGCCGGGCTGAAAGCGCAGGGCTGATCTCATGGAAAACTATCTCGACAGGGCCGGACTCGCCGTTGCCGAACCCTTGGCACGTTTCATCGAGGAACAGGCGCTCACCGGCACCGGCATCTCGGCCGACGCGTTCTGGAAAGGCGCGGCGAGGATTTTCGCCACGCTTACTCCCGAGAACAAAGCGCTGCTTGAAAAACGCGACGCGCTGCAGGCCGAGATCGATTCCTGGCACAAGGCCCAGCACGGCAAGAAGCTGGACGCCAGGGAATACCAGGTCTTCCTCGAGGCTATCGGCTATCTCGCGGCCGAACCCGCGCCATTTGAGATCGAGATAGAGAAGGTGGATGACGAGTTGGCCCGCGTGGCTGGTCCCCAACTTGTGGTTCCCATCCTTAATGCGCGGTTCTTGCTCAATGCTGCCAATGCGCGCTGGGGAAGCCTTTATGACGCGCTTTACGGCACCGACGCGATCGAGGGTGTGCCGCCTTCGGGCAGTTACGATTCCGTGCGCGGCGGCAAAGTCATTCAATGGGCCAAGGAATTTCTCGACCGCGCCGTCCCGCTGGTGGCGGGACATCACGCGGACGTCGAAAACTATCAGATCAGGCATGGCAAATTATCGCCAGCCCTGGCCGACCCTTCGTCCCTGGCCGGTTATCGCGGGAGCGCCGACGCACCCACAGCGATCCTGCTCCGCCATCACGGCCTCCACGTCGAGATCCTGCTCGACCGCAATCACCCCATCGGGAAGGGCGACAAGGCCGGGGTGGCGGATATTCTGCTGGAAGCCGCGATTACCACCATCGCCGATCTGGAAGACAGCATAGCGGCCGTGGACGGAGCGGACAAAGTCGCGGCCTATGCCAATTGGCTGGGACTGATGAAGGGCGATCTGGAAGCGACCTTCGAGAAATCCAGCCGCACCCTCACGCGAAAATTGGAGTCCGACCGGGCCTACACCGCGCCCGGTGGCGGCCAGCTCGTGCTTCCCGGGCGCAGCCTGATGCTGGTCCGCAATGTCGGCCATCTGATGAACACGCCCGCGGTTAGGCTGGCGGACGGGAAGGAAGCGCCCGAGGGCATCTTGGACGCCATCGTCACCAGCCTTATCGGCCTCACGGACGTTCAGCGCCGGGGCCGTTTCGTCAACAGCCGCACCGGATCGATCTATATCGTCAAACCCAAGATGCACGGGCCCGAGGAGGCTCGCTTCACCAACCGCCTGTTCGACGCGGTGGAAGATCTTTTGGGCCTGGCGCGGCACACAATCAAGGTGGGGGTGATGGACGAAGAGCGACGCACGTCCGCCAATCTCGCCGCCACTATCGCGGCGGTCAAAAATCGCATCGTCTTTATCAACACCGGCTTCCTGGACCGCACTGGGGACGAGATACACACTTCGATGCAAGCTGGTGCCATGGTGCGCAAAGGCGAGATGAAGAACAGCGCCTGGCTCAAGGCCTATGAAGACCGCAATGTGAGGATCGGCCTGGCTTGCGGCTTTTCCGGCAAGGCGCAGATAGGCAAGGGCATGTGGGCGATGCCCGACAAGATGTCCGACATGCTCAAGCAAAAGGTCGGTCATCCAAGAGCGGGGGCCAACACCGCATGGGTGCCGTCACCGACTGCGGCCACGTTGCATGCCACCCATTATCACGATGTAGACGTCGCTCTAGTTCAGCACCGATTGGCAGATGAGGCTCCGCCATCTCTGGACGCGCTTCTGACGATCCCGCTGGCCGAGCATAATTGGAACGAGAAGGAAATCCGCGAAGAGTTGGACAATAACACCCAGGGCATACTGGGCTATGTGGTGCGTTGGGTGGACCAAGGCGTAGGCTGTTCCAAAGTACCCGATATTCACGACGTGGGATTGATGGAAGATCGCGCGACCTTGCGCATTTCCTCGCAGCATCTCGCGAACTGGCTTCTGCATGGGGTCTGCACTGAGGCTGAAGTGGACGCCGCGCTGAAGCGCATGGCCGCCAAGGTGGATGCGCAGAATGCCGGCGATCCGCTCTATCGTCCGATGTCGGGTCATGAAAAGGATAGCCTGGCGTTCCAAGCGGCGCGCGCGTTGATCTTCGAGGGCACCAGACAGCCGAACGGCTATACGGAACCGCTGTTGCATGGCTTTCGCCGCCGGATCAAACAGCACTAGCTTCGATCCGGCTGCGCTTACCTGTCACGGTGAAGGATGACGCAATTCGAATGCCTGCCGCAGCCAGGGATTGTTTTCGCATTCGCGCACAATCTCGACAAAGGTGGCGCCTTGCCGCTTTAGAATTTCCTTCCTTCTTTCGAACATGGCTTCGCTTGGGATGCGTTCCTTCAGATAAAAAGATCCCTTGCGGTATACGATCCAGATGCTCACGGAATCTCCGCCATCTCCGCCGGTACATTTATCTTGGGCTGCTCCGTTAATGCCCGGGCAGGACTTACGGTTTCGCCGCGATCGCTGCTCTGGCGAAGAGGTTCTCGCTTTGGTGAACAAGTCCCTAAAACGCGCTCCTTCAAATTGGACTGGTTCCCGATTCGCAACGCAGGGAACCTTTGGAAATGGCCTTTTCCCGCTCAGATCGGCATTGTAAAACGCACTGGGGAATGGGGGATTTTTGCAACCCGGCCGGGCTTTTGACGCATTGCAGTCCGGCTAAAGTTCCAGGTCGAGCATCTAGACGCCCGGCCGCTGAGTCTTTGGGATGGAATCGGCATCCAATTTTCCTTCCGACCAGACTGGCCGGGGTCAGGCTCTCCGCAGCCAAGAGCTTACTGGCTCCGACCGCCAGTTGGTCGGAGCCAGGGAAGAAAAGTCACAGCTCGAAGCCAAAACGCTTTACCTCGCCTCCATCTTCGAATCCTCTCATGACGCCATCATCGGGGTTGATCTCGAAGGCGCAGTGACGGCCTGGAACGCCGCCGCCCAGCGCGTCTTTGGATACCGCCCGGATGAAATCATAGGGCGGCCGGTCGCCATGCTTTTCCCGGCGGGACTGCGTGATAGTGAATCACAACTCATCCAGCGGGTCGCGGGCGGCGAGACGCTCACCCACTATCGGACGCAACGCGTACGCAAGGACGGCGCGGTGTTGGACGTGTCCCTGACCCTTTCACCCATCCGTGACGCGAATGGGACCATCATCGGCGCTTCGAAGATCGTGGATGACGTCACTGAAAAGCTGCTGAGAGAGCATCGTATGCGGCGGCTGGAAGCCCATCGCGATTATCTCGCCGATTTGGTGGAATCATCCAATGACGCAATCGTGGCCGGAACCCTCGACGGGCGCATCGCCAGCTGGAACAAGGCGGCGGAAAGGATGTTCGGTTACTCGGCGGGCGAGGTGGTCGGGCTTTTCCTGTCCGCGTTGTCGCCGGCCGACCGGCGGCAGGAGATTGAGGAGATTTTCCTGCGCGTGATGGGCAGCCGCGAAGCCATCCATTACGAAACCACTCTGCTCAGGAAGAATGGCACACCGATATTGGTCGCAGTCGCGGCCTCGCTGGTTTGCAGTCGCGCAGGTGAGATGCGCGGCGTCTCCGCCATCCTGCGCGACGTCACCGAGCAGCGGGCTGCCGAAGAGCGGGTCAAGAACCTTCAGGCCGAGCTGATCCATTTATCACGCTGGAACACGATGGGCATGATGGCGTCAACCCTTGCCCACGAGTTGAACCAGCCTTTGACGGCGGCGGTGAATTATGTCCGCGCTGCCCGCCGCTTGATCGATGCGGAAAGTCCCGAACTGACTAGGATTAGCGAATTTCTAGACCGGGCGGTAGGCGAGACCAAGATGGCGGGCGGCATCATCCGCTCGCTACGCGATTTCATCGACAAACGCGAGACCGCAAGGACGACAGAGAATCTCAACATGGTGGTGGAAGAGGCGATCTCCCTCAGCGGACTGGCGGCGCTCGATTCCTCGACAGGTCTCGAACTCAGACTCGATCCTGCCTTGCCATTTGTCGTCATAGACAAGATCCAGATCGAGCAGGTGCTGCTCAACCTCATTCGCAACGCCCTGGATGCGGTGAGCAATCAGGTCGTCAGGAGTTTGATGATCGAGTCTGCCATGGGGGAACCGGGCTTCGTGCTTGTTTCCGTAACCGACAATGGACCGGGGATCGATCCCAAAATCGCGGGCCAGCTGTTCCAGCCCTTTGTCACGACAAAAGAAAGGGGGATGGGTGTGGGCCTCACCATCTGTCAATCCATCGTCGAATCCCACAGCGGGCGGATCTGGGCAGAGGAAAGCCGGCCGGCCGGCACTGTATTTCGTTTCCAACTGCCCGCACGAGGGGATCAACGGCAATGAGTGACAGCGCGCTCATCGTAGTGATCGATGATCACGAGAGCGTGCGTAAGTCGCTTCGGGCGCTTCTGGAATCGAACGGCCTGAGAGTTGAGGATTATGAATCGGCCATCGCCTATCTCGCGGACAATCCCGGCGGCGGAGATTGCGTCCTGGTGGATTTGCGTATGCCTCACATGACGGGGCTGGAGCTTCAGCGGGAACTGAACAAGCGCAATTCCACCGTGCCCCTAATTGTGATCAGCGGCCATGGCGATGTGCCTCTGGCGGTCACGGCTATGCGGGCAGGGGCGTTCGACTTTCTGGAGAAACCATTTGACGACGATGTTCTGCTCAACAGTATCCACCGCGCCCTGGCCGAAGGCAGGAAGGCGCGCCAATCTCTTGACGAGAGGAAGGTGGCAGCGGCGTTGATCGGCGCTCTTACCAGCCGCGAGCATGAAGTTCTCGATCTACTTGTACTGGGAAAATCCAACAAGCTGATCGCGCACGAACTGGGCATTTCTCCGCGTACGGTTGAAACCCATCGTGCCCGACTGCAAGAAAAACTCAAGGCGCGCGGCCTGTCCGACCTGGTACGTTTAGCTCGCGCCCTCGATCATCTCCACTAATTCTCAGTATAAACTACGTATCCCACGGCCTGTGCAGCATCGCTCATCCTGAGGCGGGGAGTTTTCGAGGCGGCAGTGCCGGCAAATCGCAGCCTTGTCTGGGTCGTGGATGATGTCGAGTCGGTCCGCAAATCCATCGCAGCGGCGCTCGAAACTGCCGGGGTTACGGTGTGCGCATATCCTTCCGCCGCGGAATTTCTCGCTGATTTCAAGCCGGGAACGACCGGTTGCCTGATTATCGATCATCAAATGCCGGGCATGACGGGGCTGGAACTGCTGAAGCAGCTCAAGACCGGTCAAGGCTCGCCCCCTACCATCGTGATCAGCGCCCACGGAAACCAGGCGCTGAAGGACCGGATCATGGCGGCGGGGGCGGTTGCGATGCTCGACAAGCCGGTGGATGCGGATGAACTGCTCACGCTCGTCGAACGCGCCCTCGTTGACGTCCCATGAGGGATTTTGCTTACGGATATTTCCCGCATGCCATTCCCGGCCACAGGCGGGCAATTTCGGGACATAAATTTTGGGGGCACTGACTTTGTCGAATTTTTCCATCTGGGTGCTGGTGGCCGGCGAAAATGACGCCCTCATCTGCGCCAGCGATGCGGACTCGTCCCGATTCCTGCGTGTGGTCAAGAGAGATTCCCAAATCGTGGCCGGCGAAGCTGGCACACGGGCCTTCGCCTGGCAGTTGATGACGGAGTTGCTCTTGGGCGCGCAAGACCGAGCCTATGATGGCGTGATCGTGATGGCGGGTGAGCGCATGTTGCGTGAACTTCAACAACTCGCTGACCCCGAAGTGAAAACACGCCTGGTGGCGGCAATCGTTCGGCCGCCCGCCGAGGGCTATGCGATTCCCATCGGCTTCGAGAATTACGTTGCCGGCATGCCGGCTTTGGGGGCGTGCGGTAATTTCCTGCATATATGACGGTTATGCTCGCTTCTGGGTTCTTATCGCGTTCCTAAAGGAGAACCCTGCCCGCTATCACGTGGGCCCTAGACATCGAGCCTCGCACTGACCTTGGAGTGACCGGCCATCTTCGCAGCGTCGGCTGGCGACACGCCGGGGCAAACATCGCGCGCCAGGCTGGCGTGGCCCCGAGGTGTGCGACTACTGCACCACAATTTTTCCATCCATGCCAAGCATACTGTGCATGAAATGGGAGCAGTCGAGGGAATAGGTCCCGGCGCGGCTTGGAGTGACCGTAAGGTCGACCGCTTCACCACTATCGAGTTCCACACGCCCACTTTCGACTTTGCCTTCGTCCGCCGGGGAGATTTGCGAGGCTGCGAAGAACTCGGGAGCATTAAAGCTATGTGCCTTTGATCCACTATTCGTAAGGTGGAAGCGATACATGGTGCCTGTTTCCAAGTTAAGCGTACTGGGCGTGAAGGCGTAGTCGGTGAGCGCTATATTGATCGGAGCCGCGTTTTGCGCTGCCGCGCTGCCAGCGAGTTCGGGCAACGTTATAAACAGAGCTATCAGAGAGCATAAAACTGATTTCATGATGGTTTCCGGAATGATGGTGGTACCGCGGCCCGAATCGCGCGCATTAGCGTCGCGCATTTTGCGATGCTCGCCACTTGTCCTCGAACAGTAGACGCACACGCCTGCCAAAATATTCCGCTCGTCGTTGCGTTTGAAGAGCTTGATCGGAGTTTCCTTGCGCGCTCCCTCCCGGACAATGATAAGAATGCGCGGGAGCTGGCGGAAGAGACCCTTGTGCGGCTGATCAAGGCAAAGAAAGCCGCTAAAAAGGCGGATCAGCCCCTGACCGTACGCCTGTTAGCGGCTTTACGGTGTTTCGTGCTCTCTATCTCGGCCCAAAGAAGATTATGTCGGCCAGCGCGCCCAGGCCCGAGGAATATTTCAACTTCCCATAGCGTCTATGTCGGGAGACCGATCGCCCCATCGGCCTCGTAGCCTCAACGGTGGAAAGGGCCGATGGTCATGCTCCATCGGCTCTTTCAATTCGGCCCGGTCGAGCCAGGATGCTAGTGGGATGGCCTCAATCACCCTCGACAAGGACTACAGTGCGACTTATGTGCCCTACCAGCATGGCCCCTGCTATGTCGCCAAGGGTATTGTCTTTTACCGTGAGAAGCCGGTGAGGATATTCGAGGCTTATGGCCCTACAATCCCTGACACAGAGAAAGCAGCGCGCGAGAAGGCAGCCGAAATCCACGCGCAGTTGATCAAGGGGGCAGGCATAAAAGGCTGACCTGGGCTCACCCTGTTATTGCACCG
>Ga0126381_100002164_pt1 | contig 21249 bp, 17 predicted proteins | sample PanSoiMetPlot_28_FD_96465 | JGI IMG/M metagenome (GOLD analysis project Ga0126381, IMG submission 96465) | Tropical forest soil microbial communities from Panama - MetaG Plot_28 | ecosystem: Environmental > Terrestrial > Soil > Tropical forest > Bulk soil | place: Panama | collected 2016-02-17
CCTTGCCGGCTCCGATCGACTTGCGAGTATTGTCATACCAGCACTTGGCGAAGTACGGCTGGCCAATCAGACCGTTGTGAATCTTGTCGACGATCTCGATGGTGTGCGGCGATGAACGCTGTTGCGTTCCCATCTGCACCAGCTTGCCGTACTTCTGCTGCGCCTGAACCAGCAGGGCGCCTTCGCCGGGGTTGTGGCTGCAGGGCTTCTCGACGTACACGTGCTTGCCGGCCTGCAGTGCGAGGATCGACATCGGCGTGTGCCAGTGATCGGGCGTAGCGATAGTGACGGCATCGACGTCCTTGCGCTCGAGAATCTTGCGGAAATCTTTCTCCGTGGCCGGCGCGTAGCCCATCGTCTCCTGGGTCTTCGCAGCAAACTTCGCAAGGATGTCGCTTTCGACGTCGCATACGAATCCAATATGGGCAGCGTCCTGATTCGCCTTGAGCGACGAGAGATGCGCGTAGGCGCGCCCGTTCAGCCCGATCACAGCAAAGTTGAGCCGCTCGTTCGCCCCGAGGATCTGGCCGTAACTTCTAGCCGTGGAACTGAGCGCAAGGCCGGCTGCTCCGGTTGCAAGTGTGTCAAGGAATTCGCGTCTGGTCACCATTTCGTCTTCCCTTCAGCAGGAAGCGCAGACAGCATTTGCCGAATCGTGTCTGCGCTCGAAGCTCTTCAGGCACCGCTGTCTGTGCCCCCAACATCCTACATGCTGCCCTCGGACCAGAGGGAGCCTGTGTCCCGCCTAGAGGCACAGGCGGTCCCGAGCCGGGATTTGCCTGGCAAGCTTTGCCGGAGCAGGATTTGTAGAATCTAAGGATGTCGTCGCCGCTCCAGATCGGGATTGTCGCCTGTTCGGCCGAAGGCGCCTCGCTGTGTTATCGCACCATCTGCGCCAAGGGCGCCCAGCTGCTTGGTCCGCACGGCCACCCGGCGATCGTGATGCATACCCATTCGCTTTCCGAGTACGTGGACTGCCTTGATCGCAACGACTGGGAGGGTGTGGCCGGGCTGATGCTCGATTCGGCCGCCAGGCTGAAGAACGCGGGAGCGGATTTCCTCATCTGCCCCGACAACACGATCCACCAGGCCATGCGGCGGGTCGAATCTCGTTCGCCGCTGCCATGGCTGCACATTGCCGAGGTGGTCGCGAATGAGGCAGCGGAGCGCGGTTACACACGTGTGGGCCTGCTCGGCACTCGCTGGCTGGTCGAGAGCGAGGTGTATCCGGAAAAACTGGCAGCACGCAGGATCGCCTTCCTGAGGCCGACGGAAGAAGAACGCAGGGAGATCAATCGCATCATCATGGACGAGCTGGTCTATGGTGTCTTCCGTCCGGAATCGGTGACCTGGCACCAGCTGGCGATCCGCCGGATGAAGGACGAGGGCTGCGACGCAGTGGTGCTCGGATGTACCGAGATTCCGCTGATCATCAGCAACAAAAACTCGCCCCTGCCGGTACTGGATTCAACACGCCTGTTGGCATGGGCCGCGCTCCGGCGCGCAGTGGTCACGGCGAATGTGTGATGCGCGAAGTGAAGGTTCGACTGATCGAACCGGTGGCATAAATATGGCCTTGAAAGGCCACGCCTTTAGCCATGTAGGCAACCAGCTCCGCTTTAGCGACGCGACATGGGACTCACGGGTGCGCTTGATTCAGTCCTTGGCGCATGAAGCACCCACGAGATGGAGAATCCTACGATATCGTCGGCCTGAATGAAGCTCCGGTCGTAGCTCGCGGAAAATGCCAGATGACGTGTCAAGGGGACGTCGAGCTCTGCCGTGGCTCCGTTGTCTTCTGAGGACCCGGTTGCTCCCTGAGCCGTTTTCTTGCCGCCTCCATGGTTGTGGTTGCCGCGCCGGCTGATCGTTCCGAAGATGTTTGCCAGCTGCATCGGCATCGCCTCATACAACTCGACATCGAGCGAGAGCTTTCTGGGAAGATCGATGTTCATGCCCGCCTGGAAGTTGGCGATTTCACCGACCGCCGTATAGGCCTTCTTCACGACGTGATTGGCAAAAGCTGAAGAATTGCCGATGCCGGCTTCGACATCCGGCGTGAACGGCCCAACGGAATACTCGGCGTGAGTGCCGAAGTGGTATGTGGTAGTGCCTGCACCAACGCCGAGGGATTTATCGCCCGTAGGGAATCCGACGGCTGCGCCCGCATTGATGCTCAAGTCGCCGTGCTTCCCGTCGACGTGTGCCGAAGCCGTCGCGTCCCCAATCACGTTGCGTACCTGGGTCAGCGACGACGTCGTCACTCCATTGACCGTGGTGGGCACATATGCGGCAAGCGAGAGATACCAGGGGAAATTGGCATCGAATGCCAGATGGCGGACCGGGTGAAGCGACAGGCCCGGAGTTAAGAAATCGGACCAGCCGGTGCTGGAGTCGTGCTGCGCGCTGTCGTTGACTGAGAAGTTCCACAAGCCAACAGGGTTAGCTGGCTCAGGCGGCTTGGCAGAGGTGACGGATGCTGTCGTAACGGAGTCGGCCGGAGTAGGCGGCTGAGCACTGGCTGTGAGCGTCTGGGCGCAAGCCGACGCGGTGGCAAACGCCAGAAGGCAAAGCACACCGAAGGCAAGACGTCTGGAAATAGACAAGGGGGATTCCTCCAATGGCTCTGTGTCGAGGGTACCAGTGGGGGAAGGAACGGAAGGGGCTAGAGGAAAGCCGGCGGACTGCCGAAAGTAATGGCTGGGCAACGGGGTCGAGGAGGTCGACCCCGCGAACAAGCCAGTAAAGGAGGCGCTATTTGCCGGTCTTGGGCGGCTGCTTGGCCGTGATCATGCTTGCGATCTTGGTGTACGTGGCGGCCGGAATAATTCCTTTGGTTTTGAGCTGTGTTTTGTTGGCATAGGGCCGGCCGGCAATGATCTTCTGGGAATAGGCATCGCCTATTCCGGGGAGGGCCTTGAGCTGGTCGGCGGTGGCCGAGTTGATGTCGACCATATTGCTTGCGGGCACTGTGGCCGGATTCTTGCCTGCTGTCGCGGTAGTGGGTCTGCTCGCACTGGTTTGGGCAGAGACCGCCGGAAGAATGCTGAGCATCGAGCAGGCTGCCAATCCCAGAATGAACGACGTGAAGCGACGGAATCTCATGGGCATCTCCTTGTATTGCTTTTGAGTGAGATGCGAAGAAGCATACCAAAAGCTGGCTTCTCTCTGCCAAGGCGGCACATGTTGAGCGGCAAGAGGCAGCTAGTCGCCGGCGCGGCGTGAGCCCTTTCGGCGCTCGACATTTTCGGCGCGCCAGTCGGGGGCCCCGGTACGGCGTTCGCGCGCGTTCGTGCGCCGATCGTGAATGCGGGTCATATCGGGCAACACGATCATGGGCGCGTCTGAAGACTCGAGGGCCATCAGATCGGAGTGCTCATCAACGGTGCAAGCGACGTTACCGGTGGTCAGCAGCTTGTTTAGAACGGGAATCTTCACCCGTTGCGTTTCAATGAAATCGACGCCGTCGGAAGTCAGGGCAAAGTCAGAGTTATCGGCTTTGGTGATGTACCCCTTCTTGACGAGGTACCAGGTGGTGAAGTCGAGATAATCGCGCGGAAAACCCATGCGCATTTCGATCTCGGCCAGGCTTACCTGCGGATCGTACGGGTTGGAGCGACGCTTGTAGTAAAGCACGGCGAGAACCGCCAGCCTGCGGTTCAGTTCGCCCAGGACCTGGTCCATGAAGTCTACGGACTCGGAAAGGGGAGTGCGTTCCGGAATCTGCCGTTCGTATTCACGGTCATATTCCGAGCGGCGCTCGGGATCCGAAAGCACATCGTAGGCAGTCTTGAGTAAAAAGAACTTCTCCGGATCGCCCGTATCTGGGTTATCGGGATGGAATCGTCCAGCGAGGTATCGGTAAACGCGGTGAACGGTCTCGTAATCCGCGTGGGGGCTTATCTGCAGAAACTCGTAGTAGTCGAGTGCCTTCGTCGCAAGCATCGGGGGATCCTCGAAGTCGATGTTCTGGGGCTGCTGGTAGGTGGAAGCGTAGCATCGTGTTCGAAGCAGCTGAATCACACGATTTGGTCAACGGCAGACAGGCGTAACCCGGTCGTGGTGACGAATGTGTAATTGAAGGGCCGGCGCACAGCGGTGCAAATCGAAGATGCTTTTTGTCTTATGCGCATCCGAAGCAGGTCTTTCGGCAGCCATGTATCGTGGCCGATATACTCAGCTTTTGGAGCGCGATACCCGACCGGAGCGGTTGCGCTCGATGGAGATCCCAGTTTGTCCTTTAGCCGCCGCGGATTCCTGAAGTCGCTGTCCAGGACCGCACTCGTTCTCTCGCTCGAAGATGTTCTGAAGCTGGCGCGGCCCGTCCTCGGTCAGCAGCCAGCCCCAACACAGAGGACTCAGGGCAACGCTCGCCAGAGCTACGAAGCGCCGTTGCGGCCAGCGCCCAAAGGCGCGCCGTCACCAGTAACCGGTACCCCTCTCGGCGTGAAGTTCGTGGATGTAGCAAAAGAAGCCGGACTGAATGTCGAGATGATCTTCGGCGGAGAACACCGCAACAAATACCTGCTCGAAACCACTGGGTGCGGCGCGGCGTTTTTTGATTACGACCAGGACGACTGGGTCGATATCTTCCTCGTGAACGGCTGGCGGCTCGAAGGATTCCCGAAGGGTCAGGAGCCGGCTTGTCATCTCTTCAAGAACAACCGCGACGGCACCTTTACCGACGTTACGCTCAAAGCAGGGCTGGCGCGCTCCGGCTGGGGACAGGCCTGCTGCGTAGGCGACTACAACAACGATGGATGGAACGATCTGTTCGTCAGCTACTACGGCCAGAACGCACTGTTCCGCAACAACGGCAACGGCACATTCGCGGACGTCACGAAAGAGGCCGGCCTGCTGCAGGATCGGCTGCGTTGGAACTCGGGTTGCACGTTTGTCGATTACGACAAGGATGGCCGGCTGGATCTCTTCGTCGGCAACTATATCGATCTCGATCTGAAGAAGACGCCGCTGCCCGAAGACGCGAACTGCACTTACAAAGGAATCGTCGTGGCGTGCGGACCGCCGGGCCTCGAAGGCGGAAAGAACATTCTGTACCACAACAAGGGCGACGGCACTTTCGAGGACGTGAGCGAGAAGGCCGGGATGTGGGGCACCCTCGGCACCTATGCGTTAAGTTGTGGCGCGGCGGATCTCGACAACACGGGCTGGCCGAATATCTACGTCGCGAATGATTCGACCTCGGCAACCTATTACGTCAACCAGAAAGACGGCACCTTCAAGGATCAGGCGATCGAGGCGGGCGTGGCGTACTCACCCGACGGCAAGCCGCAGGCAGGGATGGGTGTCTCGCTCGGCGACTACAACCGCGACGGCCTGCTCGACATCGTGAAGACCAACTTCGCCGGCGACACTGACTCCTTATATATGAACCTCGGCGACGGATCGTTCGATGACCGCACCTATCAGGCAGGGCTCGGTATCAATACGCGGCTGCTCGGCTGGGGCGTCAGCTTCATCGACATCGACAACGACGGCTGGCTCGATATTCTTGTTGCCAATGGTCACGTCTATCCCGAGGTCGACGGCACACAGGTTGACGCGTCGTATGCGGAGCGCAAGTATCTCTACCGCAACCTGCGCAACGGGCAATTCGAAGACGTGAGCCTGATCGGCGGACCTGGAATCACAGCAGACGCAAAAGCCCGCGGATTTGCCGTGGGCGACTACGACAACGACGGCGATCTGGATGCGGTGGTGAACTGCGTCAACGCAATTCCGCAGCTGCTTCGTTGCGATTCGACCCTCAATCGAAGCTGGGTGAAGATTCGGCTGGTGGGAACGAAGTCGAACAAGACCGGCATCGGCGCGCGTATCAAGGTTGTGGCGCAGACGGGCTCGCCGGTGCTCACGGCGAAACCCGGTCCCGATGGGAAGCCGGCGCCACTCGTGCAGATCGACGAAGTGCGGTCGTGCAATGGGTATTACTCGGCCAGCGATCTGCGCATTCACTTCGGGCTCGGAGAGGCGAAAAAGGTCGATCTTGTCGAGATCCGCTGGCCTTCCGGCGCTGTCGACGCGCTCAAGGATCTCGATGTAAATCGCCTCTATGTTGTCGAAGAAGGCGGAAAAACTTTGAAGAACGAGGCGCTCGTAGCGGCGAAGAAACGGTCCTGACGTTCCGGCGACCTTCTCTGATGCCCGGTCCTCGACATTTCATTATGCTGTGGTCTCTGGAGCCCGGAACCCTGTAATCTCGGACGTAGATTCGACCCTTTCTTCCCATGTATTCCAAGCGCGAGGTTCCTATGCCGCAGCGTTTCTGGATTTGCATTTTCATCCTGAGCTTCAGCTCGCTCACATGTGCGCAAAAGGTGAGCGGACGGGACGACCTGTTCGGGCGCCAACTGATAGAGACTCGGCTGAGCCAATGCGTCTATCACGCCGGCGATAACCTCGAGTGGGCCGCCCCGGAACTCGATGACAGGACATGGGAAAGCATCTCCAATCGTAAGGTCGATCCCTCTCAATGGCGCATGTGGATCAGGTGCCACGTGCATTCCGAGGCGATCGCGGAAATGGCACATCCAGCGGTGATGGTTGTACTCACCGGAGCGTACGAATTGTTTGCCGATGGTCAACGGATGGGCAGCACCGGCGATCTTCGCACGGCGCGGTTCACCTTCGACAGGGAACAGATCTTTCCGATTCCCACGCTTAACTCCGGTCCGGATCACACGTTCGCCTTCAGGACGGCGAACTTCTATTACGGCCCGCTTTCTCTGCGAGTATTGACCGCTGATTCGACCTTCGTGGTTGGGGAGCAAGGTGCGCTGGCTGCGGCGCGAGATCACTCCCTCATCGCCAAGTTTCACGTCTACTTGCCGCAAATGATTGCCGGACTAATCTCGTTGATTCTGGGAATTGTGCTCTGGGTCGCTTTCTGGGCAGACCGCTCCCGGCGAGATCTTGCTCTACTGGCGATATCCTGCACCATGCTGGGGTTGTCACGGCTGGCGGCGGACTATGCTCCGAACAATTTTCTGTTCAGTGTGGGAATTACGCTGCCGGGCACAATCGTACTGGCGTTACACAAACTCCTGACCCCATATATGTTCTTCATGGCCTGGTTCTATTTCAGTCTTCAGAAGAAACGTATTCCGTTGCTGCTGAAGGTACCTGCTCTTGCATACCTCTTCGTTGATATTTCGGGCGCCCTCTCTTTCTTTCTTCCGGCGCGCATCTCGTTCGCGTACATCTGGTTCACATCCGACATTCTCGAGACTCTTGTGCGTCTTCTCGGCGGCTCGCTCGCGTTAGCGCCGTTGTGGGCGTTCTTGCCCTGGGCAACGGTACGCAAAGAGAACCGGCCGATTGCGTGGCTCTCCATACCGCAATCGATCGCCTACCTTTTCGTATCTCTGGCGCTGGCATATCCCACTACATTTCACACGTCTCACCGGTCGCTGCAGGCACAGTGGACGTGGGTCACCCTGGTTGGTTCGGTCATTTCCGCCACGATGGTGGTCTTCCTGTTGCGTGATCAGCGGAAGCGGAACCGCGAACGCGACGTCCTTGCCGGTGAAATGCGCGCGGCTGCGGAGATACAGCGCCTGCTGGTACCGCAAGCGCTTGACGTTGCCCCGGGACTCTCGATTGACGCCGTCTATCTGCCCGCGCAGGAGGTCGGTGGAGACTTCTATCTTTGCAGTGTCCTGCCCGATGGAACGCAGCGCGTATTGCTGGGAGACGTGAGCGGGAAAGGCGCCGCCGCTGCAATGACCGCGGCACTCCTTTTGGGTGCAGCGGGGAGATACGAGGGAGATGGCCCATCCCTTCTGATGGCTCATCTCAACCTGACACTTCGCAGCAGAGGAATCTCAGGCTTCACCACCTGCATCTGCGCCGACGTCGCGCCATGTGGGGCTGCCGTATTGGTGAACGCCGGACATCTGACCCCATATAAAAAGGGCGTCGAGATCACGGTCGATTCCGGCATGCCGCTGGGCGTGACTCTCGACGGCGGTTATCCAGAGACGCGGGTTCAACTGGAGCCCGGAGATTCTCTGACCTTCCTCTCCGATGGTGTGGTTGAGGCACAGGCGGCTTCCGGCGAGATGTTCGGCTTTGACCGCACCCGGGAAATCAGCGGACAGTCCGCGCGCGCGATTGCCGAAAGAGCCCGCAGCTTCGGGCAGGCAGACGACATCACGGTGCTGACGGTCTCCCGAGTTCGGACGAAGAGCGAACCGAAAGTCTAGGAGCCTCAGCATTTAGCCGTGCTGCAACACCATGGCGACGACCCAGAATGCCGGGGCCAGAAGCAGACGCATAATGAACCCGCCAACGGCGAACATCAGGAGCAAACTGACCCAGTAGGGGATGCGGTCGTAGGACTGCACGGCGTTGTAGGGCAACGCATTCCGCAACAGGTGACTCCCGTCGAGCGGGGGAATGGGAAGAAGGTTGAAGAACAGGAGCGCGAGATTGATTCTCACTGCGGCGATGCCAAGCAGAACGATTGCTTGGACAGAAGGATTGGCGCCCATCAGGAGTTTGTTGTCGAGGGTGAACAGGACGATTTCGCGTCCGAGGGGAACGGCATGGATCACCAAGAGCAGGACAAGGGTGGCGGCAACCGCGAGGATCAGGTTCGACACCGGGCCGGCCAAAGTGGTGAGGTTGTCATCGCGCCGGATCTTCGCAAAGTTGCGGGTGATGACGGGGGTTGGCTTGGCCCAGCCGATGAGCACGCCGCTGAACAGGCTGAAGCCAAACAGCGGCCCAAAGATAATGAGCGCGGGAATGATGAGTGTACCGAAAGGATCAATGTGGACGACGGGATTGAGGGTGACGCGGCCCTGCATGCGTGCCGTGTGGTCGCCCAGCCGCGAAGCCATCCAGGCGTGCGAACACTCATGGAAGCTGAGCGAGAAGATGAGCAGGACAAATTCGAATACGGCAATTGCAAACTCGGCAGACTGCAAAAGACGCTCCCCAATGCGGAAAGCTCAGGTTAGCATGGTGGGTCACAAGAAAACGATCCGACAACGGGAGCAAAACTGCCCAATCCGGGGTCTAAAAAGAAGAATCAGGCAAAGGAATCGCGCTTCAGGCTTCTGCATGAGGGGGGAACGTGATGCGAAGTTGGATGATTGCAGCGTGTTTTTGTCTGGCAGTGGCGTCTGTTACAGGTGCGCAGGACGACGAGGCAGCGAAAGCCAATGCGCTCTATATCTCAGGCAAGAAGCTTGAGGCCCTGCCACTGTATGAGAATCTCACCAAAGTTCAGCCGAAGGAATACCTGTATTTCGAGCGTCTGGCTGACTGTCTCGGAGCTGAGTCCATGCAGCTCAATGAAGGAGCTGAATTCGTCCAGGTCCGCACTCGGATGCGCGATGCCGCTAAACGCGCTGTGGAACTGGGCGACCAGGCTGAGTTCATGCGCGTGATCGCGAACATCGATCCGACCAAACCCATTGATACTGCCGCGTCCGCTGCAAGTCCCGGAGCCGCGCTTCTGAAGGAAGCCGAAAAAGCCTATGCCGCCGGCGACTATGCCACGGCCCTCGCAAAATACTCCGCAGCGGCCGAGGCCGACCCGCACTTGTACCAGGCCGCTCTCTTTGCCGGCGACACTGCATACGCGCAGAAGGATCTGCCCACTGCGGCAAAGTGGTTTGCGCGCGCGATCGCGATCGACCCGGACCGGGAGACAGCATACCGATACTGGGGAGATGCCGTTCTGCGCTATAGCGATCACCCTATGGAGGCCAAGGAGAAATTCATTCAGGCTGTGGTTGCCGAACCGTACAACCGCTTGGCGTGGCAGGGACTAAGGCAGTGGACAACAGCAGCGAAGGCTGTGCTTGCAGTCCCGAGGATTGATCGTCCGTCGCCGCCGATCGAGGATCCAAAGAATCCCAAAAGCATCACCATCAACATCGACGCCACGGCTACGGATGATAAGAGGCATCCGGGTGGTTCCGCGTGGATGATGTACTCGCTCGCTCGCGCCAGCTATCGCGGAGACCGATTTGCAAAGGAATTCCCGAATGAAAAGCAGTATCGCCACTCACTGAAGGAAGAGGATGAGGCGCTGAGTATGGTGGCAACCACCATCAAAGAGAAGAAGATCAAACCTGACAAACTGGATGAAAGCCTGCGCAACCTGGTGACGCTCTATGACGCCGGTATGCTTGATTGCTGGATTCTCATCAATGCTGCGGACCAGGGCATCGCGCAGGATTACCCGGCCTATCTCAAGGATCACCGGCAGCAGCTGTTCGACTATATGGACCGCTTTGTCGTGCATGGGGGAGTGAGCCCCGCTCGGCAATAGCCGGGTCGGAAGCGCGTGTGATTTGTACCGGCGGCCCCGGACTGCCTGCTTAAATCCGGTTTTGAAAGGGCACGGCTTTAGCCGTGCGCAGCGCGGCACAAGAATCAATATGCTTTTGCCCCGGAGAGACCTTGACGAGAGAGCTTCTAGACCTTGTATGCCGGGTAATGGCCGACGACCTCGTTCGGCGCGATGTTTGAACCGCCCATGATGATCTCGTGGCTGCCGATGCGGGCGCCGTCGCCGATCGTGGTCGGCTGAAGCTTCACCTCTTCCTCTGCGCCACTGTTCGAGTAGCTGTGCGAGTAGATGCGAGTGAAGGAACCGATTACCGCATTTTTTCCGATCTCGATGCCGCCGCGATCCTGCAGCAACACGCTCTGGTGGATCACGACGCCATCACCGATAGACAGCTTGTATCCGTAGGTCAGGTCGACCCCGTGGTGGATCTTGACGCCCGAGCCCATGTGGTCGAAGATGTGGCGCGCCAGCATGCACCGGAAGCGCAGGCCCAGCCAAACGTTGAGCCCGATGGGCGAGCGGTCAAACATCTTCCAGAACCAAAGGAGAGGCTTGCGGATGGCAAACTCCGCCTCGTCGATGTCGCTGAAGTACTCCGCATCTAGAGTCACGTTGTCAGGGTCGAGCGAAAAACTGAGCACATTGCCGGGCAGTTCGCTGGAAAGCGCGACGTTGGGCTTGGCGCCATGGGGGCGGCCAAGATAGAGCTGATACAGCTGATCGCGAACAATCTCGGCACGTCGCGCCGGCGCGCGATGCCGGTAGAACTCCTCATCAAGGAAGCGGATCCATCTCCGGTACACCTCTTCCGCTTCGGGCGTGGGATGCGGCTGATTGATGGGGGCAGGCGGCGTCTTCGGATTGGTGGCCATACGTCTATGGACGATAAATCAAGCGACCCGGATGCGCGAGTGCCAATGTTGTGACGGTCGCGACTGGTCAGGGCACACCGCGTTATTCTAGAAGTTCCGGCGTGGTCTCCCACCCATTTCCCAAGAGCGCGAAATGGATGGGGCACGGAAAGATTTTTCACCCGTTTCAGCGAAAGCGCGAAATGGATGCGCCGAAAAGAGCAGAACTATGCCCGAAGAAACCGCTCCCGTCGATACCTCCACCGAAACTACCAGGCCCGCTACTCCCGTTGCCACGATCGCCACGCTGGGCAAGCACGAAGGCCAGTCCGTGCAGATTCGCGGATGGCTCTACAACTCGCGCGAGAGCGGCAAGTTGCTCTTCCCGATCTTTCGCGATGGAACCGGGACCGTACAGGGCGTAGCCCACGTGAAGAGCGTTTCGCCTGAGGTGTTCGAGTCGCTGAAGACTCTGACGCAGGAGTCGAGCGTAATCGTGACGGGCAAGGTCCGTGCCGACAAGCGGGCGCCGGGAGGGTACGAGCTCGATGTAGAAGACATCCGGGTCATCCATCGTGTTCCGGAGTCGGAGCCATATCCGATCACCTTGAAGGAGCACGGCGTTGACTTCCTGATGGAGCGCCGGCACCTGTGGGTACGCTCGCCGCGCCAGTCGGCGATCCTGCGCATCAGGGCAGAGATCATGCGCGCCGCGGCAGAGTACTTCGACACCAACGGCTTCATCCGCACCGATCCGCCGATCCTCACTCCGGCGGCGTGCGAAGGCACATCGACACTGTTCCCGGTGGACTACTTCGGCGATCCGGCGTTCCTCACGCAGTCAGGGCAACTTTACATCGAGTCGACGGCGCTGGCGCTGGGCAAGGTGTACAGCTTCGGGCCCACGTTCCGGGCGGAAAAATCGAAGACGCGCCGCCATCTTACGGAGTTCTGGATGATCGAGCCCGAGGTTGCCTACTGCGACCTCGACTGCCTGATGGAGCTTGCCGAGAACTTCATCTCGCATATCGTGCAGAGCGTGATCAAAAACCGCGCTGCGGAGCTCCAGGTGATCGGGCGCGACGCGGAGAAGCTGAAGAACATCGCGCCTCCGTTCCCGCGCCTGCGCTACGATGAGGCCGCCAAGATGCTCAACGAGGCGCACGCGAAGGGCGAACTTGAGCAGCCGTTCGAGTACGGCAATGATTTCGGCTCGCCCGACGAGACATGGCTCAGCTCGCAGTTCGACAGGCCGGTGATGGTGCATCGCTATCCGGCTGCGGTGAAGGCCTTCTACATGGAGCCCGATCCAAAGGACCCGAACTTTGCCCTTTGCGTCGACGTGCTCGCGCCGGAGGGATACGGCGAGGTGATCGGCGGATCGCAGCGTGTCTCGAGCTACGAGTTACTGAAGAGCCGCATCGAGGCGCACAACCTGCCGCTCGAGGCCTTCCAGTGGTATCTCGACCTGCGGCGCTATGGATCGGTGCCGCATTCCGGATTCGGCATGGGCATCGAGCGCCTTGTTGCCTGGGTCTGCGCGCTAGATCATGTGCGCGAGACAATTCCGTTTGCGCGCACGCTGCACCGCATCTATCCGTAATTGGGCCCTCTCGAACTTCGTGGAGGTTCACGTGCAAATCAGCGCTCGCAATGCTCTTCAGGGAACGATTTCGGCAATTACAAAGGGAGCCGTGAACGCCGAAGTCGTCATCAGCCTGCAAGGGCACGAGACAATCATTTCCGTCATTACGAACGCAAGCGTCGAGCGCCTTGGACTGGAGAAAGGCAAAGGCGCTTTCGCGATCATCAAAGCCTCTGATGTGATGGTCGGGAAGAACGTGGAAAGCGCAAAGCTGAGCGCTCGCAATGTTCTGGCTGGCAAGGTCGAGGATCTCGAGGATGGTGCGGTCAACAGCGAAGTCGGAATTCAGTTACCGGGCGGAACGGTGATCGTTGCTTCGATCACGAAAGAGAGCGTGAAGGCGCTCGGTCTGAAACGCGGCGACCAAGTGAGCGCGATCGTGAAGGCGTCTCACGTGCTGGTTGGCGTCTGATCAGTGCATCAGGGATTGACCGCGATCACGGAGATCGCTCTGAGATTGCGCACCCAGCAAGCCGGACGTTTTTCTTCCGTCGACACGATTTTGAATGCGCCTTCCTTGTCGAACTTGTGCTCATTCACCGAGTCCTCGATGATCACGTCGCCGGTATGGATCGATGGATCGACTTCTGCCAGCGAGAAGAGCACGTCGTACTTGTCCGTGCCCTCAGCGATGATCCTGGTAAGGAAGAGCTTGCCGTGAACCTTCTCACCAAGCGGCACTCCAACCTTCGCAAGCAGATCGGCAAGCGGGACTCCGGAGTAGGTTTCGTTGGCCTTGGCATGTTGGTTAAACACGGAGACTATTTGTGGGGCAGCGCCGCGAGTTCTTCGGGGCTCATCGTGGTGGATTTTCCGTCGAGTCCGCGGATGGTGAGTTGCGATGACGGTACCGCAGGGCCCTCATGAAGATGCATCTCCTGGGCAAGCACCGTGCCAACTCCCAGAGGCAGAGCGGTAAGAACGATCAACAGAATTGAACCTGATCTCATCATGGGCACATTGTAGCGTCATATGAGTTCTGCTCCCGCCGCGTTTTTCAAGGCCGGGGCGCGTAGAAGGTGCTACAAAGGTAGGACATGAGCACACAGCAGCAGCTCCTTACGCCGCGCGAAGCGGCGCGCATGCTCGGGATCAGCTATCCCACGATCAAGAAGTGGATCCTGGATGGAAGAATCAAGACAGTTCAGACGCCCGGCGGACATCACCGGCTTACCATTGCCGCTCTGAAGCCATTTCTCTCCGCAGATCGCAACCGGCCCGAAACGGAATCGAGGGAGCGCTACCGGCGTGTGAGCGGCCGCAATCAGCTTGCCGGCAAGGTGATCAGTGTGCGGATCGAGGGTCTTCTCGCCGAGGTCATTCTGGCTGTTGGCGATGCGCGCGTAACCGCCATCATTACAGCGGAGGCGGCAAAGGAATTGAGGCTCAAGAAAGGTGACACGGCCGCAGCTCTTATCAAATCTACAGACGTGATGATCGAAAGACTCGAAGACGAAGAGAATTAGATCTCCTGCATCTTTAGCTAGATCCCCTGCATCGTGATTGACGATACGATTTCATCCATATAAATTCGCGAAAAGCAAAGAGCCGCCACGCTCGAAGGCGCAGCGGCTCTGAGGTTGAACGAAACCGCTTCTTAGAACTGCAACCGAAGCGCCATCTGGAGCTGACGTACGTTGTAGGCGAAGTTACTGTTGTCGGTGCTGGTGATCGCCTTGTATGTGGTGCTCGTGTACGGCGTGAATTTATTGACGTGGTTCGTTGTGTCCTCGGTGATCTGGTACGCGGTGGTGCCGAGGCCGGTCACATTCTGGTGATTGGCGAGGTTGAAGGCTTCCGTGAAGAACTCGAGGCTGTATCTTTCCCTGACCACAAGTTTCTTCGAGACCCGCAGATCCACGCCCCACGTACTTGGGTACTGAAATGCGTTGCGGTCGATGTTCGGCAATCTGCTCGCGCCACCTGATCCGTTGAACGATGAAGTGGTGACGATGGACTGCTGGGTAAGTGCACCTGTGGGATACAACTTTGACGCACCGGTACTGATACCCGGCGAGTAAGGCAGTCCGCTCTGCGTCGAGAAACCCGGCGCTATGGAATAGTCGTTAAGCACATACGCTAACGGTCCATGGAAGCGCCAGGGCGAGTTGCCGAGGGCGGCGATCGTCAGGCGGTAGGGCACGTTCTGGTTGGAGTTGCCGTACTCGAGTCTCATATTTGTTGGATCAAGGAGCGACGTAGCCGCAGCAGAGGTTTGGTTGTTTTCTCCAAAGTCCATCGCATGCGACCAGGTGAAGTTGCTGGTGAGTGAAACGTGGTACGAAAGCCGGTGATTGAAGCTGGCAACCAACGCCTGGTAGTTCGAAGTGACACCGCTGAAGATGTCGGTGATCGAGCTGAAGTTCGGGTTGGGGCGATGGGTCGGGCTACCGTTCACGTAGAAGAACGCATTCGCTGTGACCGATGAGCCATCGGCAAGCGGTCCGGTGTGGCCCGGATCGGACACCACGAAGGTGACAGGTGTGGGCGCCGGCAGGTTGGTGTCGACGAAATCCGGCAAGCGGCGGCCCCAAGATCCCAGCCAGGAGAGGCTGAATACATCATTTTTGCCGAACTGCTGTTCGAGCGTCAGGTCTGCCTGATGGATCTCCGGAATTTGGAAGTTGTGATCGAGATAGTAGGCTGTCGGAATTGCGGCCAGGCAGGTCGCTGAAATGATCTGCGGGAACCGCGGCGCACAGACGTTATTAGGGTGGGTGGGGTCAGGATTGATCGTGGGGTTGATCTGACCAGCCGTGACCCCCGATCCGATGATGGCTTGATAGAGCGTGGAGTTGATCGCGCGTGCGAAGAACATGCCATATCCGCCACGAAGGATCGTTTTTCCACCGCCGTAGATGTCATATGCAAACCCGACGCGCGGGCCGAAATTGGCTTTGTGGTCGGGCACGCTCACGGTTTGCAAGAGCGCCGGGTTGGGCAATTGCTGGTTGGGGAAGTCCTCATACTCCCAGCGCACGCCCATCGTCAGACTCAGCCGCGGACTCACCTTCCACTCGTCCTGCGCAAAGGCTGCATAGTCCTTGGTATTGAACTCGAGGCCGGGAGATCCAACGCCCTGTTGGAAATCCGTGTAGTTCTCGGCAACCTTGCCGCTCACTGGATTCTGCGAGAGGTAGAGGTCCGAGAGATAGTTGCCGAGCGCCTGATTGCCGCTGTAGAAGAACTGTCCGTATTGGTCGTAGAGGTTCGAGAGATTGTCGTCGGTGTGGATATAATCCTCGCCGAACTTGAAGGTGTGATTCCCTCGGACCCAAACCACGGTATCGGCAATCTGGTAACGGCGCTCGTCGGGATAGGAAGCACGGTTGAGGAACTGCGGCGTGCCGAACTGGAAGAATCCGTTGAGGTAGACGTTTGGCGGTAGACCCAGCGGATTCACGTAGCCGCTAGGCGGCTTCACCAGGTTATTCACTTCGTATGAGGTGGGGGCCTGATTGAATTCATACTCGAAGTCGCGCCCATACATGAAGCGGACTTCATTGCTCAGAACATTCGTGAAGAAGCTGTCGAGCTTGCCCACGATCCAGTTGTCGCGGACGTAGTCGTTGCCGAAGCTTGCCATGCCATACGCAACGGCAGGGCTGGTCTGGATGCCAGCCGGCGAAGTCCAGCGCATCTGGTTGGCTTCCACAGCAAAGTGATTCTTCCCGTTAATCTGCCAGTCCAGCTTTGGGAAGTAGATGACCTGCTTGCCGATGCGAGGCACGGTTCCCAGCATCGACGTGAGCCCGTTAATGCCGTTGGTGTAGACCGTGTATGCATTGGCATAGGTCTGGCCCGTGTTCGTCTCGATCTGGCACACGTTGGCGTCCTGGTAACTGGGAGCTGTTGCTCCCGTGCCGCCACATACCTTTCCGGTAGTCGTGATATCGGCATCTGCCGGTGTGTAGAAGTTGGCATTCCCACTGTTCCCAGTGATGGTGGCAGCTGCCGGGAAGTCGTGGTAGAAGCGATCCGCGGCGAGGAAGAAGAAGAGTTTGTCTTTGAGGATCGGGCCGCCCACGCCAAAGCCAAACTGACGGCGAAGATCCGTCGGCTTGAACGAAACCGATTTGTAGCTTCCGGTACCGGTCGGCACGGGGTGCTGGACATAGTAGTTTTGTGCTGCCCATGCGCTGTCGCGATCGTAATAGTAGCCCTCGCCGTGAATGGCGTTCGTGCCGCTCTTTGTAACCGAGTTAACAATACCGCCGGCTGAACGTCCATACTCGACCGAGTAATTCGAGGTATTGACCTGGAACTCCTGCACCGCGGCCTTGATCGTCGAATAGCCCGCGCGAGTGCGACCGCGCTCTTCAGAGAAGTAGGCCTGGTTATCGTCGGTGCCGTCGATGGTGACGTTGTTGAGCAGTGTGCTCTGGCCGCGGAAGCTGAGGAGGCCGTAGCCGTTGCTGTCGTTGACCACGCCCGGGGTCAGCAGCGCAAACGACGACCAGCGGTAATTGTTCTGCGGCAGGTCGTGCAGTGTGATCTGGTCGACCACGCCGGCGAAGTCAGGCGACGTCGTGTTTACGAGCGGCGCATCGCCCGTAACCTGCACGGTCTGCGAGGAACTTCCCACATGCAGGCGCGCTTCGATGTCGGTGAGCAATCCGACCTGGACGGTCACGCCCTGCGCTTCAAAAACATCGAAACCAGCAGCCGTGATCTTGACGTTGTAGACGCCGGGCTGCAGGTGGATGACACGGTAGTAGCCGCTGTCATCGGTCGCAGCACTCTGTTCGGCGTTGGTGCCGAGGTTGTGAACGGAAACCGAGGCGTTCGAGATAACCGCGCCGGTGCCGTCAAGGACGTTGCCGCCGATGGCTCCGTCTACGGCCGACTGGCTTCTCGCTCGAGGAGCTATGGTGAGTAGCAACAGAAAAGCCGCCATTGCGAAGCAGCGGCCTTTCAAGGAAAACTGTGTCATACATCCTCCAAAAAACAAATGGCCGAACCAGTCACGACCGCAGATCACCACAGCTAAAGCAATGGCGTCTCGGGCAACTCGATCGATGTTGTCTCGCGCTGAGCACAGATGTGCTTGCGCTGTTTAAGCGGCCCGACGCTTCGGGCTTCGCTGGGAGAGGTAAAAAAGACAAATCTGAAACCAGTATCTCTTAGAAATGTAAATAGATGATGAGTGTATTGCAGATGTCTTACCGGGTAAACGTATCCTTCCGAGAGGGCGTGCAACCTGAGGGACTGGCTTGTGGGAGGAGGACCACGGATTGCTCTTACTCACAGTGAAATCAATAAGATGAGTCTTTGCTCACTCCTCGTCGGAGGCGCGTTGCCCCTCGCGACTCTTCTCGGTTAATACTTTCGTGCGTGCTGACTCCCGTTTCCGCCGGTAAAGTGGAAGCAAGAGTCCGAAGTGGCCACAGCAACCCCAACCCGCCAGCCGAGCCGGCGCGTGCCGGCTCGACGGCCCAGGAATCGCTACAAGCCGATCAAGCTCGGCAAGCGGCGCTGGGTATTTCGTCTTGCGGCCGCCGGAACTCTCCTAGCGCTGGTTCTGGCAGGATGGGGCGCGCTGGCCCGGCGGCTGGCCCCGGTCGCAAACACCAGCCGCGACCACTTCGACGCGATTATTGTGCTGGGTTCTCCAGCCGATTCCGACGGCAACCCGACCCCTGTACAGCTCGCCCGGGTTACCGAAAGCGTTCGCGAATACGAACGCGGCGTCGCACCCCGCATCATCTTTACCGGCGGAGCCACACGCCACGGATTCGTAGAAGCGGATGTCATGGCGAGGGCGGCGGCCGCGCAGGGGATTCCTCCCTCTGCCATCTTCGTCGAAACCAGGGCCCAAGACACGATTCAGAACTCCTGCTACTCGGCGAGGGTCATGCAGGCGCATGGATGGCGAGCAGCGGAGATCATCTCCGGCACGGATCACCTTCCCCGGGCAGCAATGATCTTCAGCCATACTGCGCTGGCATGGCGCGTACATGCGGCTCCGCCCCTCCAACCGCCCGACTTCGACGCTGCCATGCAGCCGGCACTCGAAGTGCTGAAGACAATGCGGTACCTCGTCTACACCAGCTGGGCAGAGCGCTGCGAGCCCTAAGCTGGAGGTGGTCAAAACCTGAACGCGATTCCGGCCGACGTTGAGCTTGCCGAAGGGGAGTGGAGCGACCTGCAGTTGTCCTTCCGCAGTGCCCACCGCTCAGTCGCCCCGGATGCCGGTAGCCCACCAGGGTGAACAGGTTGACGCTCTCCGAAGCACGCAAGGCAGCGTCAAACACAGAGCTCCTCCAATTGTCCCGTCAAGGTATGGTCCTGTAAGCTTTGTGTTGATGCGTCTTTCAGTAAGGATTTCATTGTTTTTGGCAGTCATTGCACTATGTCTGCTTGCCCCGGCTTCGCGTGCCATCGGTCAGGTGCAACCGTCAGCTCAAACGACACCGCAGACCACGGGATCCGGCACCTACATTGTTGTCGACCCGCTGGCCAACGTCCGTTATGACAACAAGTACGATGCCTCGTTGGGGATGGCTTACGCCCACATGAAGGCTGGCCCGACTCTGCTACAGGGAGCGAACCTCGGCGGATTGAACCTGTCGGGCTCTTACTGGTTCAGCAAGCACTGGGCTGTGGAAGGATCCGGGCGCTGGTATCTCGGCACAAGCGGCGCCGCGCCGAACCCATTCGACATCCGTGGTCCGTTCGTCAGTGAATTTTTCTTCACCGCCGGACCCGAGTGGCTCGGACCGCATAACAAGCACGCCGCGATGCTCGCCCATTTCCTCGTGGGGGGAGTTCATGGCAATTTCGAGAGCGACCTGGGCGGCCACTCTCCGGCCGTCGTCGGCTTCTACAATACCCAGACCGCTCCCGCATTCATCCTCGGCGGTCATTTTGACCTGAACCGCTCCCCTCGCTGGGTCTTTCGCGTCACCCCGGATGCGAATATCACCCGCTACAGCATCAATTACGGAAACCGCATCACACAAACAGACGTGAATTTCGCCATTTCGGTTGGCGTGATGTACCGGTTTAAGGAGAAGCGCCGATAGACGGGCGCAGGTCGGAGACGAAGAAGGCTGGAGTCAATACCAATGGACTCTGGCCTTTCGCTTTTTGGTGCCAGTCCAGATCCGCAGTGCGGACGTAATCGCTCTATGGTATGCTTCGCCGTTCAGAGGCGTTGGTGTGAATTTGCTCTCTGTAATTCTCCGTATCGGATACGGCATAACTGATTCGCGCTGAGAAAGCTCCGGAAAAACAACGCGATAAGGCAGGGTCATACGGACATGAAGGATACATTGGGGGTTCTTCTCGCGGGTGGGGCCGGCGAGCGGCTCTTTCCTCTAACCCGCGACCGTGCCAAACCGGCGGTTCCGTTTGGCGGCCATTACCGGATCATCGATATAACGCTTTCCAATTGCATCAACTCAGGGCTGCGCCACGTCTTCATTCTTACCCAGTACAAGGCGCTGTCCCTGAACCGGCATATCCGCGAGGGATGGACTGGTATCGTGGCGCAGGAACTTGGCGAGTTCTTCGAACTGTTGTCGCCGATGCAGCGTACCGGCACCAACTGGTATATGGGCACTGCGGATGCCGTGTATCAGAACATCTACTCCATCGGCAGCGAGCAGCCCAGGCACATGATCATCCTCGGCGGCGATCACATCTACAAGATGGACTACAGCCGCATGCTCGAGTACCACCGGGAGCGGAATGCGGATTGCACGATGGCCACCTTGCCCGTTGCCCATGACGAAGTTGCACGCTTCGGGGTAGTCGACGTCGGCGCAAACGGCGAAGTACAGGGATTTCTGGAAAAGCCGGCTTCGACGACCTTCCGGTCACCGTTCAACCCCGATAAGGTTGAAGCCTCGATGGGCATTTATATCTTCAATACGGAGGTCCTGTTAAAGGCACTGATTGCCGACGCCGAGGACCCGAATTCGAAGCACGACTTCGGTCACAACATCCTGCCCAACATGCTGGGCAAGAAAAAGATGATGGCCTACAGCTTCGTAGATGAGAACAAGCAGACCGCGCTCTACTGGCGCGACGTGGGAACTCTGGATTCGTACTACGAAGCGAACATGGATCTGTGCTCGGTATCGCCGGTCTTCAACCTGTACGACAAAAGCTGGCCGATCCGCACACGCGTCCGGCAATACCCGCCCGCAAAGTTCGTATTCGGCGAGCCCGGACGCACCGGCATGGCGATGAACTCGATCATCACGGCGGGTGTCATTATCTCGGGCGGCCTCGTGTCCAATTCGGTGCTGTCACAGGACGTACGCGTGAACTCATACTCCGAGATCGACTCGAGCATCATTTTTTCGCACGTCTCGGTTGGGCGGCACTGCCGTATCCGGCGCGCCATCATCGACCGCGACGTTCACATCCCGGAGGGAACGGTGATCGGTTACGATCCGGTGGAAGACAAGCGGCGATACTTC
>Ga0126381_100002165_pt1 | contig 21249 bp, 19 predicted proteins | sample PanSoiMetPlot_28_FD_96465 | JGI IMG/M metagenome (GOLD analysis project Ga0126381, IMG submission 96465) | Tropical forest soil microbial communities from Panama - MetaG Plot_28 | ecosystem: Environmental > Terrestrial > Soil > Tropical forest > Bulk soil | place: Panama | collected 2016-02-17
ACGATCAGGCTCACGCGCTTCCTCCACCACGGAGGTCGAGTGAGGGACGAGCGCGGCGCAACCTCCTCCCTTCCCCAATCGAAGTCGGATTCATCCGACTTCGCTCACTATACATGGCGAAGTCGGGTAAACCCGACTTCGCGTGGGCAGGGGCTGGGGGTGGGGGTCGTGCCACAAGCCAGAGCAATGATCGCTGCACGACCCCCGTCCCCAGCCCTCCCCCGAGAGGGGGGTCGCGCGCGGCTCCGGTAGAGCCAATGCGGCATCGCTGGAGATTCATGCGCGCCCCAAAGCACCAGCCGCCGACCGCCGGGCCAACAAATAAAACACCACCGCGATCATCGCCATCAGCATCGACCACATCAGCCCGAGCGCCGCAAGTTCGGTGCTTTGACCGTTGCCCCACAGATCGAACATCGCGACCGCCATTGTCTGCGACCGTGGGCCGGCCAGCAGAATCGCAAGCGACAACACGCGTGTCGCCATAAGAAAGATGAACAGCCACCCCGCCACCAGGGCGGGCGCGAGCAGCGGCGCCACGATCCGCCGCAACCGCGTGAGCGCCGAGGCACCGCAAACCGCGGCTGCCTCCTCGAGCTCGCCGTGGATCTGCACCATGCCCGAGCTGCAGTAGCGCATGCCGTAGGGCAGATAGCTGATCACAAAGGCCCAGATCAGAATTCCGATCGTGCCATAGAGCGGGATCGGCACGCGCAGGAAGACCTGCATCACCGCGACGCCCAGCACCAGTCCCGGAAACACCAGCGGGATGGTGGTGAGCCGCTCGATAAGCCAGCCGCCGGGCCCGCGCCGCACCGCGAGCCAGCCGGCGAAGAAAGTCAGCACCACCGCGCAGGTCGCAGTCGCGACAGCGACCAGCATCGTGTTGATCATGAGCTCGAGATGTTCCGAGGCGAGCACGGTGCGATAATTGTTGAGGCTGACGAGCTTGAGAGAGGCTGCGGCGAACGGCCGGGGGAAGGGCAGCAGCGACAACCAGCCGAGCATCAGCATCGGCACCAGGAGCAACAGCACGAAGTCGATGACCAGGATCGCGGCCGCGACGTAGCGCAGGCGGCCGAGATCGAATGGGCGCGGCCGAAAACCCTTGCCGGTGATGGTGGCGAAACGCTCCGCATGCCGCGACAGGCGGCCATAGACATAGAGCAGCCCCAGCACCAGGAGCAGCATCATGACCGACAGCGCGCTCGAGCCGCCGAGATCAGGCGGCGCCCGCGCCATCATGTTGGTGTAGATGTCGGTGGTCAGGACCGAGATGCGGCCCGGCAGCCCGACCAGTGCCGGCACCTCGAAGGCCTCGATGGCGCGGATGAAGACCAGCATCGCCAGCGCCAGAATGGCCGGCAACGAAAGCCGCATCGTGACCCTGCGTATGGTCGACCAGACGCCGGCACCACTCACCCGCGCGGCTTCCTCGAGCTCCGGATTGGCGTTGCGCAACGTCGCCCCGACCAGGAGGAACGCGAGCGGCGACCACAAGAAACCCTCGACCGCGATCATGCCGGGCATGGAATTGATGTTGATCAGCACGTCGGTCGATCCGGTCAGGGCCTGATAGGCCTGATTGACCGGCCCGGCTTTGCCCAGCACGAGCAGCCAGGCCGACACATAGAGGATATACGGCGTACCGAGCGAGATGATGGCGGTGAGATAGGCAAGGCCTTTGAGCGGCGCGTTGGTGCGCTCCACGATCCAGGCCATGACCCAGCCGACCACCAGCGCGATCGCGGCACTGCCGGCCGCAAACGACAGGGTTGCGAGCGAGGTCGTGACGATGCGCGGCCCGCCCAGCACGTTGGCGAAATTGTCCAGGCCGAAACGCGCCGCCTGGCCCGGTGCGCCCGCGACCGTCACGGCGCCCTGCAGCAGAAACAAGAGCGGCGGCAGCACGAGCACAGTCAGCAGGACAATCAGCAGCGCTGCAATCCACGTGGTCTGACGCGCCGACGAGCGGGAAGCATAGGTGAGTTCAGCCGAAGAGCTCATCGAAAATCCGTTTCCACTTCGGCTGGTTGTCCTCGATCGCCTCCGGCGAAAAGAAGTGCACCCGGAAATGCCCCTCTTCGGGCTTGAGCGTCTGCTCGCGCGCCGGGACCGCCGGGTCCGCGGTCAGATAATCGTTGTCGCGATAGATCTGCTGGCCTTCCTTCGAGATGATGAAGTCGACCAGAAGCTTTGCGGCATTGGGATGCGGCGCGCTCTTGTGGATGGAGAGCACCGAGAGCGTGCCGGTGGCCGGCTCCATCTTGATCCAGTCGACCGGGGCGCCCTTCTTGGCGCTGATCACCGCGTGATGGTTGAAAATCTGCAGCGCGATCGGATACTCGCCGGCAATGACCTGGTCGAGCACCTGGCGCGCCGCCGCCGCCAAATTGGCGATCTTCTGCTTCGACAAAGCGCGCAGATAGGTCATGCCGTTATCCTCGCCCATCTCGGTCAGCACGTTGCCGATGAAGCCCACGCCGCCCGAGGCCGACGGCAACGCGTTCCAGGCCATCTTGCCGCGCCATTTCGGGTCGAGCAGGTCCTGATAGGTGCGCGGCTCGCTTCCGGGCGCGACCAGCGCGGTGTTGTAGGCGGGCGTGTTGATGTAGAGGTTGCTCGCGATCCAATAACCTTGCGGGTCCTTGTAGATGTCGGGATACGCTTTGGCGGCATCGGGCTGCCATTGCAGCACGAAGCCCTCCTGCTTCAGCGGCACCACAGTCGAGGTGCCGTCGAACACGTCCACTTGCGGCCGCCCTGCCCGGCTCTCGCCCAAAATCTTGACCGCGACCTCGTTGGCATTGGCGCGGGTGTAGCGCACCTTGATGCCGTATTTGTTCTCGAAGGCGGCCGCCAGCGGACGCACCAGCTGGTTGATGATCTGAGTCGAGTACCAGACCACCTCGCCCTCCCGCTTGGCCGCATCGATCACGGCGCTATCGATTGCAAAAGCTCGGCCATGCACGACGACAGCCGCGAATGCGGCGATCGCGAAGGTCTTGATCCGGCGAGTCATTGGGCGTCCATCCATGGTCGCGGCTCTTACGGCCTGCTTTACCCAATCCCGTATAGCGCACTTTGGCGCTTTGCCACACGGAACTCGGACGCACCCGCCGCCGCCGCGGATCAAGGTCCTAACACTCTGAGGCACAATAACAATTTACCCGCCGCATGGCGTGCCTGGAGCTTCGCCAGTCGCGCATTTGCGATTTCGCCTTCCGCCGAAAGAAGCGCTATGTTGCGCCCGCCCGCGGCTCCAAGCTCGGTCCCCGCCCGCCTGCATCCGCCGGCCGATCTCACCTGGAGGACCTCACAATGATCTCGTTATCCATCAACGGCCAGTCGCACACTGCCGATGTGGAGGACTCGACCCCACTGCTGTGGGTGTTGCGCGACACGCTCGGCATGACCGGCACCAAATACGGCTGCGGCATCGCGCAGTGCGGCGCCTGCACGGTGCATGTCGACGGTGTGGCGATGCGCTCCTGCTCGATCCCAGTCGCCGCGGTCGCCGGCAAGCAGATCACCACCATCGAGGGCGTCGCGGTTGGCGGCAAGCTCTCCAAGGTGCAGCAGGCCTGGCTCGACAATGACGTGCCGCAATGCGGCTATTGCCAGAGCGGCATGATCATGGCGGTGACGGCGCTCCTCAAGGAGAAGCCCAAGCCCACCGATGCCGACATCGATGCCGCGATCACCAATATCTGTCGTTGCGGCACCTATCAGCAAATCCGCGCGGCCATCCACGCCGCCGCCAACGCGTGATCAGGGAGGCCATCATGACATACATGCCACGCATGAATCGTCGCGCCTTCGTGATCGGCGCCACCGCCGCCGGTGGTGGGTTCGCGCTCGGTTTCGCGCTTCCATACGGTCCGCAAGCCGCGCACGCCGCCGACGCGCCTGAGATCAACGCCTGGGTCGTGATCAAGCCCGACGATACGGTCGTTGTGCGTGTCGCGCGCTCCGAGATGGGACAAGGTACGCTCACCGGCCTCGCCCAGCTCGTCGCCGAGGAGCTCGATTGCGACTGGTCGAAGGTCTCGACCGAATTCCCGACGCCCGGGCAGAACCTCGCCCGCAAGCGCGTCTGGGGCAACATGCAATCGACCGGAAGCCAAGGCATCCGCCAGTCGAATGAATATGTCCGTCAGGGCGGCGCCGCCGCCCGCCAGATGCTGATCCAGGCCGCCGCCAACGAGTGGAAGGTGCCGGCCGCCGAATGCAGCGCGGCGAATGGCGTGATCACCCACAAGGCGTCCGGGCGCACCACCACCTACGGTAAGGTCGCGGAGGCGGCCGCCAAGGTCGAGCCCCCGAAGGACATCAAGCTCAAGGACGTGAAGGATTGGAAGATCGCCGGCAAGCCCGTAAAGCGGCTCGACACCTATGACAAGCTGGTGGGCAAGCAGGTCTACGGCATCGACATCAAGCTGCCCGGGATGCTGATCGCGACCGTCAAGGCCTGCCCGGTCAACGGCGGCAAGCTCAAGAGCTTCGACGCCGCCAAGGTGGCGGGCATGCCGGGCGTCAAGAAGGTGTTGGGCATCGACGACAACGCGGTTGCGGTCGTCGCCGACACATTCTGGCACGCCAAGACAGCGATCGACAATCTGCCGATCCAGTGGGATCTGGGCGACGGCGCCAAGCAATCGAGCGCCACCATCGCCGACTTCGTCAAGGTCGGGCTCACCGCCGAGCAGGGCTTTGTCGGCAACAAGGCCGGCGATGCCGCGGGCACCATCGCGGGTGCCGCCAAGAAGATCGAAGCGGTCTACAACTATCCGTTCCAGCACCACGCCACGATGGAGCCGATGAATGTCACGGTGCTCTGGAGCTCTGACAAATGCGAGGGCTGGGGCCCGACCCAGAACGCTGAGACCGCGCTCGCGTCCGTCATCGAGGCCGCCGGCCTGCCGGCGGAGAAATGCGACTTCTACAAGACCCAGAACGCCGGCGGCGGCTTCGGCCGGCGCGGGCGCGCCGACTTCGTGCGGCAAGGCGTGCTTATCGCCAAGGAGATGCCAGGCACCCCGATCAAGCTGATCTGGACGCGCGAGGAGGACTTCACGCATTGCACCTATCACCCGATCACGCAATGCAAGCTGACTGCCGCGCTCGATGCCAACAACAATCTGGTCGGGCTGCACATGCGCATTGCCGGCCAGTCGATCCTGGCCTCGCTCGCGCCGCAGAACCTGCAGAACGGCATGGACCCGGTGGTGTTCCAGGGCCTGACCCCCAATGCGCCGGAGGGCGCGTTCGGCTACAATGTTCCCAACCTGCTCATCGACCATGCGATGCGCAACACCCACCTGACGGCGGGCTTCTGGCGCGGCGTCAACGTCAATCACAACGCGATCTATACCGAATGCTTCATCGATGAGGTCGCCAAGGGGGTTGGCCAGGACCCGCTCGAGTTCCGCCGCAAGTACCTCAAGCCGAAGAACCTCGCGGTGCTCAATGCGGCGGCCGAGAAGGCGGGTTGGGGCAAGCCGGCCCCGCAAGGCGTTTTCCGCGGCCTTGCCCAATACCACGGCTACGCAACCTACTCGGCTGCGGTCGCCGAGGTGTCCATCACCAATCAGGGCCGCGTGAAGATCGAACGCATCGTGGTGGCGCTCGATCCGGGCACCGCCGTCAATCCGGCGCAGATCGAGCGGCAGGCGGCGGGCTCGTTCGCGTACGGGCTCTCGGCGCTGCTCTACGGCGAGATCACCGTCAAGGACGGCGCCGTCGAGCAGACCAACTTCGACACCTACAACTTGATGCGCATCGCCGAGATGCCCAAGGTCGAGGTGATCCTGATGCCCTCCGGCGGCTTCTGGGGCGGCATCGGCGAGCCCACCATCGCGGTCGCGGCACCGGCGGTGCTCAATGCGATTGCGGCTGCGACCGGCAAGCGCGTCCGCTCGGTGCCGCTGAAGAACACCGACCTGCGGGCGGTTTAGCAACAAGGGCGGCGGCGAAAGCGTCGCCGCCCTTCATCCGCGAGGGCAAAAGATGACTTGCATGCGCATGGCTATTGCCGTGATTTCCGTGCTGTCGCTTGCCGCCGTGGCGAGTCCAGCCCGCGCGCAGCGTCCCATCCCGCCGGCGGAACAATTCGGCAAGCCCATCGGCACCCCCGGCTTCCCGCCGCCCGGGGCCTCCTCCTGCACGGGTTGCCACCCAGCGTCGACATCGGTCGACACGCCGGCCGGCCGGCTGATCGGCCGCAGCCCGTCCGACATCGTCACGGCGGTCGCGGCCTTTCGCTCCGGACAACGGCCGGCGACCGTGATGGATCGCATCGCCAAGGGTTTCACCGACGACGAGATCAAAGCGATCGCCGATTGGTACGGCGCGCAGAAGTAACAGGAGCCGCCATGATCCGCTCCCCCACCCGGCGTCATTTCCTCAGGACCGCGGCCGCCAGCGCGGCCGCCACGCTGCCGATCCCGGCGCTTGCGCAAGCCGCTGGCGGGCGCGTTGTCGTCGTTGGCGGCGGCTTTGCGGGCGCGACCTGTGCGCGGGCGCTGCGCCAGCTCGATCCGCGCACCGCCGTGACGCTGGTCGAGACCAGCCAGACATTCACCGCCTGCCCGTTCAGCAACGAGGTGATCGCCGGGCTGCGCGACATCAAGGAGCAGCAATTCGATTACAAAAGCGTTGCGGCGGACGGGATCGTCATGGTGTTCGATCAGGCGACCGCAGTCGATCCGCACGCCCGCATGGTGACGCTCGCGAACGGCGACCGGTTGCGCTACGACCGCCTCGTGCTGGCGCCGGGCATCGAGCTGCGCTTCGACGCAATCCCCGGCTATACCGAAGCTGCCGCCGAGCGCATGCCGCATGCCTGGAAGGCGGGCGAGCAGACCTTGCTGCTGCGCCGCCAGCTCGAAGCCATGCCGGACGGCGGCCTCGTCGTCATCGCGCCGCCGGCCAATCCCTATCGCTGCCCGCCCGGCCCCTACGAGCGCGCCAGCCAGATCGCGTATTACGTCAAGACCAAGAAGCCCAAATCGAAGCTCATCATCCTCGACGCCAAGGATCAATTCTCCAAGCAGCGCCTGTTCGAGGACGCCTGGAAGGAGCTTTACCCGGGCATCATCGAATGGGTCTCGCTGTCGATGGGCGGCAAGGTCAGCAAGGTCGATCCCGCCACCATGACGGTCGAGACCGATTTCGAGAAGCACAAGGCCGCCGTCGCCAATATCATTCCGCCGCAGAAGGCCGGACGCATCGCCGAGCTCGCCGGCGTCGCGGATCGCACCGGCTGGTGCCCGGTCGATCCGGTCAGCTTCGAATCGAGGCTGCAGCCCAACATCCATGTCATCGGCGATGCCTGCATCGCCGGTGCCATGCCGAAGGCGGGCTTTGCTGCCAATGCGCAGGGCAAGGTGTGCGCCGCCGCTTTGGTGCGCCTGCTCGCCGGACAGCAGCCAGACGAGCCGCGCCTCATCAACACCTGCTACACCATCGTGGCTCCGGAATACGGGATCACGGTCGCGGCGGTGTATCGGCCCTCGAACGGACAGCTCGTCGAGGTGCAAGGCTCCGCCGGCACCAGCCCGGTCGAGGCTCCGCGCTCGACGCGGGTCGAGGAAGCGAAGCTCGCGGATGGTTGGTTCAAGACCATCACCGGCGAGATGTTCGGCTGAGCCGCATGCGCCGCCCGTTGCGCGCCGGCGCTGTGATGTGCGCGATCCTCGCGAGCGAGAGCGTCGCGGTGGCGGAAGGTTTGCGACCCTTCAGGGTGGTCGGCGACGCGATCCCGGAATCGCTCACCGGCGAACCCGGGAACCCGGAGCGTGGCCGCGCGATTGTGGTCAACCGGCAGGTCGGGCTTTGCCTCTTGTGCCACACGGGCCCGTTCCCGGACGAGCGGTTCCAGGGCACGCTCGCACCCGACCTCGGCGGGGCCGGCGCGCGCTCGAGCGAGGGCCAGTTGCGGCTGCGCATGGTCGATGCCTCGCAGCTCAAGCCCGACACGATCATGCCGCCCTACTATCGGATCGACGGCCTGACCCGCGTCGCGCCGGCCTTCCAGGGCAAGCCGATCCTGACCGCCGAGCAGATCGAGGATGTGGTAGCGTTTCTGATGACATTGCGTGAATAGGACCTACATAAGGTTGGAACGCAGGAAACGAGCATGACGAGCAGACGCGATTTCTTGACCGGCACGGTCGGCCTGGCGGGCGGATTGGCGCTCGCCTCCATAGTGACGATCCGGCCCGCGCGCGCTACGCCGCAGACCATGGCCGCCGCCATCAAGGAGGTCGCCGGCGAGGTGCCGATCCGCAAAGGCAAGGTCAAGATCGACGTGCCGCCGCTGGTCGAGAACGGTAATGCGGTGCCGGTCACCATCTCGGTCGAGAGCCCGATGACGGCGGCCGATCACGTCAAGTCCATCCATCTCTTCAACGAGAAGAACCCGCAGCCCAACATCATCGGCGTGCATCTCGGCCCGCGCGCCGGTAAGGCGCAGCTCTCGACCCGCATCAAGCTCGCGGCGGCGCAGACCATCGTGGCGGTGGCGCAGCTCAGCGACGGCTCGTTCTGGTCCGGCGATGCCGACGTCATCGTCACCATCGCGGCCTGCGTGGAGGATTTGCAATGACGGCGCGCACCCTCATCAACGTACCCGCCAAGGCGCGCCGCGGCGAGGTCATCGAGATCAAGACACTGATCGCGCATCCGATGGAGACCGGCTACCGGGTCGGCCTCGGCGGCGAGCTCATTCCGCGCAACATCATCACCACCTTCGTATGCAATTATAACGGAGAGGAGATTTTTCGCGCCGATTTCGCGCGAGCGATCGCGGCCAATCCGTACCTGACCTTCTTCACGACCGCGACCGCGAGCGGAACCATCGCGTTCCAGTGGACCGGCGACAACGGCTTCTCGGCCAGCGAGGAAGCCCCCATCACGGTCGAATGATCCGTCATATGCCGGTTGCCGCGCTTCTTGCCGCGGCTTTCGCGCTTCCAGCCTTAGCGGCCGAGATTGCGCCGGCCGAGCGCAAGTCCGACTACGAGTTCATGGGACCGCAGACGCGCGCCATGCAGGACGACGACACCGCCAATCCCGGCATGCTTGGCGTGCTCGACGGCGAGGCGCTGTGGAACGCCCGCGTGGGCGCCACGGGCAAATCCTGCGCCGATTGCCACGGCGATGCGCGTGAGAGCATGAAGGGCGTGGCGGCGCGCTATCCGGCTTTCGATCCGGCGCTCGGACGGCCGATCGATCTCGAGGAGCGCATCAATCAAAGCCGGGTCGAGCAGCAGAAGGCCGCGCCCTTCCGGTTCGAGAGCAATGAGCTGCTCGGGCTCACGGCCTATATTGCGCTACAGTCGCGCGGAATACCGATCGATGTTTCTGACGAGCGCCTCAAGCCTTTCATCGAGGCCGGCCGCGAAATCTTCAACCGGCGGCAAGGTCAGATCAATCTCTCCTGCGCGCAGTGTCACAACGACAATTGGGGCCAGAAGCTCGCCGGCGCCCCGATTCCGCAGGGCCACCCCAATGGCTATCCGGTCTATCGCCTCGAATGGCAGAGCCTCGGCTCGCTGCAGCGGCGCTTGCGCAACTGCCTCTCCGGCTTGCGCGCCGAGCTTTATCCGTTCGGATCGTCCGAGAACGTCGATCTCGAGCTCTATCTCATGTCGCGCGCGCAGGGCCTAAAGATAGAAGCGCCGGCGGTGCGGCCATAACCTGGTGGAGCGAAGCGCAATCCGGGATCCCCGATCCCGCATTCCACTTCGCTCCATGCGAGCTACAAGCCAACACGGGGGCAACCATGGCGAGCTACAAGATTGCGACCTATCAAACAGCCGACGAGCCGCGCGCTGGACTCGTGATGGACGACAAGGTGTTTGACGCCGCCAAGCTCACCGGCAAGGCGGCCTATGGGAGCGTGATCGGCATACTCGAGGACTGGAAGGCTGCCGCCCCCGCGCTCAAGGCCGCGGCCGCCAAGACGTCCAAGAGCCGCGTTGCAAGTCGCCCGCTCAAGTCGACCAAGCTGCTCGCCCCCGTGCTGTGGCCCTGCGCCATCTATTGCGCCGGCGCCAACTATGCGGATCACGTGGCTGAGATGAACAAGGCGCAAGGCCGCCCGACCGAGCCCGATCCGCATACGCTGGGCCTCCAGTCCTGGCACTTCATCAAGGCGTCGCGCTCCCTCGCCGATCCGGGCGCGACCATCAAGATCTCCGACTACTCAAAGATGATGGACTGGGAGATCGAGCTCGCCGCCGTCATCGGCCGCAAGGCCAAGCACGTGCCGCAAGAGAAGGCGCTCGCCTACGTGGCCGGCTACACGGCAGCCAACGATCTCTCCGCGCGCGACCGCGCACGGCGACCGCACGTTGCCGACACCTCGCCGTTCAAGGCCGATTGGGTGTCGCACAAGAGCTTTGACGGCTCCTGCCCGCTCGGGCCCTGGATCGTGCCGGCAAGCGACATCCGCGACCCGCAAAACCTCGGCCTCAAGCTGTGGGTCAACGACGTGCTTAAGCAGGATTCCAACACAAGCAAGATGATCTTCAACCTGGCCGAGCAGATCGCTCATCTGTCGTCCCGCCTCACGCTCCATCCCGGCGACCTGATCCTCACCGGCACGCCCGCCGGGGTCGGCGCCGGCCGCGGCGAGTTCCTCAAGGCCGGCGACGTCGTGAAGATTTGGATCGAGGGCATTGGCAGCTTCACGAACAAGATGGCGTAGCCCGTATGGAGGCGCGAAGCGCCGCAATCCGCTGCACCGCATTCCGCTTCGCTTCATGCGGGCTACGGACTACGGTCCTGCGGTTCGATTGCACTCACCTCCTGGAGCAGGCATATTGGCCAAAACCGGCCACCCAGGGCTCAAACGATGCCGGGCCGCCGGAGCAAAAACCCAGGAGGTTTTCCAGGTATGGCCGAGCAGTTCGTCGGTAAGCTTTCGGAATTCAAGGACGGTGATCGCCGCATCGTCTTCGTCGGCGACAACGAGATCGGCGTCTTTCGGCACGAGGGGCAATTCTACGCCTATAGCAATTTCTGCCTGCACCAGGGCGGTCCGGCCTGCGAGGGTCTGACCATCGCCAAGGTCGAGGAGCGGATCATGCCCGACAAGACCTCGCGCGGGCTCTACTTCTCGGACACCGAGATGCATTTCGTCTGCCCCTGGCACGGCTACGAATACGACATGAAGACCGGCGAATGCGTCTCCGACCGCAAGCTCAAGCTGCGCAAATACAAGGTGGTCGAGAGGGAGGACGGAGTTTATGTCGTCGCCTAAGGTTGCGGCCGCCAAGGCGGCCCACAAGGCAACGCCGAAGACGAGACACAAGGTCGCACGCGCCAAAGTCGTGGCGCGGCCCACGGCCAAGCGGGTCGTGCGGCCCGCCGGCGCCGCAACCGACGCCGCACTGCGGCTTGCGGCCGACATCGAAGCAAGCCTCGTGGACGGCCGCCTCGACCTCTTGGCGCCCGAGGCCCTGCAGGCCCTGCTGGCGGCGACATGCAAAGCCTATGCGACACGGATCGAGTCAGGCCACATGATGGCGGCGCTCGCACAGCGCACCACCGTCACTCCGACCGAGGTCATGATCACGGCGAGCGGCCTCTTGCGCGCCGCCAATCTCGCGGTGTTCGAGCTCGGCATGTGGCAGAGCTGGACCGGCCGCTGAAGTAAGAGAATTTGACAGGAGACAAACCCATGGACTTGCTCGCAGAACGCGGCCGACGCGTAACGGTCGACGAGCTCAACACCACGCGCCTCTTGGCGCATGCCCGCAAGCAGGCGGTGCAACGCAATCTCGACGACATCCTCATCGTCGATGTGGACGCGCATCACTACGAGCACGAGAATTTCCCGGAAATCCTCCCCTTCATGGAGAACGATGTCCTGCGCCAGGTCACCATGGGGGGGCGCGCCATGACGACCTCACGCGGCACCATCGTGCCGAGCCATGCGGGCTTCTCCCAGGACATGGGCGGCCGCGTCACCCGCTATCCGTTGCGCCGCTCGGAGAAGACCGATCCCGGGCGAGTGCGTGACGTGCAGCTCGGCGAGCGCTGGATGGACGCCATGAGCGTCGATTATTCCTGCCTGTTCCCGACCGGCATGCTCAATGTCGGCCTGCATCCGCAGAAGGAGATGGAGATCGACCTCTGCTGGGCCTACAATCGCTGGCTCACCGAGAAGGTGCTGCCGGAGTCGAAGGGCCGCTTCTACTCGATGCTGTGCCTGCCGTTCTCCGACCCCGACGCGACGTTACGCCATGTGGAGACCTTCGGCGAGCGTCCCGGCGTCGGCGGCTTCATGGTGACGACCGTGCGCAACCTGCAGGTCAACGACAACGCCTACATGAAGGTCTACCGCGCCATGGAGGAGCGCGGCCTCGTGCTCTCCTTCCACTCCGGCCCGAACTGGAACGAGCCGGTATTCAAGGCCTGCAACCGCTTCCTGTCGGTGCATGCGCTCGGCTTCACCTTCTACAACATCCTGCATTGCACCAACTGGGTCATCAACGGGATGTGCGAGCGCTTCCCCAAGCTGCCGGTGATCTGGATCGAATCCGGCCTCGCCTGGGTGCCATTCCTGATGCAACGGCTCGACCATGAATACATGATGCGACCCTCGGAAGCGCCGGTGCTCAAGAAGAAGCCGAGCGATTACATGCGCGACATGTACTATTCGTCGCAGCCCATGGAGGTCCAGGACCGCGAGGCGTTGGAATGCACCTTCCGCATGATCAATGCGGAGACGCAGCTCCTCTATTCATCCGACTATCCGCACTGGGACTTCGACCTGCCCTCGACCATCCACGACCTGCCCTTCCTCTCCGAGAAGGCCAAGCACAACATCCTGGGCGGCACCGCCGCGCGCCTGTTCAAGCTCAAGCCGCGCAACGAGAAGCAGCGGGAGAATTTGATCAAGCACGGCAATCTCGCCGCGTGAGGCGGGCGAAGCGGACCCTACGGCTCGCGGCCGGGACCCGGCGGGCGGACCTCTGTCCGGCGTCCACTCGCGTCAGTGCCTACTTATATATGCTCGTGCCGGCCGCGCGTGAGCAAAGCGCCCGGCGCCATCCGATTGATCGCCTGGGCGCGACCCCACCAGCCAAATCACTTCGGGCATGGTTAGATCGCGGACAGCGAGCCTTCGCAAAAATGCGCTGCGCGTATTGGGCAACGGTTCCAGGCGAAATTCTGAGCTGATCTGCGATCTCTTTGCACGTCAGCCCCTCCAAGATTAGAGCTGCGACTTGCCGCTCGCAACCGGAGAGCAATCTGTTCAAGCATTCGGTAGGTGGAGGGCCCATCATCGGTGCTTTGTCAACGGACCTCGTCCACGAGGTGCCAGGTAGAGCCAGCTTGATCCAGCTCCTGCCCTCGCGTCCAGTCCCGCCCCCTAATCTTTACTGATAACGTTATCGCGGTGCGGCGTCTTGTTTGTATGCGCCAAACCAAGGCCGGCATTGGCGGCCGCGCACAATTTTCAGCGCCATTTGCTGCAGTCCAGCGACCTCGATAGATCGGTGGGCGCCTGAAGCGCAGCGCCGTCTCTTAATCAACAATCAAACATAAGTGATATTTGCTCGTGCCGGCCGTGCGCGCGAGATCGCGGGCCTTCGCTTCTGTGGACCACCCTTGCGCTCCGAATCAGCCGCGGGGAGCTCAGGATTGACCGGTTTCCGATATTGCCGATTCTGAAGTCATAATTTCCCTGCTCCAATGTCGGTGATGCGACCGACGAGACCGATGAGATGTGCGTCTGATTCGACTTGCGTAGATTAGATAACGAGCAAGGGCAGATCATGATCAGACATCTGTTCGACCGCGCCACTGAATGCGATCGCCTAATGAACCTCGCCTCTGATCCATCCAAAAAGGAGGCGCTCAAAAAGCTCAGGGACATGTGGATGGCCCTAGCGAACAACGAAAGCATGTCGATGTCCCTGCCGCAACTGGCACAGGCGATTGAAGAACTCAACAAAAAGCAATCGGGCCTGAGCGCTCTATAGCGTTAAGGGTGGTCCCCGCTCGAAGCCAAGCGTAAGAGTAGACCGGTCGCTCGTGGCGCCGCCATCGCCATCGCGAGGTGTCGCGCGCCTGGCACCGGCACTCACCGGTATTTGCTCGTGCCGGCCGCGCGGGCCGAATCGAGCCCCGCGCCAGAATTCGCGCTGCATCTGCGCGCAGGCGTGGTGCACGGAGCCGTTGCCGAACCCCACTAGCTCCTTATGGCCCATTTTTCCTAGCGTTGTAATTCGCTCGGCTGGTGCGGCGCCCCATTCCGGGCGCAGCTTGGCCATGGTGGTCGACAGATGAGCCAAGCCGTCATCACATACGGCAACGCCGGGATCAGTCAGAAGGCGACCTAAGTCTTCGTTCGAACGTCGGCAAAAGCCACAGCGCAGCCTTTCGTCAGTCGCAATCAGCCATCGCAAAATGCCCCAAGTGTTTGGCGGGCGCGACATGGAGGCATCGGAAAGGGGCGAACATGCGGATGGTTCCGGTTGGCAAGCGGTGAGGAAGACCGCATGGTGCGCCCCGCATCAGCCATCCGACCCTTCGGCCCCGCTGCTTTTGCACTGCAGGGCTTTTTCCGGTCGCTCCCGGCGGGGCGTCGCCGGGGGGCAAGACAATCTCCAAAAAAATTGAGCCACAAGAGCGGCGTCCGCCGCGGCAAGGCCATTCTCCAATTTTTCAGACCGCCCCCCACCGCGGCAGATTTCGACGGTCGTGCGACAGAGGGCCTAGGCAACCTGCAAGGAACGCGCACCAGTGGCCACGGCATGCCCGGCAAACGCTATTTTATGGTCATCTGCGCGTATCTATTCCAAAAACGCGAATGATTACAAAGCGTTGTTGTTTGTTTGAAGCCGCGCCCCGATTCGCCCCGCCCGTAGGAAAAGGCGCGCGTCAATTGCTATCGAAAGCGTGAAAGAAAGATGTTCGATTCGAAGCGATGTTCTCGGTGCGAGCTTGCCGTCATCCCAATGCCGGTCAGCGGGCGATCCTGGTCGCGCTCGCATATCCGGAGCCGACGCCAGCAAGGGAACCGACTTGTTGAACGAGGGACTCTTCAACAGCATCGGGCCAAGCGGACATTCGCGGTGCGTGACTAAAAGGCAACACAGGCCCGGATATTCGCGGTTTTGTGCAGGGATGGATTGCGGGCTTTTGCCGGGCACCTTAGGCTCAGAACTTGGGGGGCCGGGTCAATGCGCAACAACCAATCACGCACGAAGAGCACGACAATTTTGGCTTTCCTTTTCCTCGGCGCGTCGACCACGATGGCGGCCGCCATCAGTCTTCAGGATTTGGAGCCCTGTCGGCCTGCGGCGGAGCGCTACTGCGATCGCTCCGGAGGGATGACTTGGAGCAACCTGTTGCGCTGCGGCGCAACGCTTGTGGCCCATAGCTTTCACATAAGCAACGGTTGCCGAGAGGTTCTCAAGCGCTACGGACAGCTCTGAGTTTTTGGCCGTCCTTGGTGGGCGCGCCCCGTCAATTGAGCGCACGCCGCGATGGCGGAGCTGGTCGTTCTGTTCACGATGATCGCCGGCGTTCGCAGTCGAGCAGCACCGTGAGCTCGGCCAGCGTCGTGCGCAATTCGCTGACCTCGGCACATTGCACCGCCCGGACGCCAGCGCGCGCTTGTAGGTCTCGCGCTGCTTGTCCTGCATTTCGGCGAGCGCGTGGCCGAGAACCTCGACCATGAAATCCTGCTTCTCGGCAGGCGATGCCGGCGAATTCGCTCGATCCGCGCCAGCGGCGCGGCGCGATCTCTCCGTATCGGTCGGCCGCCAGCCTTCTGCGGCAGGCGGCCGGTCGAGGCGGCCGGCGGGCGGGCGGCTTGCCGGTCTGCGCGCTCTTCTTGGCGGTCGGCGCCGGCGAACTCGGGTCCTATCGGGCCGCAAGGTTTCGGAGCATGCGCGCACTCGAGGTTCGATTCGACGACCCGCTCTCGTCGTATATGAGCGCCGGTCGAAGCAACGCGTCGCGCGCCACAGTCCGGAGGAATTTGTGCTGAGATGCCGACCGTACCTACCGCCCAAGCGCCTTCGCCATGATCTCCTCGCAGCGCCTGCCGTCGGCGGGGTCGGCGACACTCAGGTCGCCCCCGAAGGCGGCCTTGAGGCGGTTCGAGGGATGGCCGGCGAAGCCCCAGCGGCAGGGGCGCTGCGGGTAGTCGGTCCAGTATTTCGCGTCGTGAGGCTCGTAGTCGCTCTCGTCGATCTGCTCGATCTCGGTCGTGTATTCGGTGACGAAGCCGTTCGGCTCGACGAAATAGGTGAAGACGTTGTCGCCGGGGCCGTGGCGGCCGAGGCCCCATTCGACCGGGAAGCCGCTCTGCTTGAGGCGTCCGGCGCCGCGCATCACGCCGTCGATATTGGCCATCTCGTAGGCCATGTGATTGAGCGAGGGCCCTTCCGCACGCGACAGCGCGATCGAGTGATGATCGGCGGAGCAGCGGATGAACTCCATCATCTCGGTCGAATCGCTGAGCTTGAAGCCGAGCAGATCGATGAAGAAGGCGCGCTCGTCGAGAATGCGCGACGCATTGAGTACGACATGCGAGAGCTTGATGGGCTTGGAGCGGTCGTTGCCCATGTTCGAATGGCGCGCCACCTCGGCGGAGATGTTGAGCGCATGGCCCTCAAGGCTGCGGCAGGAAAAGCCGTAGCCGCCGCCGGCCTCGCGCGGCAGCTCACCAGGCTCGCTCAGCGCCGCGACCCCAAGGCCCTTGGCCTTGCCGTGCAGCACGTCAACGGCGGTGCGATCGGTCGCCGCGAAGTGCACCCCTAACAGGCCCGTCTTGGGCTGCTCCCGCAGGGTCACGACATGATGCTCGCTCCCGTTGCCGCGCAGATGCAACGTGCCGGCCATTTGCCAGACCGGCTCAAGCCCCCAGACGTAGATGTAGTACGCCGCCGACTGGCGCAGGTCGCGCACGCCAAGCTCGACGCTGCGCAGCCCGGTGACCCTGGAACTGATCATGCTGGTGAACCTCGAACATCGCGAATAGACGTCATTGTACCACGCCGGCTGTAGCCCGCATGGAGCATAAGCGCAATGCCGGAACGGCGGCCCCGGATGGCGCTGCGCTCCATCCGGGCTTCCGGGGTCCGAACCCGCTGCCGTCGGTCTCGACCCTCCTGCCCAATCCTCCGGGAGAGATCCGGCTTCGCACATGGCGGTGGAAGGACGAGCACGGCCAATCACCGGTCCGCTTTACCAAGCCATGCTTGATCGGATTGTAATGGATTTACTCGACATGTCGTTCAAAATCAGATTCGTCGCGAATCGTATGTTCCCAGAAGCGCCGCTGCCAGAGCGAGCATTCTCCACGCCGCTTCCGCCGAGCCGCTGCTCCTTGAGCGGCGACTTGACGCGTGAGCAAGCTTTAGTTCTCCGCCAGCGCCCGGAAAAATCTCGACCGTTCTCTGGCAAAGTCGTAATCGCATGGTCGGGAAGAACAACGATTGCATCGACCCTGAACGGCCGCTCGATGCGCGTCGCGCGAAACGCATGACGAAGCGCCGCTATCTGCTCAGACAGCAATGATGACCGTCGACCCACCAGTGTGACGGTGAAAAAGAAGGTTCCCGCCGGGAATGAAATTGCGCCGGTACCGGACCATGGGCGGGCTCGGCGAGATCCCGGATTGGGCTTCGCTCCGGGCCACAGAGGGAAGGCTTGTAGCCCGCATGGAGCGCTGGCGGAATGCCGGAACGGCGGTCCCGGATTTCGCTTCGCTCCATCCGGGACGGGCCCTCACTTGTTGTTCAGCAGCGGGATCGTCTTGTAGTCCGGGGCCGGCGGGATCGACTGCAGGTAGGCGTAGATGTCCTGCAGGTCGGCCGTCGGCAGGATCGCCTCGCGGAACGGCGGCATCGGGCCGTTCGACGAGCGAATGAAAGCCGAAAGCGTGTCGTAGGGCAGCGGGTTGGGGGCGAGCTTCGGGCCGGTGACGGGCGAGCCTTGCCCCTGCGTGCCGTGGCACTCGTAGCAGCCGTACTTCTGCGTGAACAGAATCTTCCCGCGCGCCGCATCGGCTGCGAGCGCGCCGGATGATCCGATCAAGCCGAGGACGAGGCCAGCCGCGATCGCGGCCGGCCGCAAACGAACAAATACTCTCAACATCTCTACTCCTTCGCCTCAGCGCGGTTGCATGACTGCGTCGATCAGGACCGGCTCGCCGGCCTTGGCGACTTGCACCGCCTTCTTCAACGTGGGTCCAAGCTCGTTCGGATCGCTGACCGGCCCGAAGGCTTGCACACCCATCGATTTCGCCAGCGCCGCGTAGTCGATGTTCGGGTTCTCGATGCGGGTGCCGACCGGCCCGAAATCCCTGCCATTGTTGGCGACGCGGTTGCGCCGGTTGGAGAGGCGCTGCACGTGCATGACCTCCTGATGGTAGCCGCGGTTGTTGTGGACGATGGCGAGCAGCGGAATCTGATGCCGCGCCGCCGTCCACAATGCGCCCGGCGCATACATGGAGTCGCCGTCGCCCACGATCGCGACCGCAAGCCGCCCGAACGCCTTATGGGCATGCGCGGCCCCGACCGCGGCCGGGATGCCGTAGCCCTGGCCGGCACCGCCCGAGCCACCGATCCACTGATAGTGGCGGTCGATCTTGAAGAAGCGCTCCGGCCATCCGCTGGAGCCGTTGCTGGCCGCGACCAGCGCCCAGTCGTTATCCTTGACTGCGCCCCACAGCTCGGCGGCAACGCGCGCGGTGGCGATCGGAGACGCATCCCAGCCGACCGCCGCCGCCTGCATGGCACGCTCGTTGGCTGCCGCCTTCGCCTTCTTGAACGCCTCGCCGCGCTTCTCGTAGGCGGCCTTGTGCTCGGCGTTGATCGCACTCTTGACCGCCTCGATGAGCGAGGGCAGCGAAGCTTCGGCGTCGCCCACCATGTTGATATCGACGGGCTGGAAGCGCTGGAAGTCCTGGTAGTTGGACTTCTGGTTGAGCTCGACCGAGTTGATGGTGATGAGCTTGGCGTCGACCTTGGCGCGGCGACGCTGCAGACCCAGGCCCTCGTTGTCGGCATTGTCGGTGAAGGCATTGACGACGTTCCAGAAGTCGCCGACCTCGAGGCCCAAAATGAGATCCGCCTGGTTGTACAACTGGCCGGGCGGCTGGCTCAGGTGATGGCTGTTGGGGAAGTTCATGCGGCCGCGCAGGTTGACGACCGGCGCCTGCAAGAGCTCGGCGAGCTCGACCAGATGCTTCATGCCCTCGGGCGTGCGGGCGACGCGGTCGGCGACGATAACCGGACGCTCGGCGCTGACCAGGAACTTGGCGGTCTCGCGCAGCGCCGCGACGTCGGCCTGCGGCGGCGAGGGCGACGTATATTTCGGGATGACGAGGTGATCGCGCTCGCGCTCCTGCACCGCCATTTCCTGCAGCTCGGCGTCGAGCGCGAGCATCACGGGCTCATAGGGCGGGGTCATCGCGAACTTGTAGGCGCGCACGAAGGACTGCGCGAAATGGGCGAGCGACACTGGCGTGTCGTCCCACTTGGTGAAGTCGCGCACCAGCGCGTTGATGTCCTGCCCGGAATGGATGGTGGGCACGCCCGGCGGCCGGTTGGCGGCGTCGAGATCGGTGCCGCCCATCACGATGACGGGGGCGCGGTCGCACCAGGCATTGTAGATCGACATGGTGCCGTGCATGAGGCCGACGACGCCATGGCAGAGCACGAGCTGCGGCTTGCCGGAAACTTTGAAGAAGCCATGCGCCATGGCGATCGAGGATTCCTCGTGCATGCAGGTGATGAATTCCGGCATCGTATTCTTGCCGTAATTGATCAGCGACTCGTGGATGCCGCGGTAGCTCGAGGCCGGATTGGCGTAACAGTATTCGATGCCGAGCGACTTGATGACGTCGACCATGAAGTCGGAGCCGGCGCGCCCACCGAGCGGCGAATCGACCTTGGGCAGCTCGGTCTCGGCCGCGATCTGCTGCGCGGTCGGGCGCTGCACTGTGGGAATCTTTTCGGCCGCAACCGGCGGCGCGGCGGCGTCAGCGACAGGCGGCGTGGCGATCGTGGCTCCCGCCACCGCCGCGCCGGCCAGGAATTTGCGGCGGCTCACGTCCGGGCTCTTAGAATTCCTTCGTGCCATTGGGTGTCTCCCTCTCCAGCTCCGTCATCGCGACCCCACCCCTCCCTTCCCGGCACAGCCGGAGAGGGAAGGGTGGGGGCAGCTGACTCGGTCATAAGAGTTGATAATATTCCGCACCTCGAAGGGTGTGAAGGGCATCGGCGGCGGTTTGGCGAACAGGGCAAACATTCCGAAACGACTGCTGGGCGCCGGCCTCCTGCTTGCCGCCGGCGTGGCCGCGGCGCAAACTCCGGGTGCCGATGCCGTCGCGGCATTTTATCGCGGCAGGACCATCAATCTCACTATCGGCTCCCCGGTCGGCGGCGGATACGACGGCTATGCGCGGCTCCTGGCGCGGCATCTGGCCAAGTACATTCCGGGCCATCCGGCGGTGGTGCCGCAGAACATGCCGGGCGCTGGCAGCAACAAGGCGGCGGGCTTCATCTATGCGCAGGCGCCGCGCGACGGCACCGCGATCGGCGCGCTCCAGCCCGGCGCGATCCTTGCACAGCTCATCTCGAACCAGAGCGTGCAGCAGGATGCGCGCAAACTCATCTATCTCGGCAACGCCAACAGCGACGTTTATCTCTGCTTCGTGCGCGCCGATGCGTCGGTCGCGAGCTTTGCGGAGACCTTTGCCCGCGAGGTGCTGCTCGGCGCCGCCGGCGAGGGCACGACGCTGCGCGACATGCCGGTGATGCTCGACAATTTGCTGGGCACCAAGTTCCGCGTGGTGAGCGGCTATGCCGGCAGCCACGAGGTGACGCTCGCGATCGAGAAGGGCGAGGTGGAGGGCATGTGCGGCATGGGCTATGTGAGCCTCACCATGGAGCATCCCGATTGGATCGCGGGCGGCAAGATGCGGGTATTGGCGCAGGAGGACATGAAGGGGCACCCGGACTTGAACCGCATGGGCGTGCCGCGGACGGTCGAGTTCGCCAAGACCGACGAGGATCGGGCGGTCATGGAGCTCATCTACAGCCAGAACCTTCTCGGCCGCCCCTATGTGGTGCCGCCGGGGGTGCCGGCGGAGCGGGTGGCGGTGCTGCGCGCGGCCTTCATGGCGGCGCTCGGCGACAACGAACTGCTCGAGGAGGCGCGCAAGATGCGGTTCGAGATCGATCCACTGTCGGGAGAGGATGTGCAGGCGAC
>Ga0126381_100002166_pt1 | contig 21248 bp, 13 predicted proteins | sample PanSoiMetPlot_28_FD_96465 | JGI IMG/M metagenome (GOLD analysis project Ga0126381, IMG submission 96465) | Tropical forest soil microbial communities from Panama - MetaG Plot_28 | ecosystem: Environmental > Terrestrial > Soil > Tropical forest > Bulk soil | place: Panama | collected 2016-02-17
CGCCGAGATACCTGACCTGGGCAACGAACTTCTTCGCGAGCGGCGTCTCCGTGATCAGTTCGCCGACCACCCCGCTGTCGGAGATCACCGAGTATGCATTCCCCGGTATCAAACACCCCTTCGGGACGCCCCCCACCAGGACGATGTTCGATTCCCGATGCCCAGGTGTCGCGAGAAAGACATCGCCCGGCACCAGCGTCTGCACCCGTCCCGAAACCGCCTCGACGAGGATCGTCGATGACGTCGGCCCCAATCGGAAGGCGCAAACTTGCCCTTCTGGACCGGGAACTTCGACGTAGTACAACTCTGGCGGCAGGCGGACCCGCCGCAGAACCGATGTCGTTTTGACGTTTGGGGAAAGCTTGCCGCCTTCCAGGGTCACGTCAGAGCTTTTCTGCTCGGTTTTGTTTTTGCCCCCCGGTCGTCTTGCGACGATTTTCCGTGTGTCATGCATCACATCCAACCCAACGCACCCGCGATATGGTACGGGAACCAGGGAACATTCTCAAGTCTCGATGGTATTCAAGTCCTAATGGAATAATGACGCCGCCGAGTGACCGGACATAATTCGGCTCTTCGTAGAAGGCTCGCGCGCTGTCGATCCGGAAGAGGCCGGTCTTATGATTTGCCCGCGCTGCGGCGCCCAAGTCGCCCCGCACAGGAAGTTTTGCGGTGACTGTGGCACCGCTTTGCCGTGGCTTTGCAGGTCGTGCGGCAGCGAAAATCCGGCGGCCAAGCGATTCTGCCCGGATTGCGGAGTCGCGCGCGACGCAACCGCTCGACCTGCGGATAGCCCCACTCCCGTGCCGCTGCCTGAACGCCGGCTGATAACTGTCATGTTCGTCGACCTCGTTGGATCGACCTCGCTCGGCCTTCGGCTGGATCCTGAAGACCTGCGAGAAGCCATCAATTCGTTTCACGCTCACGTCACGAGCCTAGTTGCCTGTTTCCAAGGATTCGTCGCTCTCCCCATGGGCGACGGTGTGCTCGTCTATTTTGGCTACCCGCAGGCCCACGAAGCCGACGCGGAGCGCGCGGTTCGCGCCGGCTTGACGATTATTGACGCCGTCCCGCGCCTCAATACAGCGGCCGGTCCGCCCGGCACGCTCAAGGTCCGTGTTGGTATCGCCACCGGGATCGTGATCGTCGGCGATCTCATCGGTTTCGGATCGGCTCGTGAGGCCAATATCGTCGGAGACACACCCAATCTTGCCGCCCGCCTGCAAACTGCAGCAGAACCGGGGTCCCTGATCATTTCCGATGCCACGCGCCTTCTGGTCGGCAATCTGTTCGAATATCGCGAGCTCGCGCTGACCAATCTGCGGGGGCGTCCCTCCCCTGAGCGGGCATGGGAGGTGCTGAGAGAAAGCACCTTCGACAGTCGGTATCAGGCGCTGCGCCGCGGACGGCTGGCGCTCGTCGACCGGACCGAAGAGATGGAATTCCTGGTACACCGGTGGGAGCAGGCGAAGGCCGGTGACGGCCGTGTGGTCCTGCTGACGGGTGAGCCGGGCATCGGAAAATCGCGCCTGATCGAAGCTTTGGCTCAGTGCATCGGCGCACCGCATCAATGCGTACGTTTCGTCTGCTCGCCGCATCACCTCGATACGCCGCTCTATCCGATCACTCGGCACATCGAAACCACGGCCGCCATATGGCGGGCGGATTCCCCGGCTGCCAACTTCGAAAAGCTGAGCAAAATGCTGCCCGCCGACTCGTCGGCGGAAGACAAGGCGCTCCTCGCGGATTTGCTCGCAATTCCATTGCCCGCGTCGGACGCCGTCGAAACCCTCACGCCGCAGCGTCGCAAAATCATGACATTCGACGCAGTCCTCCGCTACATCGGGAGCTTCACCGAGCGTGGGCCAACCCTGATGCTCCTGGAGGATCTGCACTGGGCGGATCCGACGACGCTCGAGCTTCTCAGTCTCCTGGTCGAAGCCGCCCAACAGCTTCCCTTGCTCCTGCTCATCACCGCTCGCCCGGAGATGCGTCCGGCATGGGCTTCCCGGCCGCATGTCACGTCAAGGGTGTTGAGCGGACTCGAGGACCGGCACGCTACCGAGCTGATAAGGCAGGTGACGGGCGTACGCCAGCTGCCTCGGGAGGTCATTGATCGCATCATTGCGCACGCTGACAGCGTGCCGCTCTTCATTGAGGAGCTCACGAAAACCGTCGTCTCGGCTGCTTTTGAAAAGGGCCAGGACAACGGATCGCCAATCAGGCCCCTTTCAGCCGACGTCGTCCCCACATCCCTGTATTCCTCGCTCATTTCGCGACTCGACAGGCTGGCTTTCGGCAAGGAGGTCGCCAGGACGGCCTCCGTCATCGGTCGGGAGTTTTCATTCCACCTCTTGCAAACCATATCGCCGCAGTCGCCCAAAGCCCTGGAAGACGCGCTCGCCGAACTCACGCGCGCAGAGGTCATCATGGCGCATGGTGCGCCGCCGACGGCCACGTATACCTTCCGACACGCACTGGTGCAGGACGCCGCTTATGCCTCGCTGCTGCGCGATCAGCGTCAGGCCACCCATCGACGGCTTGCCGAAGTGCTGGAGGCAGACGGGTCGGGCGAATCCGCGGAGCCACAAGTGCTCGCCTGGCACTTTGCCGAAGCCGCCGTTCCCGACCGGTCAGTCCATTACTATCAAAGGGCTGCCGAGCGTGCCACCGGCCGGTTCGCGCTTGCCGAAATGGTGCACCACCTCCGCAATGCGCTCCGTCAGATCAAATTGATGACCGATTCAACCGAACGACACCGTCGCGAGCTCGCCTTGCAGCTCGACCTTGGCCGCGCGCTGATCGACCACGAGGGTGCGAATTCCGACGCCGTACGCGTCGCGTTCGAGGCCGCCCTGCAACTATGCCTTGCCTTGGATGAAGTGGAACTGCTGCCGCGGGTCTACGACGGTCTGGTGGTCAACTATTATTACATCCGCTCTCAGCCCGACAAAATCCTTGAATACATCAACAAATTGGATCCAGTCCATCGACGGATCGGTGACCGTCGCGCGCTGTTTATGAGAAAAAGGGCTGAATGCCTGGCCGAGCTGCTGCTGGGGCGCTTCGAAACAGTATGCGAAAGAATGCAAACCCTCATTGAGATGTACGACCCTGAACACGACGGACCGGATGCTGGCATGAGCACCCGAGACCCGAAGGCTTCCATCTACGTCATCCTCGGCATTTGCCACACGATCCTCGGGCGTCCCGAATCAGGTGCCGCGATGAGCATGTCCGCCGTCGAGCACGCGGAGAGATTGGGGCATCCCGTCAGCCTCAACCTTGCGCTCCGCCGGGCCTGCGCTCAAGCGATGTTGCAAAAGGATGCCCCTCGGGTGGCCGAACTTGCGGACCGGATGGCGGAGGTACGTTCCGGGTACGAAACGTACAAGGGCAGCTGGGAAGGGACGTTCTTTCACGATTGGGCGCACTTATGCACGCGTCCGGATCCGGTGGTATTCGATCGCATCCGAGTTTTCCTCTACCACCTCGACGCTGCGAAGAATTGGGCGCTGCTGCCGCTGTATATCGTCTCGACGGCCGAAGTCAGTGCGCCATCCAGCGATGCGGGTGCGATCGCGGAACTGTTGGACCGTGCCGCTGAAATCATAGAACTCACCGGCTCTCGATGGTGTGAAGCGGAGGTCGTTCGTTTGCGGGCGCGTTTTTGCGCACGTGACGCCGATGAATCCCTCGCCATGCTCCGCCTGAGCCTGGTAACTGCAACCGAGCAGGGAGCCAAGCTGTGGCAGCTGCGGGCGGCGACCGACATAGCGAAGCTTTTGCGCAGTCGGGGTGATTACGATGCCGCGTGCGAAACCTTGGCCCCGGTATATGAATCCTTCAGCGAGGGGGCGCAAATACCGGATTTAATCGCAGCACGAGCATTGCTCGACGAGCTTGGGGCCAGCTGACCGCGTCAGCCGGGGCACTTGTCATGTTTAGTCAACGTAGCTAGGCTTAATCTGCGGTAGGTTGCGAAGAAAGTTGTGAAGGAAATTTTGTGGCGCCGGCTCCAAGTCGGGCCAGAGTCAAGGGGGAGATTTCCATGGGCGGGCTTCCTAGGGTCCACGGCGTTGGCAATGAACAAGAAGAAGAAGGCCTTGATCATTACAAGTTGAATTTGAGCCGCGACCAGTTGAATCAGGTCGCCGACATCTTGTGCATCGAGCCCGAGAGCGATTTCGAACTGCAGCTCCTAAGTGGAGGGGGTACGGTCGTCCCCAGGGACGGCCAACAACTCATGATCACCTATAAAGGCCGATACGTCAGGATCAGGTATGAGGGCGGCGAGCCCGACGTTATCCGGCCCGGGACGCCGACCTGAAGTCGAAGCCCAGTTGGCATGGCTCAGTCTGCTGCTGCGCGCCCTGCCGCAGGCGCCGTTTCAAGGCGAGTGCTGCGCCTACACCCTCTGGTCGCTGATGACGGTCATGTCATCTGAGCGAGCAGCTTGGCAGCTGCTCTCTTCAGGTCCTCATTGTGGTTGAGCAGATCCTGGCGCGTCATCGCGTAGGGTCGATCGCGGAGAACTCCCCGGTCTTCGATTTCGGCGCCCGTTCCCAGGCCGACGCGCACTGTGCGGCGGAACGCAACATTGAACCCGCCGCGGCTCAAGTTCGCGCGGTTGGAGTTCTCGGGGCTCAAGTTCTTAAGAGGATTTTGGTCACCAGTGAAGCCGGCATCAGCAAAATAGTTATAAAGATCCGCGTCCGATCTGACCCCGGCACCGCCACCGCCTGTAGTCTCGTCCACGCCGAGGATCAATCCCCCGTGGTCCTGGAATCCGGCCGCAAAAAATTCCGCTGAACTGTACGACAGCGCGCTCGTGATCACGACTACGGGCCCTGGAAACGGCACCCGTGTCGGTTCGTTGGCGTCCCCGTCCCTTGTATACTGGAAGGCATCCGAAAACGTTCCGCCGCTCTGCAAGGCCCGCTCGATCGAGGTTTTCCAGGGCTGTAACCCGTTTGGGCCCAAGTCATCCGCGGCGGACGTCGACAACTGGCAGAACTTGAGCGTCACAGGATTGGCCACAAAGTACAATCGGCTAGGCTCGATTTTCCTCGGCGATCCATCCTGCTTTGGCGGTGCAATGAACTGGATGATGCGTTCGGCAGCGCGTGTGCTGCCTCCGGCATTGTCGCGGACGTCAACAATCAACCCCTTGGTATCGGTGGCAAGGTCCGCGACGAGCGCTCTGAACCTGAGGGCGAATCCCTCATCGCCACCTGAGAGCAAGGTATTCTCGAATGAGAAAATTCTGAGATAGCCGAATAGGCCGTCCGGTGTCCTGATCCGCTCCGGCACGCCGAAAGGATGACAATTATCGTAAGGCGCATACAGGAACTGCCGGAATTTCTGAATCGCTTGGGCTTCACTGGAAGGTTTGCCGCACTCCGGAATCCCCGTCGAAACGCTCCAGGGGATCGAAATCTCGAATTCCTGGCTGCCCGCCCGGTAATGAATAAGTACCGAGTCCTCCTGGGGCGGCGGTTGCCAATAAAGCCACCTGTAAGTCAGGCGTGCCAGGCCCAGGGCCTGCCGCGCGGCCGGGTTGCTTCCCTGTTGGCCCAGGAGCTCGGCGGCTCGCTCGACCGGAATTCCATCGAAGGAGAGGATTTCCGCTCCAGGCTGAAACGTCGCATGCGCGAATCCGTCGACGACCCGCGAGACGATGTAGATGCGCCGGCCGTCTTCGACGCATGCCTCCACCTTGAACGGCAGCCAGGCATGCGACTGCGGATAATACGGGTCCGGGAGGAGATAAACGGTATGCATATCGCGAAGCGATGCGAAGATGTCCCGCATTTCAGCGTGAAATGCGAGATCGTTTTCCTGGTCTGTCATCGGGCTTTCTCGGAATGTGAGCCTCTCGCGCAGCAACCGCAGTCGTTCCAGCGGATCCACCCCATACCGCGCGCGCTTCAAGGGAAGATGAACATAGAAGGACTTGAGCAGCGTGTTGGCCTGGTCGACAAGATCCTCGCGCTCGGAAGTGAGCAATGCTCGGCTTCTTGCGGCCGCGAGAAACTCTTTGACGGACTGGGTCGCACCGAGAGCTTGGCCCGCGGCGGAGCGAATCGCGAGAAGTGAGCTGAGGGTGGATGCAGCGACCGCGCTGGTTCCAGCAAGCACGGCACGGCGGGTTAACTGGCGCATGAAATTCTCCCGGGTACGGTCGTCGTTGCTATGAAATCATGCTATTCAATGCATGGATTACGCGAGCATATTGTCCATGAGGGTAATTGGCAAAGACCGCGGCATATAGCGTGTTGGCATTGACCTCTGCCACCCCCAACGCCGAGGTCGTCTCGGAATTAAGGCACAGACCTGCTGAAATTGTAAGACACAAAGTACACTCTAGGCGTGATGAGGATGAACCAATCTTTTGCTATCGTGGATCAATGCCAAGCGAGGAGATGATTATGAGAGCACCACACGTTATCGCAGCAGCGATTTTGTTAACCAATACGCTGCAGGCAGTCGCAGCGGATACATACCAAGTGTTCCCATTTGGATCGAATATTAGGCAACTAGGCGGGGACAAAGTAGGCGCGACCTATTGGGCGGTAGTCGTGAACCAAACTAACGGGAATATCTACTGGTGCGTGGCCACCTACATGTATGCCGTCAACGACGAAGTCACTGACGTAACCTGCGAGCAGGGAACGATAAAAGACGGAGGAGTTCATCCGCCCGGAATTGGAGCGTTGGCACCGGAGCGTTCCGTGCCCACCAATCCCGCTGCGCGTCCGGCGATCTGGAGCGTAGATCAGAACAACGGCGCACTGACGTTTTGCGGCGGCGAGGTTGGCGGCCCTCCAGCATTCATTACGAGCGTTTGGACTTGCTTAACAGGCCGACCCCTTCCATAGCCGGACTGCTTGCCCATATGGCTCCTCGGTAAACCAGCGCGCGGGGTCGATACCATCGAAAAGCGATGGCAATAGTACAAAAGGCGTGACCGCCGGCTCTGACGCCCACAACGTGCCGCCATGGGCGTCAACGCCCCCCGATCTCGGGCGACACGTTCGTGATCTGGCCGTCGAGCGTTGCCATGCCGTGAGGCTCAAAATGCCGCGACCACTGCGCCCGCCGGCATGGCACCGCGACGTGGCGGCGCGTACGCCGCGAAAGACTGCACCCCATTCGGACTCGATCTCGACCCCTCGATAAGCTCGCTCGTGCGCCACAGCGTTCTTTAGCTCCTGGAGATCGGCGGCGGTCTTCGCCAACCTGCTCTGGTCTCAGCAAGCGACGCCGCGCTGCCCTTGTCGCCAGCGAGGTGGCGAAGACACCGCGTTCCGCCGCGGCGCCGCGCCGGGTCATCGCCGCAGCCACGTTCCACTGTCGGCTCGTCGGGTTTCAGGGATCGTGGCGCTGTCCGAGATGCCGTTCGGCTTTGGCTGCGGCGCGACGCGCGGACAGGTAGACAGCTTCGACGTTTCTATCGCGGTATACGGCTCGAAGGCGCGTTGTTATCTGGTCCAGCGCACTCAGCATTTCGAACGCTACCGCCCGCACGCGCTCGTGCGATTCATGCTGTTCCGTGTTCATGCTGCCTCCTCTCGCTTCGCCCGGCCGGACAAAATTGCCATGCCAGTTCTGTCCGCACCCAGTTTTTGTCCGGCAGTCCCGAAGTGCTCCGCCTGGTGAAATCGGCAATTTCCATTGTCGCCGTGCCGGTTTGCTGGCAGTCCCAAACCTGCAAGCAGCAGCATAATGGATCGCGGCGCCGGAGTCCCCACCCAGTATTTCGCGGGAAGTAATTTTACCTTGATCAACCGAAGCCACCGATGTCGGCGTAGAATGCGGGCCCCTCCTCACTGAATGACCATATTCGATGCACGGATGACGCGAGCGTATTCATCGTGTTGCTTTTGAAGATAGTCGGCGAAGCCGGCGCCGCATAGTCCCTCCGGCGAAAGGCCAACGGCGAGCAGCTTGGTCCTCACCTCAGCCGCTTGCAGCGCCGCGACAGTCAATGAGGCAAGCCGCGCCGCTGTGGCTTGCGGTGTCTTCGGCGGCGCGACCAGGCCGACCCAGGTCTCGGTCTCGAAGTCGCTGAACCCGGATTCGGCAACCGTCGGCACATCCGGGCTGTCTTCGAGCCGGGTACGCAAGGTCGTCGCCAACGCCCGCAGCTTGCCGGCCTTCAGGTGCTCGACAACGTCCTGGTAGTTGACGATCACCGACGTTACATGATTCCCAAGGAGCGCGTTGACCGCCGGAACGTTGCCGGGAAACGGCACGAAGCTGATATCCACGTTCGCGGCACGCTTGAGCATTTCGAGCGCAATCTGCTGCGCAGTGGCCGGGCCGACGCTGGCATTGGTGAGCACGCCGGAGCGCGTGCGGGCATCGGCGAGATAGTCGCCCAGCGTGCGATACGGCGCAGCACTGTTGACCGCCACGACATGCGCCGATCGCACCAGCAGACAGATCGGCTCGAAGCTGAGCGGATCGTAGTTGAGCTTGCGCACGATGCGGTTGATGACGAAGGAGTTTGCCGGCATCAGGAGCGTGGTGCCGTCTGGCGTGGCGCGCGCAACGGCCTCGGTTCCGATCACCGTGGCGGCGCCAGGCCTGTTCTCCACCACCACCGAGATACGTTGCGTGCGGCTGATCTGATCCGCCAACAAGCGCGCCACCATGTCCGTCGAGCCACCCGGCGGGAACGGAATGACGATTTTGATCGCCTCTTCGGCTCGCGACGGGCCGACTTGGCAGGCGAGCGTCGCCAGCAATATCCCAACGACGGCGAACCAGAGCTGGCGCATCAGTTCCTCGTCCATACGAGTCGGCCGCGAGGTTAGAATGTCGGCGTCCTTCCCAGCAAGGTCCGGCCGCGCAGCCTGATCGTTCACTCCGGCTTGATCTTGGCGTCGCGAACGACCTTGCCCCATTTCTCGACTTGAGCAGTGACGAATTGGCTGAACTCGGCAGGTGAAAGCACGAGCGGCGTGCTGCCGAGGTCGGCGAGTTGCGCCTTTATCTTGGGATCGGCCAAACCTGCGTTGATCTCCGCACTGAGCCTGGTGATGATCTCGGTCGGCGTGCTCTTGGGTGCACAAAGGCCGACAAATGCGCTCGCCTCATAGCCGGGCACGAACTCGCCGAGGGTCGGGATCTGCGGCAGCGCCTCGGACCGCGACGAGCTCGTCACCGCAAGCGCCCTCAGCTTGCCGCTCCTGATGTGTTCGATGGAGGCCGGCAAGTTGTCGAAGGCCGCCTGCACCTGCCCGCCCAGCAGGTCGGTGATCATCGGCGCCGATCCCCGATACGGCACGTGCACCATGTCGACTCCGGCCGTTCGCTTGAACAGTTCGCCCGCCACATGCGAAATGGAGCCGATGCCGAAGGACGCAAGATTGATCGCACCCGGGTGGGCCTTGGCATAGGCGATGAGCTCGACGACGCTGTTCGCCGGGACGGCCGGGTGGACCTCCAGCACGAGCGGCGAATTGTTGAGACCGGCGACCATCGCGAAGTCGCGGTCCAGATTGAAGTTGAGCTTGTCGTAGAGTGTCGCGTTGATCGTATTCGTCGAGCCGACGGTGAGCAGCGTATAGCCGTCCCCCGCGGCGCGCGCCACCGCCTCGCTTGCAATGTTGTGCTGGCGCCCGGGCGATTCTCGACGATGAATTGCTGACCGGTCCGCTCCGACAGCCAATGTGCGATCAGCCGGGCTACTATGTCAGTCGTGCCGCCGGCGGAAAAACCGACCACGATGCGCACCGGTCGTGCCGGATAATTTTGCGCCCTCACGGCCGGGGCCGCGACCGCAAGCGCCGCCGCGCTCGCTGCGAGATTCAAGAACTGACGACGTTGAAGCTTCATCATGCCCCTCGGAGTTACTGGTCGTCCGCGGAGAGGGCTATACCCCAATGCGGGCGAGGTTGCGAAAGCCAATACCCGCATGGCCGTCGCGCAAATTTATCGCAGCATGGCGCCACCGTGCGCAAGCTTGCGCGGCCACCCATCTTGTCGCTGCGGCCGCGCGACGCGTGGCACGGCCCGCTTAGCGCCGGCAGTTGCCATTTCCCGAGAATGGAGCCGGCGGCGGCTTGCCTGGACCGGCGCGCAAGTGACGACACTCCTTGTCGTTGACCCGGACGAGCGCATCGGAATGGCCCGCAAATTGCGTGTCGAGCGGACAAGGCGTCATGAGTGCGTCGGAGTCGTCGTCCCGATGTCCGAGGCCGGTCAGATGTCCGAACTCGTGCGCCCACAGCAGATGGTCGGGAAAGCTCGCGAGCGGCCTTTCCCTTGAATCCTGGTGCAAACTGGGATGGACCACGATGATCGAACGAAAATCAGGCGGCGAAAACGAGCATCCCTGAAATTTTCCCGTCAGTTCTTTCCGACAGAAGTCGATCTCTTCGACGACCTTGACGTGGAAGTCCACCCCGCCGACGTCGGAATCGACGCGGTGGACCGCCGCGATGTTGCTCTCGTTGACGACCGGCTTCGTTGGCGACGCGAAGGTGCCAATCGGCCCCTTCAGCTCGAAAGTCACATTGCAGGGGACGTCGTCGTCCGACGCGGACCTTCTCTGCAGCATCTTCGAAGCGTCGCTGAGAATCTTCTCGACGTCAGGCTTGCTCAGGGCAGGAACCCCGACGTGACGGCTGACGCTCAGCGAATACGTTTTCTGGGCGTTCTCCGGGCTCTGCGCGGCCGCCGCACCGATCCACATCAGCAGAGCGAGGGACGGCATGATCCTGAGGATTTGCATCTTGATCTCCTCGATTGCTCAACGCGCTGTCAACGAATGCGCTGTAATGAATGTATGCATGCAGAAAGTCCCGCGCGGCTTATGCCCGCCGCGCAGGTAATCGAACTGGTTTCAGAAGGTTTCCTCGGACGGCAGCTGCGCTGCCGCAAAACCTATTTCTTCTTCGCCTTCTTCAGTCGCTTGAGCACTGGATGCAATTTCTTTCGCAATACCTTATTGATCTGCGGATGCTCCGCCAAAAGCTTCGGATTCCGGCTGATGATCGCGCGAATCTCCTTCGAGCTCGCCAGATGCTTGATGGCGTGCTGCTTGAGCTTCTTGCGATCGCTGGCGCTAAGATCGCTCAGTTCGTCGTCGTTGAAGGTTCCTACACTGCTTCCCATGTCAAGTACCTCCTCAGAAAGTGCGTTGTCGCTCAAACTCGTGAAGAAAACGCAAACGCAATACTTACGCCCCCTTTTCCCATATTTTCTCCTTGAGGGAAACGCGAATTTCCGAAATCGGCCGCTCGGGATGCATGGTCATGCACTCGAGCACCCGTTGAAAATCGCGGAGCACGCGGTCGATTGTCTTGGCGCGGAAGAGGTGCGGCTTGTAGACGCAAGTTCCCACCAGCCCGTCGGAGCATTCCTTCAGCATCAAGATAACATCGAATGCCGTGATCGTCACCAGCGGGACGAGCATCCTCGGATTGGCCTCCTCGATGCTGAGACCCTGTTTGGTGGTGAGCGATCGCGATGCGGTATTTTGCAACCAAATCATGGCCGAGGCCAGCGCCCCGGGTTCGAGTCCGCGCTCCCGCTTGAGCGCCGCCGTAACCTCGTCGAAAGGAAGATCCTGGTTGGCGAAGGCCGCAAGCGTCGTTGCCCGCACGCGGCGGATCACCTCCCGCGCGCTCGGGTCGCCGCCGAGGCCGGTGCGCAGAACCACCGTGTTGACGAGCGGTCCGATCAGTCGCTCGGCTCCCGGGCGGCTCCGATTGGCGACGTGTGTCGCGACGCGCACGTCGTCGAGACCCACGTAGCGATGCAGCAGCGTCTTGAAGGCGCTGACGAGCGCCATGAACAAGGTCCCTCCTTCCTCATGGCTCAGGCGCTTGGCGGCCTCTGCAAGCCCGATCGGCAGCGCCACCTCCCGCCGCGCCGAAAACAGGTCGTCGACGGCCCGTCCTGGACGCGACGTTGCTGGCCGCATCGCCGGCAGCGGATCGCGAAGCTTCTCCCGCCAGTAGTCGAGTTGGGCGGAAATTTGCGAATGCGACGGCCAGCGCCGCTGCCAGTGGACGAAATCCGCGAATTGGACGCGCAAAGGCGGGAGCGGCGAGTCGCGGCCGGTAATCAAGGCGTCATAGAGGGTGGCGAGCTCATCGACGAAGACGCCGAGCGACCAGCCGTCGCAGATCAGCTGATGCAGGGAGACGAGCAGCAGGTGCTCCTGCTCCGCCAGATGAACCAGGCGAGCCCGAATCAGAGGCCCCCGCGCGAGGTCGAAGCAGTGAAGCACCTCCTCCTGGATGAGCTCGTGCCCGACCGCCTCCCGCCGGCGCGGCGGCAGCGTCCTCAGGTCGTCGAGGCGCAGGGGCACGACGAGCTGCGGCGCAATGACCTGCACCGAGCGGCCGTCGACGAGCATGAAGGTGGTTCGCAGCGTTTCGTGGCGGCGGACGATTTCATTGATGCCGCGCTCGAGCGCGGTCGCGTCGACCGCCGATCGCAGACGGAGCGGATAGAGGATATTGAAGAAAGGGGTATCGGGCAGCGCGCGCTGCAGTTTCCAGATGTGTTCCTGCGCGAGCGACGCCGGCACAGCTCCGTTGTCCCGCGGCATGGGCAGAATGGCGGGGGCAGGTTGGGCGATCTCGCCGGACCGGGTCAGCCCCTCGATCTGCGCCGCCATCTCGCTCACGGTGGGCGCCTCGAACAGACCTGAGACCGCCATCACGACACCGGTGACTTGGTGCAGCCGGATGAGGGCGCGCGCGGCCTGAAGCGAATCGCCGCCGAGCGCGAAGAAATCGTCATGGACGCCGACCCGCTCGACGTCGAGCACCTCCGCCCAGATTCCGGCCAGCACCTGCTCGAGCGGCGTCCGCGACGCGACGAAGCCCTGTCGCGTCGCGCCGCCGTCGGCGAGACCGAGCCTGGCGGCGAGACCGATCCGCTGCACCTTGCCGGTCGGGCCTTTTGGGATTTCTCCGACGATGAGCACCTGGCGCGGCACTTTGAAGTCGGCGATGCGTCCGCCGGCAAACCGGCGAATGTCCCGCGGCGTCGCCGCGGCATCGGGCCGCAGAACGATTGCAGATGCGACGTCCTCGCCGAGCGTCGCGTGCGGGACCGCGAAGGTCACGGCCTCCGCCACTGCCGGATGGTCGAGGAGCACCTCGTCGACTTCCTGCGGAGCGACCTTCTCACCGCCGCGATTGATCATCTCGCGCAGGCGGCCGGCGAGAAACAGGTACCCGTCCGCATCGAAGTAGCCGAGATCGCCGGTCTTGAACCAATCGCCGTGGAACGCCGCCGCGGTCGCGGCCGGATTGCGGTCGTAGCCCCTCGTGACACTGGCGCCGCGGACCACCACTTCCCCGGTCTGACCGTCGGGCAGCAGATCCCCTCTCTCGCCCATGATGGCGACATCCAGGGCCACCGGCACGCCGACCGAACCCGCCTTGCGTTGGCGCGGCGGCAGCGGATTGCAGGCCATCGGTGAGGACGTGACCTCGGTCATCCCGTACCACTCGATCACCGGGCTTTCGAAAATCCGCTCGAGCTGCGCGAACACGCTGGGCGGCAGCGACGCCGATGAGGAGCGCACGAAACGCAGCCGACGATCGGCAAGGCGGTCGCCCGCCAGGCGGGCGTGCGCGAGGATGGCCTGGTGCATGGTCGGCACGGCCGAGAACCACGTCGGCGCAAAGGCGGTCAGCCATCCCGCGAAACGGTCCGCATCGAAGCCGGGGGTGCACACGACGCTTGCGCCTGCCGCGAGCGACGCCACCACGGTCCCGGTGAGACCATGCCCATGAAACAGGGGTAGGACATTCAGGCATCGATCGGCTTCACTCAGCGCGAGCACCGCCCCGTGTGCGTAGGCCGACGCGCAGATGCCGGCGTGCCGCTGCAAAACGATCTTGGGCCGCGACGTCGTGCCGGAGGTCGGCAGCAGCAGCGCCGTGTCGTCGGGGCGGGCGGGCTCGTCGGACGGCGCGCTCCCGCCTTCCCCGGCAAGGGTGAAGAGACCGGCAGCCGCATCGGCCGCGGTCGCCAGCTCGATGACGCGGACGCCGCGCGCCAGCGCGGCGCGGCGCGCGGGCGAGTCGATGCCGGCCGGCGTGATCACCGCGCGCAGCTGTAGATCGGCGAAATATCGCTCCAACTCCCCGGTCCCGAAGGCCGGGTTCACGGGGGCGCAGACCGCGCTCGCCACCACGCCGAGGATCGCGACCGGCAACTCTGGACCGTTCGGCAGCACGACGGCGACGCGGTCGCGCCGGCCGATCCCCATGCCGCGCAGCGTGCGTCCCATCGCGTCGACATGGCGATGGAGACCCCCATAGGTGAGCGGCGCGCGCCCGTCGGCCAGAATGGCCGGCGCGTCGGGAATTCGCCTCGCTTGGTGTTCCAGCAGATCCGGCACGCAGAAAAACGGAACCGAAGGCTTCGGGCCGAAGGCGCGTTCGGTCAGCATGATCCATGTCCCGGCGGAAGCACTGCGGCGGCCGCCCATGTCGTAGCATTGCGGCCTGGAGCGTGATGACTTTTCTTTCTTCGAATCGTCATCCCGCTCTCGCGTGTTCCCGGAGCATGACCTTTCCCGAAAGCCGGTACCGGCTTTCGGGATCACGCTCTCGCTTCTTCTTGAAGCATGATCTTTTCCGAAAACCGATACCGCTTCTCGAGATCCTGCTAGGCAGAATTGATCGCGCTCACGTCCTGCTTGAGCCAGAAATCCATGTTCATGTCGCGATACATTTTCGTCGCAAGGTTCAAACTCTCGCGCGCGGGCTCGCGCCGCCCCATGCGATCGTAGAGCCTGCCAAGGCCGAAATGGCAGTGCGCCGCCAGCGGGCGCATGCCGTGCAATTCGGCGAGCGCCAGCGCCTGCCGGTAGTGAGCAGCGCCGCCCTCGGCATCGAACTGCTCCGGATGGGCGGCGAGATCGCCCAGGAGCCGCAGCGCGTGGGCCCGGAAGCCCGGCTGGCGCTGGGCGGATTCGATCGACAGATGGGCGAGCCGCCGCGCCTCGTCGAGCCGTCCGAGCGTCAGATAGGCGCGGCTCACCGCATGGTACGCCCAGCTGCGGTGACCGACGATTCCGCTCGCGGCCTGACGCTCGAACAGCTCCTCGCTCTCGCGCACCCGGTTCAGCGATTCGTCGGTCTCCCCCATCTGCGCCAGCGCCCAGGCGGCGGAAGCAACCGCCCACGGAAGCAGGACGGCGACATCGAGGGTGCGCGGGATGTAGATCCAGTGCTCGATCAGGGAGCGCGCCTTCTCCCAGTCGCCCTTGAACAGATGCGGCATGCTGGCGGCGAGGCAGGCCCAGCCGATGGTGTGCGCATGCTGCGTCGGCTCGGCGATCCGGAGCACCTCCGTCTCGTACCTTGCGGCCTCGGCAAACCGGCCAAGCTCGGCGAGGCTCATGATCAGCCAGGCGCGCCCGAACACCGACGGCGGCACCGCGAGGCCGAAGAACTCGTGCGCCCATTCGGCCGGCAGGGTCGCGATATTGGGAATCGAGATCTCGACCACCTGCTCGTGTTCGCCGCGATAATAGTGCGCCTCCTCGAGACAGCTCCGGGTGATGACGCCCAGGACCGGGTCGCCGACCCGCTCGGCGATCTCCACGCCGCGCCGGCCCGTATCGAGCGCCTCGTCGAGCTCGTCGACCGTCGACAGGACGGTCGTCATGGTCGCGCAGACCCGGCCGCGCCGGCGGTCGTCCTTGAGCCGCTCGGCCAGCGCCTCGGCCCCGCGCAGGTGATCGAGCATCTGCCGGACCTCGCCAAGCTGGCGCAGCACGGAACGCAGCTCAAGGAGGATTTCGAACGACTGCTCCATCGTGGGCTGGTTTTCCGGCAGCGACTTGAGGATCTGCAGCGCCTGCTCGAACCAGGCCCGGGCGTCCGTCAGCGCCGATCGGGCCGCCGCCTTCACGCCGGCCTGCCGCAGATAGTGCACCGCCTTGTCCTTGAGATCACCGCGCACCGTGTGGTGGGCGAGCCGCTCGACCTGCTCGCCCAGGCGGTCGGCGTAGAGCCGTTCGATTGCGCTCACGACGCGAGCATGGATGTCGCGACGGCGATCGCGCAGCATGCCGCTGTAGGTGACGTCGTGGGTGAAGGCGTGCTTGAACCTGTATTGCAGATCGGGAAACAGCTGCGCCGAATAGAGAAACTCCGCCTCCTGCAGATTGCCGATCAGGCCGCCCAATTCGTCCTCGCTGAGCCGGGAAATCGCGTGCAGCAGCGCCAACGGCACGTCGTATCCGATGACCGCCGCCTGCTGCAGCAGGCGCTTCTCGGCGCCGGGCAGCGCATCGATGCGCGCAGCGAGCACTGCCTGGACGGTGGGCGGCACCTGGACGCTCGACAGCGGCCGCGCCAAGCGATAGTTGCCGCGCGCCCCGTCGAGTACGCCGGTGTCGACCAGCGCCCGCACGATCTCCTCGGCGAAGAACGGATTGCCGCTCGCGCGCTCCGTCACGAAGCTCTTGAGCGTCGCGAGATTCGCGTCGGAGCCGAGGAGCACCTGAAGCAGCTCCGCAACATTCTCGCCGACGAGCGGATCAAGGCGGAGCTGGTGGTGGTTCGGCCGATTCCTCCATTCGTCCTTGAAGTGCGGGCGGTAGCTCAGCATGAGCAGCAGACGCGCATCCGCGGCACCGACGACGAGCGCGTTGAGGAGACCAAGGCTGAGCGAATCGTGCCAGTGAAGGTCCTCGAAGATGGCGATGACCGGCTGCCCGCGGCTCTCGGCCAGCAGCAACCGGATGATCGCCTGATACGTGACCTGCCGATGCTCGGCTGGGTCGAGCGAGCGGAACGGATGCTCCTCCTCGAGCGCCTCGAGAAGGTCGAGCACCGGCGGAATTACGTCCAGCAGCGACGCGTCGAGCGCCAGGACCTTTCCGGCCACCTTCTCGTGAATCGACCGCGTGCTGTCGTGATCGGTGACCTTGAAATAGTGCTTGAGCAAGTCGATGACCGGCAGGTAGGGCGTCGCCTGGCCGTAGGAGACGGAGCTCGCCTCCAGAACCAGCCACCCCGCCATGTTGTTCGAGTGGACGAACTCGTGCACGAGGCGCGACTTGCCAACGCCCGCTTCGCCGACGATCGCCACGACCTGACTGCGGCCGCCGCGCGCCAGCTCCTGGGCGCGGCGCAGCCCATCCAGCTCGACGTCGCGGCCGATGAAGCGCGTCAATCCGCGGCCGAGCGCGGCCTGCAGGCGCGTGCGCGCGATGCCGGCGCCGGTCACCTCGTGGATAAGGACGGGCTCGGCTAGGCCCTTCACAGGCACCGGACCCACTGACTTGATCGAGACGTAGTTTTCAACGAGTTGAAGCGTGTTGCCCGTGATCAGAACGGAACCAGGCTTCGCCATCTGCTCCATGCGCGACGCGAGATGCACCGTCTGACCAACGACCGTATAGTCCATGTGCAGATCGTTGCCGATGGTACGAACGACGATGTCGCCGGAGTTGATCCCCACACGGATCGTGAGCGGCATGCCGTGCGACCGGTGCACCTCGTCGGCGAACCGGGTCACGGTTTCCTGCATCCGGAGCGCCGCGTAGCAGGCACGCAGCGCATGGTCCTCGTGGGCAAGCGGCGCGCCGAACAGCGCCATCAGCCCGTCGCCCAGGATCTTGCTGACCGTACCCTCATAGCGATGAACCGCCTCGATCATCCGCTCCAGCACGGCGTTGAGGAGTTTTGGCCCTTCCTCCGCATCGAGGTCGACCAGCAACTCCATCGAGCTCTTGATGTCGGCGAACAGCACCGTGACCTGCTTCCGCTCCCCCTCGAGGGCGACGCGGGAGGTGAGAATCTTCTCGGTGAGGTGCTGGGGCGTGTAGTGCCGCGGAGAGGCAAAGCGAGGATCGTCCGCAACCGGGTTCAACGGATGGCTGCATTGCGGACAAAATCTTGCCGTCGGTGACACTCTGCTTCCACAGTTGGCGCAGGTTCGCCCGAGCGGAGCTGCACACTGCTCGCAGAACTTCGCCTCAGCAGTGTTGTCGTGTTCGCACTTCGGGCATTTCATCGCGTCCTCAGAGGAAAGAAGCGAGCGAGACCTATAACCGTATCGTCGCGCATCATTGGGAACAAGTCACATGTTGCCTCAGCCCCGGTCCCGCGAAACGTGTGCGGCGATCGGTTCGGCCACCCCGGGCTCGGAACGGCCGCGCGCCGAGCCGCTGCGGCGCCCAGCGCCGGACGAGTCCCGTTCGCCCGTCGGGTGCATGGGTCGTGGGACGGCAGCATTCCCTATCCGACCGGCCGCCCCGAGCCGCCGCGCAGCGGACGCTCCGGCAGGCGAATGAGGGCGATCAGTCCCACCACCAGGAACGCCGCGGCGGCCGCGAACACCCAGCGAAAGACGTGCGCTGCGTCGCCCGCGGCCGCGCCGGCGGCGATCAGCACGCCGGCGGCGCGCGCGCCGTCGGGCGCAACCCCGAAACCCGCCAGCATGATGGCGCCCATGAGCGCGACCATGAGCGCGGCGACGAGCGCGCGGAAGAAGTTCATCACGCCGGTGGCGATGCCGAGCTGATGCGGCTCCACGGCGTTCTGGATGCAGACGGTCGCGAGCGGAAACACCGAGCCGACGCCGGTCCCGACCAGCGCCAGCACGACCATCACGATCCACGGCGAGGACAGCGGCCGAACGGCGAGAAACACGATCGCCGCGATCGCGACCGTGAGGAATATCAGCGATACGCGCTTGTAGCGGCGCAAATACATCATGGCGCGCCCGGCAAGGATCGATCCCGGCGTGGTCATCACGGCGATCGGGATGAGCGCCAGGCCCGACTCGCCGACCGAGAGCTTGTGCACGAGCTGATAGTAGAACGGTACGAACACCGTCAGCCCGATCGAGGCCCCGACCGCGCAGGCGCTGGTGACGGCGCCCATGCGCACGATCGGATTGCGCAAGATCGGCAGCGGCAGATAAGGCTCGGCCGCGATCGCGATGCGCCAGCGGAACGCCACCGCGAAGGCAAGCGCGAGCGCGAGCAGGCCGACGATCGGCGGCGAGACCCAGGGATAGCGCGTGCCGCCCCAGGTGAGCGCGAGCAGGAGCGCGAGCGCGCCGAGCATCATCACGCCGGCGCCGACGATGTCGAGCTCGTGCCAGCGGTCGTTGCGCGGCAGGCGTTTCAACGCCGCGTTGGTCAGATAGGCGGCCCCGACGCCGAGCGGCACGTTGATCCAGAAGATCAACGACCAGGCGAGATGCTCGGCGATGAAGCCGCCGATCACCGGGCCGCCGACGCCGGCGCCCACCCACACGATGCCGATGATGGCCTGATAGCGGCCGCGGTCGCGCGGCGGACTCACGTCGGCGACGACGACCTGGGCAAGCGGCATGATGCCGCCGCCGCCGAGCCCCTGCAGGCCGCGGCCGAGCACGAGGGTGAGCATGTTGGGCGCGAGCGCACAGATCGCCGAGCCGACGACGAAGATGCCGATCGCCGTGAGCATCATGGCGCGGCGGCCATGGATGTCGCTGAGCTTGCCGTAGAGCGAGGCGACGACCGTCGACGTGAGCAGATAGGCTGTGACCGTCCACGACAGGTTCTCGAAATCGTGCAGGTCGCGGCCGATGGTCGGCAGCGCTGTCGCCACGATGGTCTGGTTGAGCGCCGCGAGGAACATTGCGAGCAGGATGCCCGAGATGACGCTGCGCGCCTCGGTATAGGACAGATAGGTGGCCGACCGGCGTTCCGTCGCCGCGTCCATCAGCGTTCGCCTCGTCCGCGCAGGGGCCGTTCCTCGACCGCCATCATGGCAAGACAGGCGGAGGTGAGGAAGATGCCGGCGACGACGAACACCCAGCGGAAGGTCGGTGCGAAATCGGCGGCGGCGCGGTTGACGCCGGCGAGCGTGTCGAGCGCCGCCGCGTCGCCGGCGCTGCCGAGCGCGCCGAGCACGATCGCGCCGAACGCCGCGACCACGATCGCGCCGCCGAGCTGGCGGAAGAAGTTGAGCGTGCCGGTCGCGGTGCCGAACTGGTGCGACGCGACCGCGTTCTGAATCACCACCGTGGTCACTGGATACATCGGGCCGAGGCCGAGCCCGACGGCGGCGAGCAGCGCGCTCGCGCCGGCGAGCGAGACGCCGGCCGGATCGGCCGCGAGCACGGCAAGCGCCGCGACGCTGACGATGAGGCCCGCGACCGGGACGCGCCGGTAGTGCGCGAGCCGCGCGATCATCCGACCCGCGATCAGCGAGCCGACGGTGGTGCCGGCGACGAGCGCAATCAGCGCGAGGCTCGACTGGCTGGCATTGAGGCCGAGCACGAGGCCGAGATAGAGCGGCGTCATGATGGTGAGGCCGATCACGGTCCCGATCGAGAAGAAGGCGGTCGCGATGATGCCGCCGACCACCGGATCGCGGATCATGGCGAGCGGGATGAACGGCTCGGGCGCGCGCGCCAGCCGCAGGGCGAACAGGCCCCACAGCAGCGCCGAGGCCGCGAACATCGCGACGATCTGCGGCGAGGTCCAGGCGTAGCGCCGGCCGCCCCAGGCGAGCGCAAGCATCAGCACGAGGGCGGCTGCGACCATCAGCCCGGCGCCGAGGAAGTCGAGCCGGTGCGGCCGGTCGTTGCGCGGCAGCTTGCGCAGCGCGCGGTCGGTGGTGACCAGCGCGACGAGGCCCAACGGCACGTTGATCCAGAAGATCAGCGACCAGTGCAGATAGTCGGTGAGCAGGCCGCCGAGCACCGGGCCGAGCACGCTTGCGGCCATGAACATCACGGCCGAATAGCTCTGATAAAGCGGCCGCTCGCGCGGTGACAGCAGGTCCGCAATGATGGTCTGGGCGATCGGCAGGATGCCGCCGCCGCCGATCCCCTGCAGCGCCCGCGCCGCGATCAGCGCCCCCATGGTGGGCGCGAGCGCGCACGCGACCGAGCCGACGATGAAGACCGCGACCGCGGCGAGCAGGACGGCGCGCCGGCCATGGATGTCGGAGAGCTTGCCAAACAGCGGCGTCACCGCGGTCGCGGCGAGCAGATAGGCGGTGACCACGAAGGACAGGTTCTCAACGTCGCCGAGCGCCCGGCCCATGGTCGGCAGCGCCGGCGCGATGATGGTCTGCTCGAGCGCTGACAGGAACATCGCCAGCATGATCCCGGCGATGATCGGGCGGACCAGCGCATGGTCGAGCGGCGCAGGCGCGGCGCCGGAACGTTCGGGTGCGCGGGGGATCGCCCGCGCATCGGACTGGGTCATCCCTGGCTCACAGTGTCGGGGGATTGCGTGCGGATTCGCC
>Ga0126381_100002167_pt1 | contig 21247 bp, 17 predicted proteins | sample PanSoiMetPlot_28_FD_96465 | JGI IMG/M metagenome (GOLD analysis project Ga0126381, IMG submission 96465) | Tropical forest soil microbial communities from Panama - MetaG Plot_28 | ecosystem: Environmental > Terrestrial > Soil > Tropical forest > Bulk soil | place: Panama | collected 2016-02-17
GCGATTGCAATACGCTGGTTTTAAGAAATTTGGAGACGAGTCTCAGCCACATTGAGGATTTTCATGTTGTATTGTGTTCGAAAAGTTCGGGTTGACGATCTAGCGGGCAACATCGGCGCGATGGGGCTTGGACTTTGAGACAAAGAATGCGCGGATACAATTAACCGTTTGCTTGACTTGCTCGGGAGTGGTTTCCGCGCTCATGGGCAGGGAAACAACCTCTCTGCAAATGCTCTCGGTTTGTGGGAGCATGGGATTTTCTAGCGCAAGCCCCGGATGTTCCCACATCGGTTTGGCCCAATGAACAAGCGTCTCCACGCCATTATTCTTCAAGTGCTCGCGCAACTCGTTTCGATGCTTTGTCCGAATCACATAGTTCTGGTAGCTATCGAAATATTGATCGCCCGCAAAGTGAGGTAAGACAAGACCCTCGATTCCTTCAAGACCTGCGCGATATTGGCGAGCAATCTCCCTGCGATGTTCGATCCAAGCGGGTAGGTGACGCAACTTTACGTCGAGGACGGCGGCTTGTACGTTATCGAGCAGAGCAGTATAACCATGATGGTGGAACTCACCCGTTTGCCGATCCTCGCCGTTAAAACGAACCAGTGTGACGAATCGGGCTACTTCAGGATCGTTGGTGGTGACCGCTCCGCCGTCACCCAGTCCCCCTAGCGACTTGAAAGGATAGAAGCTAAAACATCCCGCTAAACCGAATGAACCTGCCCTCGTGCCCTGGAAAGTGGCACCGAGCGCTTGGGCCGCGTCTTCGATGACGGCTAGCCCATGTTTCTTCGCTACGAACATTATCTTGTCCATGTCGCACACACGACCGTTCAGGTGGACGGGGATAACTGCTGCGGTGTTGGGAGTGATAGCCGCCTCGAATTTTTCTGGTGCCATGTTGTAGTCCTCCCGGACATCGACAAGAACCGGCCTTGCACCTGTGTGAATAATGGCTGACACCGTGGCCACAAACGTGTGACCGACGGTAATGACTTCGTGTCCAGGACCAATCCCCGCCGCTAGCATTGAGAAATGCAGTGCGTGATAGCAGCTATTAACCCCCACTGCATACCTTACGCCGACGAAATCGGCCAGGTGCTGCTCGAAATCACGCAATTGCTGACGCAGAACCAAATCACCCTTCGCGAGCGTATCGGTAATTGCGAAATCGATTTCGCTCTTCAACCTGCGGTAATGCTCACGGGGATCTACAAACGGCACGCTATACGGCAAATCGTTGTCCTCCTTTCTTGATAAATGGACAGAAAAACCATGTTTCATCGGCGGTCGCTGGGCGAATGTTTAGTCGCATCATCGCATTGGGAGAGTCAGCCGCCACGGTTTCCGCTAGAATTCTTTACTGCTTAGAAGAAGGACCGGCTACTCGAGAACAGATTTGAGTGTGCGAATAATGATCCGACAGTCGGTCACGAACGAATGACTACGCACATAATCCAGCCCCAGGCGAATCTTTTCCGGGCGAATCTTTTCCCGGTAGGCCGCATGCGGATCAGCGCTACCTCGCAGGATCTCTCCCTCGTTGCGGAACCGAATCGACGCCCAATCCGTGATCCCCGGCCGCACGGACAGCAGCCGCTTCTCTTCATCGGTGTAGAGGAGAACTTCCTCCACCACTTCTGGGCGCGGCCCCACAAGACTCATGTCACCTGTCAACACATTTAGCAATTGCGGAAGCTCATCAAGCTTGTGGCGTCTCAAGAAGCTTCCCGTTCGCGTAATCCGTGGATCGTCCGCGGAACTTGACGGGCCGCCAAACTTATGCGCGTCCACCACCATCGTTCGAAACTTGAAAATCCGGAAGGGTTTTCCGTGACGGCCCGCCCGAAGTCCTCGATAAAAGACCGGCCCGTCGGAGTCCAATTTGATAGCGAGAGCCAGCATGGCAAAGATTGGCAGAAGTGGTATCAGCCCCAGTATTGAAGCTGAGAGGTCAAACATCCTCTTGAAGATCACGGAGGTCATGGGCTCTAAGATTCCTCAATTTTTCTCAACGTCGTGACCACGTGGCCCGCTAACCAAGGCAATAGAGCGCCAATCATGAAATAGGCGAAGGGGAAATTTTTGGAAAGGAACCGTCCGAGCGGGGGGACAAGAGCACCGCGAAAGACCGAACACACTTCCGTTCGCTGTCCCACGTCATAAAGGTTCTTGATTCTGCTACGCGACACTCCCTTGAACTCACGGCTGCCGGGCTTTGAATATCTCCAATCCGAAACTAATATCCTGCCTCCAGTCTTGGTTACCCGAATCATTTCTGAGGCAATCCTCTTAGCGATGCGGTCATCAGTGAGCTGAAGAAACATCATTGTTTCGGTTACGAGATCAAAGCTGCCGTTTTGGAACTGCAGCTGTGTTGCGTCGGCGCATCCCAAGGAAACCAGGGGATTCGTCGCTTTCGCCTTACGTATTCTGTCTTCGAGCAAGTCAATTCCGAACAGATTCGAAGGAGGAAATCCAAGACGCAATAACAACCACAAACTGTCACCTTCTCCGCAACCGACATCCAAAATCCTAGCAGTGCGCGTGTCGAGATGAAATGATCGCAGGGCGCGCACCATCGCTGCCTCCTGGGCTAGAACCTGAAAAAGCACTTCTGGATTTTGGAGAAGGCTATTCCTGTCCGCCCCTTTTCTTGCGGCATAGTCTTGGTAATACTTTCCTGTCGCAACCTGGAGCGTGCTTTGCGACAGTTCCGCCTGTTGGATGTTAGTTGCCAGCCGATCCGCAGCCATCAGATCACAGTCTCTTGTGGAATTTAAAACTCACCGGCGATACGCAATCGAGAATGCATCCGCTAATCTCTTGCAGCGGCAAAGTTCGCAGTAGGGGTTTCACTGCAATTACCACCTTCAATGAGATACTGACGTCCACAGGCGTTGCAGGCCTTGTCGTGCAAGGGCACGCCGCAATTGCAGATCCATCCGCCTTGGCGCGCAGGAACTCCTCTGACGAGCGCATAGTCAGGTACGTCGCGAGTGACAACGGCGCCGGCAGCAACAAATGCATAACGGCCGATGGTTGTGCCGCAGACCACGGTGCAGTTTGCTCCGAGGGTGGCGCCCTGCTTCACTAGCGTCCTCTTATATTCGTGCTTGCGGACGACGTGACTCCGGGGGTTAACAACATTTGTAAAGACCACGGACGGACCGCAGAACACATCGCTTTCGAGCTCCACACCTGTATAAAGAGAGACATTGTTCTGAACCTTGACGTTATCTCCCATAATTACGCCGGGACTAACAGCTACGTTCTGACCGAGATTGCAGCCGCGGCCGATCTTGCACCCAGACATAATGTGCGAGAAGTGCCAGATCTTAGTTTCAGCGCCAATTTCGCAAGGGCGGTCAATCACCACAGAAGGATGAGCAAAATATTGGGGTGCTTCAACCTCTACGGGAGTCGGTACGCCACCCTGGCTCATCGATCTACCGCACGCGTCGAGAATCTCTAGTACGCGAAGGCCGTCTTCCCCGTGCGTCCGGGGACGAGATCCCCTGGATACACACTCCAGAAAGTGCTCGCATTCCTTTTGCAGCGGTTCGTAATTCTGCAACGCAATCACCTGGCCACCGTCGCGCTCTGCAACGGGCTTTCGATCGTGCCAATTGATCCGATGTGCGTACAGTACAAGCTTTTTCTCGGGCTCGAGATCATCAAAAACCGCCATTTTCTGACTGCCGATAACACACAGCTTTTGTTCCTTGAAGGGATGCAGCCAGCTCACAAAAATGTGTGCCTTCACTCCACTGGAAAACTCCAGGGTGCTCAAGGTCGTGTCCACTATCGAGGGATTCAAGTAGCTTCCGCCCTGTGCGGCGGCAATGGTTGGAGTCTCAGCCAGCATCCTGACAATTACGGAGATATCGTGCGGCGCGAAACTCCACAATATATTTTCCTCAGTACGAAGTTTGCCTAGATTCAGCCTTGAGGAATAAATGTACTGGATCTTTCCCAGTTCTCCCTCTTGTATGAGCCGTACCAGCTCCACAATTGCAGGGTGATATTCAAGGATATGACCTACCATCAGTATGAGGCCACGTTCCCCAGCGACCTTGACGAGGTGCCTCCCATCTCGAACTTGAAGAGCGAGCGGCTTTTCGACAAAAACGTGTTTGCCCTCGTTCAGGGCCGTAAGGGCAAGGTCGTAATGTTGTGCCGCAGGCGTTGCTATGACGACGGCATCTACCAGCGGGTCCGCTAAGACGGCTGCGTAATCCCTTGTGGTTGAAACGTGATACTCCAGCCGGACACGATCCAGCACAGTTTCGTTCGTGTCGCAAACCGTTCCCAGCGCGTGGAGCGCATGAAAATTGCGCACCAGGTGTTTTCCCCAATAGCCAGCGCCGATTACGCTGACCTGCGGAATTCTCCGTTTGGTTTGAATCTGGACCATAGTTTTGTTAGTTCCTCATTCTTGATCAAAGTCAGCAAGGGCTGCGACCACGGCACGCTGCTGGTCTTCGGTAAGCTCAGGGTAGATTGGGAGTGACAGGACCTCCAGACTTGCCTTCTCTGCCTTGGGAAAATCTCCAGGCTTGTGTCCGAGGTATGCAAAGGCATTTTGTAAATGCAATGGCCTCGGATAATAAATTTTCGTCGGGATGCCGCGGCTCTTCAGGTGTTCTCGAAGAGCATCCCGTTCTCTGACCCGGATTGTAAACTGATTGTAGATGTGGGCCGAACCGGGCATATCTGCTGGCGGCGTGATCATCGTTTCCAGACGAAATTCTCGGAATAGTTCGAAATACCGCTTCGCATTGTTTCGCCGCGCGAGAGACCAGCGATTCAAGTGGCGAAGCTTGACGCGCAAAATAGCGGCCTGCAAGGCATCCAAGCGACTATTCATTCCCAGTGTTTCATAAATGTACTCCTTCCGCGCACCGTGAACGCGCAAAAGGCGCAGCTTCTCCGCCAACCCGGCATCATTTGTAGTGACCATGCCGCCGTCGCCGGCGGCTCCTAGATTCTTTGATGGGAAGAAACTGAAGCAACCGATCAGACCGATGCTCCCTACTGCGTGCCCTTCGTAACGTGCTCCAATGGCCTGCGCGGCATCTTCAATCACAGGAATTCGGTGGGCTGACGCCACATCGTGAATCTTATTCATATCCGATGCCAGGCCGAATAGGTGTACTGGCATAATTGCCTTAGTTCGTAACGTGATTGCCTTTTCTATAGCCATCGGATCGATATTGAACGTGTACGGATCGATATCGACGAAGACCGGCTTTGCCCCGGTCCTGGCAATGGCCCCCGCCGAAGCGACAAAAGTAAATGGGGTGGTGATGACCTCATCACCGCGACCAACCTCCAAAGCCATAAAAGCCAAAACGAGGGCGTCCGACCCTGAAGCACACCCTATTGAATGTACACATCCAGTGACCAAACTGACCTCTTTCTCGAATGCGTCTACCTGCGGTCCCAAGATAAATTGTTGGCTATCCAACACACTTGTCACCGCTTCAAGGATTTCTCCCCGAATGCTAGCGTGCTGACCGCGCAAGTCGAGAAACGGGAAATTAGCTATTGTTCTATTCGTAGCGGTTGTCATCATTTGGTGCTTTATTTTTGTCCCCGTGCGGTCCTACGCCCCCTCCAACGAAATCCCGGTAGGGGCAAAAGAAGTAGCCCATACAAAGCGCCGAGACCGAATGCGGAGTGGCGAACCGCAAAAATGCCGGGAAGCAGGAGCATGAAATCACTCATCCGCTCACGAATGGAGATTCTTGCCGAAAAACCGAGGTTCACGACCACGTAAACACTGAGAATCGCAAGAAACATCCAGAGAAATCTGCCCCAGACAAAGGAAAGGGCGAGCGCACCGAACAAGCTCGCAACAAATAGAGGTGGAATCCAATGCCGGAAGGACCATGCCTTGCTGCCAAACTTCAGAATGTAGGTTACGCAGAAACCATCGGCGAAATTGTGCCGCCAGAAGGCAGGCCAAGTAGCGTCTGCGAAATACCGAACGACGATCCCTGGCACGAGGAGAATTCTTCCGCCTGCAGTTGTGAGACGACGGTTCAGATCGAAATCGGAACTGCCCAGAAGTCGCTCATCGAACATTCCGATTTTGTCGAAAAGCTCTCGCCGATAGCAACCGAATGCAGCAGTGTCGGCCCAAATTGGTTGTTGCACACCCGTCTTGACGTGGGCATTACCGGAACCGAACCGGCTTGCAAGGCCTGCTGCAATCGCGCGCGCGAGCGTACTGTCCGCTCCCGGTTCAATGTGTAAAGCACCTCCGACATTCTCAGCGCCGCTTTCTTGGTGATAGCGAACGCAGCTAGAAATGTGATCGGACTGGTACACCGCATGCGCACCAGCTATAACAACCAGACTGGCGCACGAATTTCGTATACCGATGTTCATGGCCGCCGGAAAAGAACCGATAGGGTTGTCCAAGAGTCGTAAATTGGAGTGGAGCCTTGCAAACTCTCTGACGATCTCACGAGTGCTGTCCGTACTCATTCCGTCCATAACAAGAATTTCCAAGTGGTCGGCGGGATAGTCGTTTGCAAGAATGGAGTCCAAGCATCTCGCAATATATCCCTGTTCGTTCCGGCAGGCTAGAAGGACGGAGACAAACGGCCATGCATCCTGATATCTGCCAACAAGCTGCGAGCGAGTAGTGGATTCACGTACACCCATGGCATCCCAACTTATCAGACTGGCCGCGGGATCGGAGCAGGCATTCGGCGACGGGACAAGAGGTCAAACTTGGAATCCCGAAGAACCAGCCCCCCAATCAAGAGCGAGAGAGGGACTGAGTTGTAGTAGAACACTGATACAATCGGTGAAAAAAGAACCCAGGCGTAATAAGCAGCCAGTACCCAGAGCAGTGAGATTCTCCCGCTGCACAACTGCGAATAAGCGCGTCCGACGAGCGCGCCCGCGATTAAGCAGAGGAACATTGATCCAGCGAAGGAGAAATCATCAATCAAGCCGCGAAAAGCCGTATAAATGTTCGATGAAATCCCCCCTTCAAGATCGATGGGCTCCCAATTGAGATTCCGTTCTCGGGTTTTGACTCCCAAGAATTCGAATACTCCGCCTATCGTATAAGCTCCAAAGCTAAGTGGTTCTGAGTGTTGCTTTTTTGCGTAACTATCAAAAACAGCGAGGTAAGCGAGGATGTCCGAAGCTATTTTCACTGAGGCTTCTGAGGCGTCATCGAATGGGCGTCCACGTACAGCATAAAGACCCGCAAACATCGCAACCGCTGCGATGACGATGATCAATAGCGCAGCGACAAATTTGGTAGTGATAAGAAACCGGCCTCTACTCACGAAACACTTCATGCTTAGGTAGCCGCTCATCCAGCACGCAATGGCGAGCAGCGTCGCAAATCTGGAGGCGATTGCCGTTCCCATGAAAAGGGAAGGCACGAAACCGCTGAGTGCCAGTAGTTTCTTCGTCCGCGACCGAAGCAGGGGAGCGGCAAAACCGCCAAGGAGTACGGCGGGAAACACCCACAACCGAAGCAGACGGTACCACCATGGATCTGGTTCACCGCCTAAGAGGATGCCGTACATAAAGGCGCCCAAGCTGAAGAATCCATCCAAGGAAAAGGACAGACCCAAATTTCGGAGCCAAATCGCAGCGTAAATGACGCCCCCTACCAATGCTGCAGTAGTGAAATACAAGCTGAGCCGAAGGCATCGCTCTCCAATCGCCACAAGAGCATTCCGGTTCAGTTGGACATGAGTATTCTTCCATTCAGCAGGGTCGAAGAGTAGGAAGGTCCCCATTTGTAGGCATGCGATAAGTGTCACCAGCATCCACATGGATTGTGGCGAAATGTAATCGTTCGTTAAGAGAAGGGGCAGAGCGCTGCAAGCGGACCACATCAGCCCGACGAAAGCGCTGGGAGCGAGCCAACTGCCCTGGAGCACGCGCGAGAGAACCGATATTCCTAAGAGCACGCTCCATGGCAACCAGGGCGAACTTAATAAATTCGCGGACAAGTGTCCTCAGGTTCCAATGGATTTCTCAAAAGGCCGCTGCGGATGAGCTCGGGGCCGATCTTATCACCGAGCCCGATGCGTTTGTCATTATGACTTCTTCATATAGATTTTCCATAATTCTCGCGGTTTGGTTCCACTCATATCGCTCCATGACGCGCTGTCGTCCCGCGCGTCCAAGGCGTTTTCTCAGGCTTGGGGAGAGGAACAGCTTTTCGAAACAATCCGCAGCCGCTACTTCGTCATTCGGGGGGACGAATAGACCGGTTACGCCGTCCGCCGCAACTTCCGTCAACCCCCCTACATTTGAGACGACTACCGGAATGCAACTTGAGGAGGCTTCGAGAATAGCTACGCCAAAGCTCTCGTAGTTCGACAAGGCAGCAAACACGGAAAATGACTTGATATAATCGGGCACGCGGCTGTGCGGCACTTTCCCGACAAAACAGACTCGTTCCCCAATTTCAAGCCAGCGTGCAAGCTGCTTGTATTCATGCTCCAGGTTTCCCCCGCCGACGATCACAAGCTTTGAGGGCCAATCGGGGTGTCTGTCCATGAGCAGTTTGAAAGCCTTGAGCAAGCAATCAATGCCATAAGACTTTTCTAAGGACCTTACGGTGCCTATAACAAATTCGTTCGTTTCCTCACGAAAGGTCGGAGAAAAGACTTCGCAGTCCACACCGAAAGGCGTGATCAAGATGGGTTTCGAGGTGTATTTCTGTGCTTCCCTTGCCATGTCGCGGCTGGTGGAACACAAATAGTCCGCAGCTGCAAGATTTCGCTTGAGCAGCCACCTGTGCAGTGGCGACCTGCGAGGGAATTCATAGACATCGCTGCCCCAAACGGAAACGATATACGGATGAAATCCGATCAGGCGGCCAAGCGTCCCATAACCACTCGCGTAATGCGCATGAACAATCGATGGTTTAATACCGGCTACAAGTTTCCGCACTCGTCGGGCTTCGCGGAAAAAGTCGAGCTTGAAGGGCAAATTCTCGCAAAGATCGTACACGCGAATCCCTTCTAATAGACCCTTGCCCGCACCAACGGAGAAGACGTGGACTTCGTACTCCTTTTGACGGAAATGATTCGCCCACTGAACCGAATGAGAGCCAGCTAGATTGGCCAGCAAGCAGATTCGCCTCGGTGTCATTGATGGCTGTTAGTCCTTCTGACAGATCATCATTTCCGTGGTGGGGCTTTCGCTCATCAAACGCGTCAGCATTAGTTCGACCGGGTAGAGCAGAGCGCCATAAACGGAGCCCAGAAAATGAGCGAAATGAACTGGAGCGAGAAATGCTCGCCAAGCCAACATGGGCCATCGAGATGAGGAATCGATCGGGGCGTTCATCAATATAAACATGGGCGCTCTCCTAACAATTCGGAAACCGCTCGTCCTAACAATTGCTTCGATTTCCTTCAGCGAGCGGCTCACTTGATGGTCAGATCGCTGTGCCGTACGATGCACAAAATTGTCAGAAAAAAAGAAATGGCCTCCCTGCTTCAATAAGCTGGAGATATTTCCAATGGCTCTTTGGAAGCGATCGTCCTCCGTGATGTGGAAAAGAACATCGAATGCGGAAACCACATCGAATCCTCCGCTCCAGTCCAATCTCTCAAGGTGTTCCCCAATGTCCAGTTGCATGATCTCCATTTCGGGGAATGTTTGCTTGAGCCTCTCCACTGCAACGGCTGCGATGTCGGTTCCCTTCAACGAACGCACTCCAAGCGACTTCCATTGTTCCAGCCAAAACCCTGTCCCGGACCCGATGTCCAGAACGTTTGCTTCCGACAGGCTGATCGAAAGACCTGCCAGATGTCTTCGAAGAATTTGCCTGCGGACGGCATATAACCAGTTGTTATAGCTCACGCCGTGCCCGAGGTAACCAACTCCCTGCAATCCCCACTGGCTTGCAAGACGTCCCTCCCAATAAGACTTATCTCTAGAATCGGTTGCATGGGAGAGTGAGGTAACACCCGTTTCTGGGCGAAGCACGTTTCGCCCTTCGGTAGCCGTGGTCATAGGAATATTTCTCATTCAGCTGGGAGGGACAAGTGCAGAATGCGCAGTGTCTCCACAGATGAGAGGAACCAAAGCGTCAGGACCCCGCCAAGAAATGCCAGTAGCATAGCGTACAAATTGTAGTGAATGGCTAATAAAGCTGACGATCCCAGACAAAAAATTCCGAACCCAGCCGTGAGGATCATTGTCGTTACACCAAGCTCATGGAAGGCGTCAACAACATTGCGTAAAACTGTGTAAAGACTATAGGGCACCGCAGCGAGGAGCAAGAATCTGAGAATTCTGGCAGCCTCCATGAAATCGGGGCCTAGATAGAGGCGGATGAGCGTATCGGCCCCAATCGCGATTCCCGCCGCAAGGGTGGCCGAAACAACGAGAGTGATTCTCGTTAGCAGCCACACTTGCCGTCCGAGTTCGCGGTTCTTTCCTGCGGCCAGCAAAGCGCCCGCTTTGGGCAACAAGATGAGCCCGAATGGAGAAAAGAAAGAACCGATGACGTTAAGCATCGATATTCCGAATGCCACAAAGCCTGCCGCGCGAATTCCATTTTTGTGCGCGACTATCGTGGCGGGTATCGCAAACAACGCCATAAGAATGAAATCACCCGGAACCCGCTGGATCCCAAAACGCAGCAGCTCTTTGACATAACCGCGATTGTCCTTTACAACCGCCTTCCACGGAGTAAACAGGAGAGCCGCTCCCGCCACTGCGAATGACAAAATGCCCAGCGCCGAGAGGAGCGACTGGACGCTCTTGCTATAAAGCAGGAAAACCGCCAAAGGCATAAGGCCGAAATTCACAAACTGCAAAAGATTGGCGGCTCGCATCTCTAGCATTCCCCGGAAATAGCTGTACACTATTGCGTGCAGGGCCGATCCTGCGACCACTAGGCTGAGGGGTAAAATTAGCGACGCGTATTCCCTAGATCCAAAGAACAAGTAGGCTAGGCTGCTAGAAAATGCATTCATCAACGCCACGCATACCAGCGTAGATAGTCCGACACACAAGAGCGCCGCCCCTAGATATCGCGCTTTGGATCCCTCATTACCACGCCCGGCGGCATTGGAGATATAGCGGGGTAAGCCTACAGCGAGCCCGAGGAGAACAATCGGACACAGAATTGAAATCGTGCGCCGGGCGACCGCGTATTCCGCGAATCCTGTCTTCCCCAGAAAATGTGCCGCCAGCTTGTACGTCAATAGTTGGCACCCAAGCACTGCGAACTCAGTCACAAAAGTGCTTCCGTACTCGCGTGCGTGGAAACCCAAATTCTCTGTAATCCAAGAAAATGGCGTACTGACCGTCGCGCTCATAGAGGTCGCCTTGGGTTAAGCGGCAGTGCTACCTCTTCAGTGTTCGCTACTAAACATCGACCTTCAGATGATTGGTGTCTCAGTCAGAAAGTATACTGCAACGATAGATCTCCTCTTTGTTACCCGATGCCGCGAGTCAGCATTATGTGCCCGGATGTGTAGGATGCATTCCTGGCTTGATGGTTGTAAAAAAAAGCTCGCGCCGTCACCGCGCGCTACAATGCTTCTATGTCCGCTTCATTAATCTCCACCGCGATCGACCGCATGATCATTTCCATGGACACCACAAACCGTGTTCTGCCCCTTCGTCGCAAGAGAATTCCTTGTATTCCAGCCAATGGACCACTCCTAACCCGCACCCGCCGTCCCGCCGTAAGGAAGGGATGTGGCTCTGACACCAGCTTCTGAGATAGTCCCGTCCGAAGGATTTCCATTTCCTCGCTCGGAAGCACCGCGGGCTGTCCATTGAACGACACCATCCGCACCACGCTCGGGATTTGGAGCACCCGCAGTCGGGCGCACAGTGCGATACAAACAAAGACGTATCCGGGAAAGAGGGGCAGGTTCAATCTGATGGACCGGTCTTTCCAACGACGCACAGAAGTGTAGAGCGGCAGAAAATGATCCACTTTCCGTGCATGTAGTTCCGTAGCGACATGTTTTTCATGGTTTGAACAGGTATAGAGTGCGTACCAATGGGGCTGAAGGTCAGTTCTCAACGCATCCTCAGCCGCACTCAACTCACAATCCGTCCTCACGGCAGCAAGCTCCACGACTGGTCTCCCCAGATATCCCGAAGACAGCTTCGCCCCGTCACCCACATCGCGTGTTGTTATATAACTATATTATTATCTTATATTTACTATAACTTTTGTTGTTCTGCTTCTTCTCTGGAACTCGCGTCGCCACAATCCGGGTTCGACTCACGATGACTTCCATCTAGGTCTACAGAGTTCGAACCATTCGAAGATGCCCATGGCAATCGCGCGGCTACCGTATGAAATATTTCCTGCGCAAACAATTTCCCCGGGTCCGCCGGGTCCGTTTCTCGCCAGCGCGCTGCGCCGACCAACCAGAGGACGCAGATGGCCATTACGAAAGAAGTCCCGAGGAACACAATCATAAGCCGAGGCGGATAGGATCTCCGTTCTGGCACAATGGGCGAATCCAATACCCTCACGGTTGGGATTTCTTTCGCTTCTTGTACCTTTGCGAGCTCGTACTCCTTCGTTAAAGTTTCGTAGACTACCTGTTCGACTTTTAACTTACGAAAAAGGTCCGCATAAGGGACGCCAAGGATCGGCAACTGTCTCAGTGAGGGGTACAGCGAGTCCGACGCACCATCGCTTCCACTTGGAGGTGTCCCATACTTGCCGCCAAGCAATTCTAGTTGATGGTGAAGTTCATTGATGCGCGCCTGAGTCGAGCGGACGCGGACGTTCGAATCCGAGTAAATCTGCTTGAGTCCTTCGAGTTGGGACTGGGCAGCAATAAGCTGCCCCTGAAGAGTCGCCGCCGATACGACCATAGCCTTACTCTGCTCGGTAATATCGATCGTCGCGTTCTTACTCGCATACTGGCTGAAATTCTTCTCCGCCGACTCGAGTTCGTTATTTACCGTATTCAAGCGTTCTTCAAGAAATACGCGCTCCCGGTGAGCCGACGAAGTCGTAAGCTGTGCCATGAGTGTGTTGAGTTCGTCCACATATGCGGCGGCAATAGCCGCGGCGCGCTTTGGATCGCGATCGCTAACGGAGAGCGAGATGATTCCGCTTTTCCGCTCCTCGGTTATGTTCGTATTGCTCATCAATCGTTCTCGAGCCGACTGCCGCAGCTCGTACCCGTATACCTTTCTCAAATCAAACCTATCGATGATGCGATCTTGCACAGTTCGGCTGTTGAGCACGCCAACGAAGAGCGCCCCAGTGGTCTTGAACCCAAGGAAGTCGCTGGCCATCGTCAACCCTGGTCCCTGACCTCCAGCCTGGCCCGCCAGCCCTGCCACGAGTGCTAACGTGCTGCTGGTCTGCGAATCGGGTGGCATCAACTGAGCGGTGGACACGAATCTACTGGGAAGCAAAAACGCCAGGAGTGTGGATGCTAACAACGCGGCAACCCCTGCACGCAACAGAAAACGCCGCTCCGTCCAGAGCAAGCGCAATTTCAAGATCGAGCGCTCGCGTGCTTTACGAGGATCCTCCTCGATCGGCAGCAGGGTCTCCTGAAGCTCAGGCTCGACTTCACGTTGCCGCTTGGCAGAGGTTTGCGTCATTCCCAACTTCCTTATTGCCTGATTCCCGGAGAAAAACCCATCTCGAGAGCTGCAGTGAAATTCCGCTGTACTCCAGTGAACAATATCGGATAGTGCGAGATTTGCTCATATTGGAACTGACTCTTTATGTAAAATCCGGATTTAAGATAAAGCTCATTCTTCAAACTGTAATCCTGCCAAGCGCCTCCGCCTGGAATAAATTTTGGATCGACAAAATTGTCCTTATAGGCGAACTGCAAAGTGTTTCTGGGCGATATCCAATAAGTCAGCCATCCTTGGTAAGCTTCACCCTTTCGCCCCACGACGTTCCCAATCAAATTGCCGCCGTTAGTATAACCGTCACGGTACTTAGAATTCCAGTAATTCAAAGTTTCCCCAGCCACACTATTGAATCCAGGAGATTCGGTCGACGTAACTTCAATATGCAGATCGAGCTTTGGTATTCCCGGAATTCGGGTAATGAAAATCCCTGGTCGAAATGGATTCTTCGGAGGGTTTACGAATGGGATAGGATCATCGTCCGCGTAGAGGTCGCCATAGAAGACCAGGTAGTGTCGAACCTTGGGAACATAAAATGTCCAGTCAAAGCTAGAGTGGCTGTCGCCCGGCACCCCTAGGGTGCTATTTACAACTCGGCCGAAAAAGCTGTGCAGAAAGTTGCTAGGAGTAAACGGATCGCCTCCCTTGCCGCCAAGGGTTACCGTGCGCCCAAAGCCGAGCTCCAGATTTGCAAATGGCTTAAAGTTTATCTTGTTCCCGTAAATAAACGGGTGAGGGATGAAGGTATGTCCTTCGAACCTTCCAATGAATGAATCGAGTCGCACAGGCCCCAGATATTTAGAGATTCCCGGCAGCTCGAACGGCTCGGAGTTGACCATTCGAACCATATCGAGAGGTTCGGAATTGTTACTCCACAAAAACGAGCCTCCGAGTCCGGGGCCCCAGGAAAGGCTCTGTTTGCCTACCAGGATCTGCCAGTTATCCACGTTGACCGCGACGTAGGCTTCAAGCAATCGCGGACGGTTTATCGCATTTACAGGAACTGCTGGCGGCACAGGGATAAAATCGCGAAGTGCGATAATGTTGCGCACCGCATCCGACGGCGCAGGTGCGGACGGTGCATGTTGGTATTCCGCCCGCACATAAATTGCTATCGGCCCAGCTGCCGCCCGGAACGCTCCACCAGCCTGCCCATTTGTCCCACGTTCGAACGGCCGGCCAAAGTCATAAGCGATCGTCTGCCCAAAATGAAAACCGTCGGTCAGCGCAGGTCCGCTAATTGACGCAGCGCGCACGTAAACAGAGTCTAGATCCGCCGTGAGATTTCGCCCGCCATCTAGCAACCCCGTTTCATAGGAGAATTCTCGTCGCAAGCGTTCTACAAGAGCCGCTGCCTGCGCGTTTACGACTCCATCGTCTTCCAATTTCTCGCGAGCCTCCTCCGTAAGACGGGCGCACTCCATCCGAGTCCAGGGAGACAATCCGGCGATCTCGGTGCGAACGTAACCAAGTCCTGCGAGCCTGTTAATCGCTAGGTATACCCAGCTATCCAACGGAACGAATGTCGTTCCCATGCTTTGACGAGGACGTTCGCGCTCGAGGTAATTGCGAGACTCTGCGAAAGTTTCCCAAGTAGAGCCTCCGAGCTCTGGGTCGTGGTGCTGGCGGTAAACTATTTGCCCATTGAGCCAGCCGATGCCAGCCCCAATAAGAACGTCTGTAGGAAAGTGTTGCTTTCCAGTCAAGCGTGAAACGCTCACCGCCGACGCCATTCCGTAGGCCATGATCTGCGTAAGCGTGCCGGGATATTCGTGAGCGACGACACTCGCGATGGACCATGCCGCCGCAGCGTGTTCTGAAGGAAATCCGTCACCGCCCTTCCAAAAGTTTCCGCGGTAATCGTCGGTAAGCGGACGCTCCCGCCCAAAGGCATACTTGAATGCATAGACCATAACCAAACTGTTCGCTGCGGCTTCTGCTGCTAGAAATCCGGTCTCCTTTTTGTGATCGTCGTGGTTGACTTTCCCCCAGAGATACAGTCCTCCTGCCAATCCGCCCATTGCACCAAGTCCGTAAGTTGCAAAACTGTTGCTCCGACTCAATCGGCTTGGAGAATTTGAAAGATGCTTGCTGAAATCGCTGTCGGTCGCCAACGTGCCTGCTGTGAAGAGCGCCAGCGGCATTAGCCACTCAGCATCCACGAGGCGAATATGGGCAGGACTCGTCCAGACGGCTTCTTGGTCTCGAACGAAACGACCCAGCAGGTGCAACCCCAGCGAATTATCGTCGTCCGGGGTCTTCGCGAACGGGCTGTGAAACAGACTGCTAGAACCGGCATCCGAACCTGATTCCTCATCGGGCGTCGGGGCTAGCGGTGTTCCGTCTGTTTGCTGCTGCTGAGGACTCGCGTAGCAAACTGACGTGGTTGCCTCTGGCGCGATAAGCAAGGAGACGCCGAGCAAGATATCCCCCCAGATTCGATTCATCTCGGTGTCTCTCAGTAATGGGCGGCAATGAATGCTGTGCTGGCAATCGAAGACGCCACTTGCGCGGCTAGAAAGACCGTCTGCCACTGTACTCCTCCGCCGATCGCCTTTTCTGGGACAACCACCGTGTCTCCTGGGCGCAGCGCGGCATCTAGGGAGTTGCCGCTCCACATGCCCTGACTTGAACTCAATACTGAGCCATCAGCCCGAATCACGAATATTGCCTTCTTGTTAGCAAGTTGCGTGGGACCACCGGATTGACTGAGGTACCATTTCGCGCTCTTTCCTCGTCGATAGCCGACCGCCGTAGGGTTAAAAACCTGCCCGGTGACCATCACATATCCAGGCTCTTTGGGAACGACGAGTGTGTCTCCCGCTCTAACCTCTACGTCCGCGTTCGTATTCTTCCAGAGATTGATGTCCGGCGAGATCCGTATGGCAACCCTCCCTGAGGGCGGAGTAGAGCTTAATTGCTGAAGTGTCGTCTGCCACTGTTGTAGAGCCATATCCTTGGCTCTCTTCTTGTCGGGGTCCGTCTCGGGCAATAACTGAAGACTTGCCTTTTCGTCGGTAATACGAAGCATCATTTGATCCCGATCTCTTGTTTCCAATTCGCGTACCTGCGTACGCTGTAGAATCACCCCATACGGATACGCGCCCGGTTGGAAGCCGCCTGCTCGCTCAAGGATCGAACTCAGCCGTTCGCCAGGTTGAATTCCATACATTCCGGGATGTTTCACCTCGCCCTTTACACTGATTGACGCGCCTAGATCGTTCCATCCCGGAAGCTGCCGTATGGTCAGAACATCGCCGTTATGGACAGCAACGTCGGAGTTGGCATCGCCCGAAAGCGCGGCAGAGATTGGAATTGCTTCGTGCTCTCCAGTCAGCTTCGACTGATTCACGTAGACGAAATGCGTCAGGTCAGCCGTCTTCGTGTCAGCGCTTGGTTTTAGCCCTCCTCCCACGCGAATCAAATCTCCCGCCTTCATATTCGTAGTGAGCGGATAGCGCCCGGGTCTTGCTACTTCTCCTTGAATGTAAGCCGTAGCGGGTTCGACAGCGTCCGGATTGCGGTGAATCAGCAGTCGATCGCGCGGTTGGAGAAGAATATTCTCGGTAGGGTCACTCGACAGGGCCAAGTTCAAATTCACGCTGAAAATTTTGAACTTGCCGTCCGGCAGATACCGGAAGACCTGCGCATCTTCCGTTTGTGCATCCGGTGCAAGCCCGCCCGCCAAATGGACCGCATCACTCAACCGAATTTGGCCAGACGTTCGGTAGGTTCCTGGCATTCTCACGTCGCCCCACACTGATACCGTTGGCGGGCTTTCAAAGTCGAAACGACTGAAGATCCGAACAGTATCCATGTTATGAAGAAGAGGTGCCTGCGAAGGATTGGCAAGCGCGTCCGCCAGATCAAAGCTCTCCACCGTTGGGTGAAAATCCGGAGCATTCAGACGGATGATCTCTGCGTAACTGGTCGCGGGCTCGGGTAGGAGATCCTTGTAGGAGGCGACTACATCCGTGACCCGCATGTTTTCGCGGAACGAATAGCGTCCTGGATGGATTACGTGACCATCCAGAAAAATCACATCCTGGTTGTAAGGCGCGATTGGAAATATCCTGATGCGATCCCCGTCGTGAATTTTGAAGGATTCGAGTTTGTTCGTCACGTCGGACGAACTATCAGCGTCGGGTATATCCAAGCTCAGCATCGTCTGTTTTTCATGCGCCACAAGGCGCTGGACTTCGATATGACGAAGTGCGGCGGTCGGAAGTAGACCACCTGCCAATTCGAGAACACTTGCGAGATTTTTTTCATCTTTCAGCTCATAGATCGCCGGGCGCCTGACCATTCCTTCGATCGTGACTTGTGGTCCGATAGGAGGAACCAGCACGGTGTCTCCGTTCTCCAGGCGCATCATGTCGCTCTTTACGCCGTGAAGGAGGAGGTCGTACATATCCACTTCTTGAATAAGCTGATTTCCACGATAGTGCTTGACGATTCTGAGCGATCCTTTCGGGGTTGGACCACCTGCGGCAAAGAGTGCGTTGAGGGGCGTCGAAAGTGAACTGATATCGTATGTGCCAGGATTCGCCACATCGCCGACTTCGTAAACGCGTATGGTTCTTAGGCGCGCGAGTGACACTTCTGCGGATATGTCGCGAAACTGAGTCCGGAGAATCTGCTGTAAGTCTCGTTGGATATCAGCCAAACTCTTTCCGCTGACGAGGACGGGACCCGCCTCAGGAAGGCTAATCCGTCCTTCGCGATCTACAGTCCGAAAGAACCGCTGCGAAACTCCGCCCCAAAGATCAACTGACAGCCCGTCTCCGGGACCGACGACATAATCCGGACCCACGGGAAGGTCCATCGGAATGAATTGAGGGTCGCGCGTTCCGTTTTCAAATACTTCCGAACCAAATCGCCTCGGTGTCATTGGTCGACTAACTGCCTGGATGTACATGTCATACAACGAGGGGATATCGGCATAAGGGCTTAGCTTGCGCGTTAATTCAGGTGGTTGAAAAAGTGCGTTACGCTGATATCGCCGCGTCGATGATTGAATCGGAACGACAGGCAACATGCCTGGCGGCGCGTATTGATCGCGGCCGAAAAATCCAGCCACACTCGAGGTCGGGCTGGAGGGCGCGCCAAGCCCCACTCCATACGCAGAGAACACATCCTGGAGGTTTTGACCCATGCCCAGTTCTCCAGTGAAACCTCCGCCCATCGATTCCTCTGGTCGGCTCATCACCTGCTGCAATCTGGCGGCTCTACTCTGATCTCCCGTCATATTGGTATCGAAAGGATTGGAGGACTGTCCCATCTGTCCCGGCTGCGATCGATCGGTCGCTTCGAGCGAGGAATAGAGATCGGAGAAGCCTTCGCCTGTCTGCATGAGCTGGGCGCGATCCAACTGATTTTGGTCAAAGCGGGGCACAATCGGTAGGTCCCTCTGATCGGGAGGATTTCCATTGGGCGGCATTCCAAACTGAGGTGGCCTCTGTTCTTGTTGCTGCTGATCTTGCCTTTGTCCGCTTGTAGTTGAAGGATTTTGTTGCTGGGTATTGCAGTCCTCGCTGAATCGCGGATCACACGATTGGGTGTTCTCCAAATTTTGCGAGTCTCGCACCCGTGCCTTTGCTAGTTCCTCTTCTTGTCTTTGCGCGGCCCATTTGGCTCGCTCGGTTATCAGGAGTTCCCGTTCTTTACCGAGTTCTGAATCGGGATTTACTTTTGGTACTAAGTATCCGTAACGTTGCACAAGCTGGGTTGCCACGGACCGGAATTGACTGTCTGATGCCAGGCGCTCAAAAATCGCATCGTTCGTGAGGTCCGAATCGCTGATCACTTGACCATGATCGGTCGCATCCTTCGCGACCCAACGTCTCAACTCCACCATCAAGCCAGGATCTTTGAGTAGTACAATCTTGAGCTCGGCGGCGGATGCCGACACTCGACTGAAATTCTGGCGGCCGAGATCAGAGCTAGGCATGGGAGCTGGGCGCTGATTTTGCGCCGACGTTCCGATGCAGGCGGTCAAGATAGTGGTCAGAAGATAGGCGGTTCTAAATGTGTGTTGTCTCGGCACTCGGATTATCTCCGCGTTCCTGCTTTGCGTTACATGTCCTTCATTGCAACGTATTCATCGACTCAGTTCTCCCGCGAATCGCACTCAGCAGCCCCGCTTCGGACGTCTCGATCTGATTTGACTCGATGTGCAGCGAAGTCCAGTAAGACATCGAAATATTGCGGTCGGACGCGATAGCGATGACCCGAACTTGTGGGTAGTTGTGCAAAATTGTCCGGCAAACATCGGGCAAACGATTGGATTTTTCAAGCGCCACGATCAGAAAATCGGGCCGAGTTTCTTCCACTGCCTTCGTCAAGTCCATTTCGTCTTGAATCTCACCCACAATCTCGATGTCGGGTTGATCGGAAATTGTCACCATTAGTAATTCCCGAATCAGCCGAGGCCGGTTTGCGACTAACACTCGGATGGGATTCATAATGCGCTCCGCGGGCTCACGTATCGAAGCGAGAGTATGCGGACGGAGGATTTCGGGGGGTAGGTTCAATTATGATTCGGAACAGTGGGTTCAATTGTGATTCAGAAACAAGGAAGGTACGAGAGTTAAGGAAGATCTACGAACCAACTCATCGTAGTACCCAGATCAGTGCCCTTCCGTACCTCGGTCGGAAGGAAGACACCTCTGGGACTACTACATCCCTAGAAGTTGCGCTTGGCAAGCTTCTGATATTTCCAAGCGGTCGGTAACGCCAAGCTTTGCAAGAATACGATGTACGTGATTCTTCACGGTTTGCTCGGATAAACTCAAATTGGCAGCGATTTGTTTGTTCGTTAGGCCGCGCTCGATTAGAGGAATCAACTGTTGTTCGCGGCTTGTAAGACCGGTGCTCGATTTCGCTCGGCTCCGGGAAAACTCTGACGTCTGCAAGGCAATGTAATCAAACAACACTCGAGTATATTGCGGCGGACAGATTGCCTCTCCTCGACCGACAGCTCGAATTGCGCTGACGACATCGGCTGCCGAGGCATCTTGAAGGACATAGCCTACCGCGCCATAGCGGATTGCTTTCAAGAAATGCTTGGGCTCGTCTGCCATCGCAATGAGAATACACTTGGTGGGACGCTCGCCTGAGGCCCGTTTTGAAACAGGCATTTGATCGTCCAAGAGCAGATGCATTGAATCAAGAACAATCACATCCGCACCGGATTGTGCGATCTCCTCTTTGGATACTGCTGTTACAGGCATCGCCGCGGCCACTTGAACATCGCTCTTTTTCCCCAGTATCCGCGCAATCGATTCTCTCGCCAGCCGGTTCTCGCACAACACAAGGACTCGAAGTCTTCGTTCCACGAGAGCCCCTCAGTCCAACACCACCTGAACAGTGTTGATTTTAAGTTACATATTTATAATATTAGCTTCAATTAAGCGAGGATTTTATGGCTGGGTTGCCTTCTAGTTTTAGCAGGCGCTGTACCTATCGACTGCGTCGTTGACAAGCCTTTATGCGCACTACTTTAGAACGCGCGGAACTCAAACAACAATTTAAGCCTACCCTATATCTAGGCTCTTTTTCCATTAGGTAGAAGCTCCAAGGCCTAAGAAGGATGCATGAAAAAAATACC
>Ga0126381_100002169_pt1 | contig 21235 bp, 17 predicted proteins | sample PanSoiMetPlot_28_FD_96465 | JGI IMG/M metagenome (GOLD analysis project Ga0126381, IMG submission 96465) | Tropical forest soil microbial communities from Panama - MetaG Plot_28 | ecosystem: Environmental > Terrestrial > Soil > Tropical forest > Bulk soil | place: Panama | collected 2016-02-17
GACCATATGGCCGAGGCAGCAGGCCCGGCCGGCTTGGCCGGCCTGGGCGAGGCGGCCGCCGAGCCCGCGCACTGCGAGGACTCGCATGGGCCCCGATACCGGTCAGGGCAGGCTTCGCAGTAGGAAAGCCTGGTCGGCCTGCCCGTTACGACCGGCGGCTAATGGGTAGCATTTCGTGATGAATAGATAACTCACAGCGATACACGCCGTGTGGCCGGGGCGCGAACTGGGGCGCCTGTCTCAGCTGGGGCCCTCCCCTTGCTTCCATTCCGCCTCCTCCTGGCCTCCACTGCTCTTCTCACGTGCATCCCAGACCCCGACCGGGAGCCGGAAGGGAGTCTTCGTGAACCACTTGTTCCGCCGGGCACGCGGGCCGGCCCGCGTCGCCAGCGTGAAGGACTTGATCGGCCTGGCCCTGGCGGCCTGCGGGTCGGCCGCGGTCATCACGGCGTGCGGTTCGGGCGCGAGCAGCCATAGCGCCGCCGCCACGCCGACGGCCCCCGCCACGTCCGTCACCGCCACGCCGACGGCCCCCGCCACGTCCGTCACCGCCACGCCGACGGCCCCCGCCACGTCCGTCACCGCGAAGGCGCACGGCGCCCCGCTTGGGGGCAAGAGCGCGGCGGCGATCGTCACCGCCGCCCTCACGAACACCGAGGCGGCGTCGACTGTTCGCATGACGGGCGCGGGGACGGACGCCGGCAAGGGCGTGATGTTCGACCTCACACTGGTCCGCGGCCGGGGCTGCGAGGGCACGCTCAGCATGTCCAAGGCGCAGACATTCCGCCTGATCTACCTCGGAAATACGGTCTGGATGAAGCCGAGCGACGCGTTCTACGCCAGCCTGGGCGGCAACAAGGCCGCGCTTGCCCTCCTGGCGGGCAAGTACATCAAGGTGAAGTCCACGGACTCGCTGGTCGGAAACATCAGCAACCTGTGCACGCTGAGCGGCCTGCTCGGCACCGTCGGCCCGACTTCAGGCAGGAGTTTCGCGGCGCAGGCCACGACGTATAAGGGCCAGCCCGTGATGAAGATGACGGAGCCAGATCACGCCGGGTACGCCTATATATCTGACACCGCCAGGCCTATGCTCCTGCTCGTGACCGAGCTTGGCAGGTCCGGCGGGAGCATCGCGTTCACGAACTACAACGCCGCGGTGACCATCACTCCCCCGCCCGCCGCGCAAACCATCGACGGCAGCCAGTTCGGCCTCTAATCCGGGTAATCCGGGCACGAAGGAGAAAGACAGTGCGCACCGTCCGCCATTGCCTGCGGCTAACCGTCCTCGCCGTCGCGCTCGCCGCGGGAACCGGCGCCTGCGGGTCATCGGGAGGCTCCGCCGGCCCCGCCGGCCAGGGCACGAGCGCAGATCCGCTGGCCGGGCTGAATTCCAGGCAGATCGCCCAGCGGGCGGTCGCCGGTACCGAGGCCGCGCCCAGCGTGCGAGTCACGGGATCCGGAACGGACTCCGGACAGCCGATCACGATCGACTTGACGCTGATTCGCGGGAAAGGCTGTCAGGGCACGCTCAGCACCTCGTCGATGGGCTCTGTCAAAGTGGTCTACAACGGCACGACGGTCTGGCTGCTGCCCGACGCCAAGTTCTACCGCTCACAGAACGTCCCCGCCTCGGCGCTGTCCGTCCTGAACGGCAAGTACCTGCAGGTAAAGGCCAACGGATCGAGCCTCGGCAGCCTGGGCCAGCTGTGCACACTCAGCAAGCTGCTCAGCCAGTTCACCCCGCACGCCGGCACCGCCAAGGGCATTGCGACGACGGTCGATGGTCAGCGCGCGGTGAAGATCACCGACAAGACCAGCAGCGGATACGCGTATGTGTCCGACGAGGCCGACCCGGTGCTGCTGCGGATCCAGAAGCCGGGCGCCGGCGGCGGCCTGGTGAAGTTCAGCTATACGGGTAACCGTCTCGCGATCACCCCGCCGCCGGCCAGCCAGGTCATCGACGGCAGCAAGTACGGGTTCTGAGCCGCCTCGGGAAACCGCGGGGTCTTGTAGCATGTCGCGGATGCCCTACCTACCCCGCTAGGGAGTAACCGGTGCACAAAGCCCCCCGCTTGATGCATGCCGCCCTTCTCGCCGTCGCGGTCAGCGCTGCGGCCACAGCCTGCGCGTCTTCCGGAAGCCGCACTAACAGCCCCGGAACGCCGGGGACGGCGGCCATCACCAAGCCCGCCACCGCCACGTCACACAAGGCGGTCGCCGGCCCGCTCGCGGGGAGGACCGCCACGCAGGTCATCAATCGCGCGTGGGCCGACACCGAGGCCGCGGAAACCGTGCGGATCAAAGGGATGACTGGGGACAGCGGTGAGTCGGAGACGTTCGATCTCGTCCTGGTGCATGGAAAGGGCTGCGCGGGCAGCATCTCGGACAGCAAGGTGGGCTCCTTCAAGCTGGTCTACAACGGCACGTCGGTCTGGCTGCTGCCGGACAAGGGCTTCTACCAGTCGCAGAAGGTGCCCGCCGACGCAATGGCCATCTTGAACGGCAAGTACCTGAAGATGAAGGCCACGTCGTACGGCTTGGGCGCGATGGCCGCGGTGTGCACCCTGACAAAGCTGCTCGGCGGCTTCACTTCCGCGTCCGCGGCAGGTTCCATTCGCGAGACAACGTCGATCGACGGTCGTAGCGCGCTCAAGTTCGCCGACGCCGGAGACAGCGCGTACCTGGCCGTGTCCGACACGGCCAGCCCAAAGCTGCTGCGGCTCCAAGCCCCAGGCTCGGGCGGTGGCAGCATCGACTTCAGCTACCCTGCCGCCACCTCTATCACCGCGCCGCCGGCCAGCCAGGTCGTGGACGGCAGCAAGTACGGGTTCTGAGCCGCCTAGCCGCCGATCGCGGACATCGGGCGGTCCGGCTGCAGGAACGACGGGTCGTTGATCCCGTGCCCGGGTAGCTTGCCGGCCACCGCCACCTGCCACCGCGACGCGATCTCCTCATCCGGGGCGCCCGACCGCAGCGCGGTGCGCAGGTCACTTTCTTCCCGCGCGAACAGGCAGTTGCGCACCTGGCCGTCCGAGGTCAGCCGCACCCGATCGCACGAGCCGCAAAATGGCCTCGTGACCGACGCGATCACACCGACGCGGGCTGGACCGCCGTCGACAAGGAAGCGTTCGGCCGGCGCGGACCCGCGCGCGTGCGCGTCGTCAGGGCTTAGCGAGAACCCCGCCGACAGCGCGCCGAAGATCTCGTCCGCCGTCACCATCTCGGCGCGATTCCAGCCGTGCTGGGCGTCGAGCGGCATCTGCTCGATGAACCGCAGCTCGTAGCCCCGCTCCAGGCAGTAGGAGAGCAGCGGCACAGCCTCCTCATCGTTCAGCCCGCGCATCAGGACCGCGTTGACCTTCACAGGGGTGAGCCCGGCAGCGGCCGCCGCCGCCAGGCCGTCAAGCACGTCATCGAGCCGGTCCCGCCTGGCCAGCTTGCGGAAGACCTCTGGCCGCAGTGTGTCGAGCGAGACGTTGATCCGGTCAAGCCCGGCGGCCCGCAGCCCGCCAGCCAGCCGCGTGAGCCCGATCCCGTTAGTCGTCAGCGAGATCTCCGGCCGTGGCGATAGGGCGGCGGTGCGCGCCACGATCGTCACGAGGTCCTTGCGCAGCAGCGGCTCGCCGCCGGTGAACCGGACCTCGCGGATCCCGAGCATGGACACGCCGACCCGGATCAGCCGGACGATCTCATCGCCGGTCAGCACCTCAGGTGCGGGCAGCCAGTCCAGGCCTTCCGGCGGCATGCAATAGCTGCATCGCAGGTTGCAGCGATCTGTCAGCGACACCCGAAGGTCTGTCGCCACCCGCCCGAAGGAGTCAGCCAGCAGCATCACTAAAGCCTACGCGCCCTCTTAGCCTACAGTTGCATTCCGCGATTGCATCTCGCAGTCGCATATCGCGGAGGCGGACGGGAATCGAACCCGCCAGCGGCGCGGCACGCCGCTCACTGGTTTTGAAGACCAGGGGGACCACCAGGAACCCAGACGCCTCCGCCACGACTTTACTGACGCTGCCAATCCGTGTGAATAATCGAAGTCACAGCGCAGCATCGTGAAACAACGTGAGACAGCACAACCAACCGGCATCAGGGCACCGCATTGGGGGCACGCGAGTGAACGCTGACGACTATCCCTGGTGGGCGGACGCCGTGGTCTACCAGGTCTACCCGCGCAGCTTCGCGGACAGCGACGGCGACGGTATAGGCGACCTGGCTGGCCTTCGCGACCGCCTGCCCTACCTGGCCGAACTCGGTGTCGACGCCATCTGGCTCACGCCGTTCTACCCGTCGCCACTGGCCGATGGCGGGTATGACGTCAGCGACTACCGCGACGTCGACGCGCGCCTCGGTTCGCTGGCCGAATGGGACGTTCTAGTTGAAACGGCGCGGACGCACGGCATCAGGGTTCTCGTCGACCTCGTGCCGAATCACTGCGCCAGCGATCACCCGCTGTTCCAGCAGGCGCTCGCCGCTGGTCCGGGCAGCAGCGAGCGGGAGATGTTCATTTTCCGCGAAGGCCGTGGTCCGGGCGGGGCGGCGCCGCCGAACAACTGGCCGTCGAACTTCGGCGGGGCGGCCTGGACGCGTGTCAGCGACGGCCAGTGGTACCTGCACCTGTTCGATTCCGGCCAGCCGGACTGGAACTGGCGCGATCCCCGGGTGTGGGCGATGTTCGAGGACGTGATCCGGTTCTGGCTAGACCGCGGCGCCGCGGGGCTGCGGGTGGATGTGGCGCACGGGGTGTTCAAGGACCCGGATCTCGCCGACGCGCCGACGACCGTCCGCAGCGTCGTCCCGTCTGGCTACTATCACCGGCCCGAACTGCACGCCCTTTACCGTGACTGGAGGCGCATACTCGACAGCTACCCAGCCGACGTCTTCCCCGGCCAGCGCACTGCCGTCGGCGAAGTCTGGTACGACACGCACGCGACGCTGCGGCCGTACCTGGCCCCTGACGGGCTCCCGCAGGTGTTCAACTTCGAACTGGTCACCGTGAAGTGGGACGCGGCGAAGATCCGCGCGGCGATCGACGCGACCCTCGCGCTGCAAGGCGGCTCGCGCGCCCCGTGGGTCCTCGGCAACCACGACGTGGTCCGCCCGGTGACCCGCTTCGGCTCCGACGCCGCACGCGCGGCCGCGCTGCTGCTGCTCGCGCTGCCCGGTTCGGCCTACCTGTACCAGGGCGAGGAACTCGGCCTGCCCGAGGTGCTCGACATCCCGGACGGCGCCCGTCAGGATCCCGCTTTCCGCCGCACTAAGGGGAAGGTCCGCGGCCGCGACGGCTGCCGCATCCCGCTCCCCTGGGACTTGGGCGGCGACTCATTCGGATTTTCCCGAACGAGCCCTGGATCCTCCGCAAGCCCACCCTGGCTCCCGCAGCCGGCCGACTGGGGCCACTACAGCGTGGCGGCCCAGCGGGACGTCCCTGACTCTTTCCTGAGCCTGTACCGGGCCGCGCTGCGCCTGCGGCGCGACCACCCGGCGCTCGGGGCTGGCCAGATGCGCTGGCTCGACGCCCCCGGCGACGCCCTCGTCTTCGCCCGCGAGCCAGGCTTCGTGTTCGCCGCCAACCTGGGCGACGCCCCGCTGCCGCTGCCGCCGCACCGGCAGATCCTGCTCGCCAGCGTCCCCACCCCCGGCCTAACCGAATTGCCGCCAGACACGGCGGCCTGGCTGGACGTCAGTCCCACCGCCTGACCTAGATGCGCGGCTTTCCGCCCTTGACCTGAAGCGGCTCCGCCGCCTCTTGCTGTTATCACGGACCAGGTGGCTCCGCCGCGACAGGCGGCCGCCCGCCTGCTCGCCTCTTGCTGTTATCAGCGCCGGGTCTCGCCACCCGGACGCTGAGCCGCGACGCAGTTGGGTGGGTTCGCACCAGGGGATCGCAGACCGTCAAACGCGCCGGTTCTGGTGTTGCGGCTGTGGCAGCGCTGGCGTGGTGGCGTCGGCCGATGTGCGCTGCCCGGTTAGCGTATAAGATCCGGCACGTTGGGGCGTGCCAGATCCTTCACGCTGACCGGCGCGGGCCGCTTCTTGCTGTTATCACTCGGACCCGCAATGCCCGCCACGTCCGCGCCTGCCCGGACGGAGCGTTGCCCGGTTATTGGGAAAGATCCTCCCGGCTGGGGGCCTCACGATCTTTCCCAATAATGGCCGCGGGCCCGCTTCTTGCTGTTATCACACGTGCGCGGGCCTGTGCAGGCTCGGACAGATACGCAGGACTTGCTGTTATCAGCGTCGGTAGTGCGGGGCGAGGCCGACCTGGTTGCGGGCCGGCGTGGAGGTTACGGCCCGTCCTCGATGGGCGGCCCGCCGTGGGGGGTGCGGCCCGGCGTGGGGGGTGCGGGCCGGCGTCGGTCGTGCGGGGGCGGGGGCCGACCTGGGTGCGGGCCGGCGTGGAGGTTACGGCCCGGCCTTGGGGTGCGGCCCGGCGTGAGGGGTGCGGGCCGGCGTCGGTCGTGCGGGGGCGGGGGCCGGCGTGGAGGTTACGGCCCGGCCTTGGGGTGCGGCCCGGCGTGGGGGGTGCGGCCCGGCATGAGGGGTGCGGGCCGGCGTCGGTGGTGCGGCGGTGCGGGCCGACCTGGGTGCGGGCCGACCTGGGTGCGGGCCGGCGTGGGGAGTGCGGGCCGGCGTGGGAGTGCGAGGGCCTGGGCGCGGCCCGCCTCTTGCTGTTATCAGCCGTGGAGTTCGCGCTGCGTACGGGGGACGGACGCGGGTCGCCGCGTGACGGTCATACGGTGGGAGTACGCTGCGGACGCAGGAGCGGACACGGGGAGGACGTGAAGTGGCGCAGATTCGGGTGCCGCGAAAGGGCGTGACCCAGGCGGAACTCAAGAGTGTTCTCAGCCGGCGCCTAGGTGGTGGCTATGAGGTCGAGTCGAACGGCGACGGACAGGTCACCGTACGGCGCGGCGCGCTGAGCGCGGCTGTAGTCAGGATCAGCGACGCTCCTGGCGCGACGGTTTTCCGGGTACGCGGCGGGGGGCTGCCCGTGTACCGGATGGGCATGGCACGGCGCGTGGCGGAGGCGCTGCGCCGCTCACCCGAGTTCCGCAGCGTCTGATCCGGCCCGGCGGCCGGCCCCTCGCGGATTCCCTACCAGCGCTATTGAGGTCTTACCATTGCTCTGGTTTCACGAATGGAACATTGCCAAGCACACTCGACAAAGCCGTACGGAGTGTCCCTAATGCCTGCTAATCTCCGCCCGTGAGCGGGAACCTCCCAACCTCGGGTGAAGTTGTAAGCGCGCCAGACATTCCCGACGGTGAACCGTCATCGCCACCGGCCACCGGCATCCGCGCGAGACTTGACAGGTCAGCGATCGGTGCCGCGCGACTGCGCGCCTACTGGCTTACCGCGCCAGGCGTGGTCATGCTCCTCGCCACCGCGCTCGCCGTGGCGGTCCGGCTTTTCACGCTCACCCGCACCGGCTACCTCACCGGCATCACCGAATACGACGATGGCGTCTACCTCGGCGGGGCGCTGCGGATGACCGAGGGCGCGATGCCCTACAAAGACTTCGCCCTCGTCCAGCCGCCAGGAATCCTGCTGCTGATGACGCCGGTGGCGCTGATCGCCAAGGTCACCACGACGGTGAAGGCGCTGGCGCTGGCCCGCCTGCTCACCGCGCTCGCCAGCGCGGCCTGCGTCCCGCTGGCGGGAAACCTGGTCCGGTACCGCGGCACCGTGGTGACGCTGGTCACCTGCGGGGCGCTCGCGGTCTACCCGGACGACATCACCACGGCGCACACGCTGATGCTCGAGCCGTGGATGAACCTGTTCTGCCTGCTGGCGATGAACGCCGCGTTCCGCCGCGGCCACCTGGCCCGTCCCGGTCGGCTGGTCTGGGCCGGTCTCGCGCTCGGTTTCGCCGGCGCGATCAAGTTCTGGTCGATCGCGCCCGCATTGGTGCTGCTCATCGTGTGCCTGGCGGTCAGGACCGACCGGATCAAGCGGGTGCGCGCCTACCCGGCCGCGCTCGCCGTCGCGTTCGGCGCTTCCGTGGTGGTCTTCTTCGCGGCCGCGCCGATGACGTTCGTGCGCGCCACGATCACCGACCAGGCGGCCCGCCTGGGCAGCGGCGTGCCCATCTCGGTACGGCTGGCGAACCTGACCGGCGTCATCGACATCCTGAACACCAAGGGCAAGATTTCGCTGAACGCGGGCGCGCACTCGATGTTCGCCGGCGGCGCCGTCCCCAACGTCTCGGAGTCTTCTCAGCTCGGCTGGCTGCCCATCGTGGCGACCATCGCGCTGATCGCGGTGATAGCCGTCGGCTATACGTGGCAGTCCCGCAGGCTGTCGCATCTTGAGTGGCTCGCGCTCGGCGTGGCGGTCCTCGCCTGCGCGGCGGTCGTCGGCTACTCGACGTTCTTCTACCACTACGCCGACTTCCCCGCGCCATGGCTCGCGCTCACCCTGGGCGGCGCCGCCGGCGTGCTGGCCGGCCGCCCGGCGTTGCGCACAATCGTCATCCGCACGGTCGCTGTGGCGATCGTCGCCGTCGCCGCCCTGCAGATCAGGGAGACGTTCCCGCTCCAGCAGCCGAGCGGCCAGGCGATGGCGCACAACATCCCGCAGGGCGCCTGCGTGGTCACCGACGAGGCTTCCCTGACGATTTCCGCCGACAGGTTCGCGAACCTGCCAGCGGGCTGCCCGGACATCATCGACGCGCTCGCCGCGACGCTCACGCTCAGCAACGGCGTCAGCGTCCAGGGTGGCGCGAATCAGATGCCCCAGGTGGTAGCCGCCTGGAAGAGCTGGCTGAACAAGGCCGACTACGTGTGGCTGTCCCCAGCCCACGGCTCCCAGCGCCGCATCCCGTGGACCCCGCAGCTGAGCGACTGGTTCAACGTGACCTTCGCCAAGCACGGCTCCTACAAAGCGGGAGTCGGCCAGCTCTACGTCCGGGTCACCCCCCGCTAACCCGCTCGCCGCCGTCTCCGGGCGGCCGCGGGGAATGCACCAGCGCGATCGTCCCGGCCGCGGGCGCGGGCACGGCGTCCGGGTGCAGGATCGCGGCGATGGCCTCGACGCCGCCGACGACGCGGGGACCCGGCCGGACCACGATCGAGTCCGCGTCGATCGCCCACACCGGGACGGCGGGCAGCGCCGCCGCGACCGACGCGGCTTGCGACACCGCGCCGGCCAGGTGGTAGCCGCACGGGGCGACAATCACGACATCGGGGTTTTCTGCGGCGATCCGCGCCCAGGTAAGCGGCTCAGAGCGCTGGCCCGGGAGGGCGGCGACCGGCTCGCCGCCCGCGGCGGTCACCAGATCGGGTATCCAGTGGCCAGCCGCGAACGGGGGGTCCACCCACTCGACGACCGCGACGCGAGGGCGGCGGCGCCCCGCGACCCGCGCCGCCACCTGGGCCAGGCGTGCGCGAAGGCCGGCGACCACCCGTTCCGCGCGGTCCCGCACTCCGGTCCGCTCGCCAACGGCGAGGATCGTATCCAGCACATCGTCGAGTGTGTGCGGGTCAAGCGACAGCACGTCCGCCTGGCACCCCAGGTAGTCCAGCGCCTGCGTCACGTGGCCCGACGGCAGCGCGCACACCCGGCACAGGTCCTGCGTCAAGATCAGGTCCGGGCGCAGCCGGGCCAGCGCGTCCGCGTGCAGGGTGTACAGGTCGCCGCCGGCCGCGAGCTGCTCACGGACGTACCTGTCGATTTCCGCCGGGGTCAGGCAAGACGTGTCCCGGCCGCCCACCACTATTTCTTTGTCCGAACGAGCGGTGGCCGGCTCATCACACTCAAACGTGACTCCTACCAGGGCATCACCCAGGCCGAGCGCGTAGACGATCTCGGTCGCGGACGGCAGTAGCGACACCAGGCGCACAGCGCAAGAATATCGGCAGTGGGCACAGGACAGGCGCCGCCGGGGCCCCGGGATCGGCGGCCAGCTTCGCGGCCAGGCCAGGCAACTGGGCAGCGGTTCGGGCGTCTCTGATACGTGGACAAAGTGCACCCTGTGCCGACCGCCGCGCCTGACGTCAGGTACCAGGTGACGGCGCTGTATCAGGCGCATGCGCTCGGCCTGGTCCGGCTCGCCGTGGTCATGGTCGGCGACCAGCCGACAGCCGAGGATGTGGTGCAGGACGCCTTCCTTGGCCTGTACCGGCAATGGGGTGGACTGGCCGATACCTCGCGAGCACTCGCGTACGTGCGGTCGAGCGTGCTCAACGGCTGCCGCACGGTGCTGCGGCGCAATTCCCGCTACCAGAGGATCGTGCTCACCGAGCCGACTTTGGAGTCGGCGGAGGCTCGCGTGCTGGCCGGCGAGGAGCACCGCGAAGTCATGGCCGCGATCAGGAGGCTGCCCGACAGGCAGCGTGAGGCGCTGGTGCTCAGGTTCTACCTGGACCTGGACGAGGGCGAGGTCGCGCAGGCCATGCGGATAAGCCGGGGATCGGTCAAGTCCGCCACGTCCCGTGCGCTCGCCTCGCTCGGGCGGATGCTGAGGGAGGGCTCATGACGCTGGAAGACCGAGTCCGTTCGGCCACGCGGTTTACCGCGGGCGCGGTGCACAGCGTGCGGCCGCTGGCCCTGCCCGACGACGAACAGCGCACGGCGCGCAACTGGAACCGCCAGCGGCGATGGATAGCGCCGGTGACCGCCGCGGCTGCCGTGATCGCGATCGCGGTCACGCTAGTAATCGTCAGGGATGCGAGGAACGGCCAGCCGGTGCCCGCCACGCACGGCACGATCCCGCAGTACTACGTCGCGCTCAACAACGCGGGGATCCATAAGTTCCCCGATCAGGTCGTCGTGGGCGACACATTCACCGGCAAGCGGCTAGCCACGGTCAACCCGCCCGCGCACACCTCGTTCACTGGCATCACCGCCGCCGCAGATGACCGGACGTTCGTTCTCAGTACCACCGCGTGGCCATTCTCGGCCGTGTCGTGGGATGTGGAACCGCGGACCTGGTACCTGCTGCGCATCGCACCCGGCACGGACCATCCCGCCCAGCTGACCAGGCTGGCCGTCCCGCCGACGCCATCCGGCCTGCAGGTGGCCGGGATGGCGCTGTCCCCTGATGGGACCAAGTTCGCCGTGGCGCTGCAACCGAACCAGACGGAGAACTCAGGGCCTGAGCACCTGCGGATCTACTCGGTGGCCACCGGGGCACTGCTGCGGACATGGACCGGGCCGCAAAGCAGCATGGGTTACGGCCCGATCGAAGGCAGGGACAACAACACCACGCTTTCCTGGCTGGCCGACGGGCACACGCTGGCGTTCGACTATGGCACCGCGGTCAAGGACAGGATCCGCGTGCTCGACACGAGCCGTCCGGGGAGCGACCTGCTCGCCGACAGCCGGCCCACCGCCTGGGGCCTCCAGCTTGGACTCTGCAGCACGCCAGTTGTCACGCCCGACGGGAAGACGGTCGTCTGCGTCGCCGAAGCTTCCGGAGCGTTCCAGGAGTATTCGACGGCGACCGGGAAGCTGACCCGCACGCTGTACCAAGGGGGCCGCGGCTTTGGCGGCGAAGTCCTGTGGGCAAGCCCTTCCGGCGACGCGCTGATCGGTTACCTGAACGCTGGTGGTGACCCGTCACTTCTGACAAGTGCCATGGTCGGCGTGGTCACCCAAGGCCACTTCAGGAAGCTGTCCTTCCCGCTGAAGAGCGGCATCGCGCTCCCGAACGCGGTCGCCTGGTAGCCGCGCTCACCCGCCGGCGGGGAACGCGTCCGCGACGGCTCGGGGGGTCAGGCCGTACCGGCCGAGGGTGTAGCGATGCGTGCCCCGCGCCGGGCCGCGGGCCTGGGCGAGCGCCCGCCGGCGGGCCTGCGCCGGCACGGTGTCGCCGGAGCCCAGGCCGGCCAGGATCTCATCAAGCGCGGACTCCGTGTCGGCGGTGAGCTGGCTGTAGGAAACGTCGAGGAACTGAGCGGGTGAGGCGGCGCGTACCCCGGCGGCCCGGGAGAACGCCCAGGACCACAGCTCGGTCCAGTCCTGGCCGAGCAGCGGCAGGTCCACCCTCCGGTTGTGGAAGGCCATCGTCACCTCTGTGAGGCTGCACCAGGAGGCCAGCGCCACGGCGGGATCGCGGTGCGTCCACACGATCGTGGCGTCAGGGAAGACACGCAGCAGCGCGTCCAGGTGCCACAGGTGGAAAGGCGACTTGAGTATCCAGCGGTGCGCGGGACGCTGCCACTGCAGGATCTGCAACTGCTGGCGCAGGTAGAGGTAGTCGGGCGTGGCGTCACGGCTGGCGTACCAGTCCCGGTAGGCCGGCATCCTCGCCCTGGTGTAGTGCGTCATGCTGTGCGGCAGCACCCACACGCACTCCTCGGGTGCGTGCGCGTCGATGGGGTGGATCACGCGCAGCGACGGGGAGGCCAGGTAGGAGATCCGGGCCAGGCGCCGCGCGCCGCGGATCCGCTGGGCGTGCTGTGGCTGGCCGGCGGACGCGGGGACCGGGGCGAGCAGCTCCCACATTCGCGGGGCGCGGTGACCTGGCAGGCTCGCCAGCAGGGTGTGCAGCAGCGTGGTGCCGGTGCGAGGCAGGCCGACCACGAACACCGGGCGCTCTACCGGCACGAACGCCGTACGCGGGTGATCGCGCAGGAAGTCGCGGGCGATCAGCCAGTTGCCCAGGTGGCGGACTAATTCAGAGCGGACGGCCGCCATGCCGAGGAATGACAGCTCGGGCACCGACATGTAGCAGGCGTGCAGTTCCCGAAGGTCGGCGAGGAACTGCGGGTCGGGCGGCTCCACGATCCCGGTACGGGCCGCCGCCGTCGCCTGCAGCGCGGGCAGCGACGGCCGGGACGCGCGTCGCGCCCGGCGCGCCGCCGGGTCCATCAGCTGGTTCACGGCCGATACCCACAGCGCGACCCGCTCCCCCGTCACGACGACCTCCGCTCCGGTGCCTGGTGTGTTCTTGCGACCCGCAGTTCACAACGTAGGCGGCAGGCGCCTGGTTCAGGCGCCTAGCGGGACCGCAGCCGGCGCGAGTCGCCAGGCAGGCGTTCGGTGACGCGGGCCCGGTCCAGGTATTCGAGCAGCGGGATCACCACACGGCGCGACGTGCGCAGCGCCTGGCGGGCCTGTGAGGTGGTGAACGGCTGCGGCAGCCCGGCCAGCAGGCGGGCGGCTTCCGCGTCGGCGCCGGGTGCGAGGACCACCAGGTCGGCGACGCGAAGCAGCAGGCCGCCACGCGCCGCCGCGGCGAGGGCCCTGGCGTCCAGGCCGAGCCCGCGCAGGCGTTCGCCGTCCGGGGCGCCGAACGGGTCCTTGGCCAGGTCGTCGAGGATGGCGCTGATGGCGCTCGCGACCTTGGGGGGCAGCAAGCCGCCCGGCGCCGCGGGTCCGGACGCCGGCCGGGCGGAGGCGAGCCGCAGGTACGCGCCGTCCAGGACAACGCTGTCAGCGGCGGTGACCAGGGCCAGGACCAGGTCGCGGCTGGGCAGGCCGAGGGCGGCGCGGGCGGCCTCGACGGGCATGCCGGGGGCCAGCGGGTCGCGGGCCGCGAACGCGGCGACCGAAGTGGGCAGTTCGGCGCGCAGCCTGTTCCAGCGCGCGGGGTCGGCGAGCCAGCCCGCCGCGACCGGCTCGGGCGGGCCGGCGGCGCCGGTCGCGGCCAGGGTGGCGGCGCGCAGCAGGCCGTGCCGGCGCAGCAGGTCCGCCGCCGTCGGCGTCCGCGGCCACCCGGCCAGTTCCTGCGCCGCCGCCGCCGCGGCGCCGCGGCGGCCGAGCGGCGGCGGGGCCGGGTCGAGCACGGTGGCGCCGTAGATCGACACGCCCGCGGAACCCGGATCGCGCAGCAGTACGCGGTCGCCCGCGTGCAGAGGCAGCGCGTCGCGAAGCGTGAGCCGCGCGAACACGTGCGGGAACTGCTCCCCCAGGATCCGCAGCCGCGCCTGGGTCCGCGCCGACCCGATGTGCAGCAGCGCCTCGCCAGGCAGGCGCGGCAGCTCCCCGGATCCGCCGGATCCACCCGGGACGCCGCGCGTGCCGGGAGTTATCCGCACGTCCAGGACGGCGGTCATCGTCCAGCGGGCGGCAGTCACCAGCGCCATCCCGCGGCTTGGCACGTCCGGCGGCACGCCGCGCAGGTTGAGCGCGACACGCGCCACGCCGGTGACCCGGTCGGCGGGTTCGCCGAGCGCCTGCACCGTGCGGACCCGCACCGGCAGCAGCGACGGCGTGAGCAGCAGCTCCTGACCTGGGTGCACGGTGCCGGCGGGCAGAGTGCCCGTGACGACCGTGCCGCTGCCGCGGATGGTGAACGAGCGGTCTATCCAGAGCCGCACCGGGGCCGCCGGATCGGGGGCGGGCAGCGCCGCCGCGAGCCGCGCGAGCGCGTCACGCAGGCTGGGCAGGCCCGCGCCTGTAACCGCGCTGACCGCGACGGCCTCGACCTCGCCGAGGGTGGTCGCGGCCAGCTGGGCTGACGCCTCGCGCAGCGCGGGCGCGGGGTCGGCCAGGTCCGCCCGTGTCACCACGAGCAGACCGTGCCGCACGCCGAGGGCGTCGGCGGCGGCGAGGTGCTCGGCGGACTGCGGCATCCAGCCACCGTCGGCGGCCACGACGAACACGACAGCGGGAACCGGGCCGAGTCCGGCGAGCATGTTCGGCACGAAGCGCTCGTGTCCCGGCACGTCCACGAAGGCCAGCCGCTGGCCATCGGGCAGCGTCATCCAGGCGTAGCCCAGGTCGATGGTCATGCCGCGGCGCCGCTCCTCCGCCCACCGGTCAGGTTCCATCCCGGTGAGCGCGCGGACCAGCGTGGACTTGCCGTGATCCACATGCCCGGCGGTCGCGACGACGTGCATCACACGGGTCCGTGCGCGCTAGCGGGATTGATGGGGCCAGTGGGGCTGGTGAGACTAGAGGAACGGGTGGTGGTGATGGGGCCCGCGGTGGTGGGGTCTGCGGTGGCGGGGTCTGCGGCGGCGGGGTTTGCGGTGGGGGGGGTTGGGGTGGCGGGGTCTGCGGTGGCGGGGTCTGCGGTGGCGGGGTCTGCGGCGGTGGGGTTTGCGGCGGTGGGGCCCGCGGCGGCTAGGACTGCCGCTACCAGCCGGTCGTCGTCGTCTGGGTCCACCGAACGCAGGTCGAGGAGCAGCCTGCCGCGCTCGACCCGGCCGACGACCGCCGGCAGCTCGCCGCGGCGCACCGCCTCCCCGGATCGCAGCGGCGCCGCCAGCGCTTCCGGCAGCGCGATCGCGGCGCCGGGGAGCGTGACCCCGGGCGCGCCGCCGCCGCCGACGGCGCCCTCCGCGCTCACCGCGGTCGCGGAGACGGAGTGGGCGGTGAGAGCGGCTACGACTCGTTCGGCGCGAAGAAAAAGAGCCGCGGGGTCGGCGGCGAGCGCGCGGGCGACCGGCGGCCGGGGTCCGATGAGGGTCGCCTCAAGCGCGGCCAGAGTCAGCTTGTCGACCCGCAGCGCCCGGGCCAGCGGGTGCCGCAGCAGGCCGCGGATCAGTTCCGTGTCGCCGAACAGCAGCCCCGCCTGCGGGCCGCCAAGCAGCTTGTCGCCGCTGGCGGTGACCAGGTTCGCGCCGTCCGCCAGCGATGTGGCGGCGTCCGGCTCGCCGGGCAACAGCGGGTGCGGCGCGAGCAGGCCGGAGCCAATGTCGTGGACGACAGGCACGCCGAGGGTGGCCAGCTCGGTGACCGTGGCGGCCGCGGTGAAGCCTTCAATGCGGTAGTTGGACGGGTGCACCTTGAGCACGAACGCGGTCCGCTCACCCAGCGCGGCGCGGTAGTCGGCGATGGTCGTCCGGTTCGTGGTGCCGACCTCGCGCAGCGCCGCGCCCGTGGAGGTCAGCAGGTCGGGCAGCCGGAACCGGTCGCCGATCTCGATGAGCTCGCCCCGGCTGACGATGATCTCGCGGCCCGCCGCGAGCGCCGTGGCGGCCAGCGCCAGGGCGGCCGCGTTGTTGTTCACCACGCCGACCGCCTGCGCCCCGGGAACGGCCGCGGCCAGGGCGGCCAGCGCCCCCTTGCCGCGCTGCGCGCGGATCCCGGCGTCCAGGTCGAACTCCACGTCGCAGTTTCCGGCCGCCACGGTCAGCGCGTGCACCGCCGCGGCGGACAGCGGCGCCCTGCCGAGGTTGGTGTGCACCACCACGCCCGTCGCGTTGATGACCGGGGTCAGGCTTGCCGGGTAGGCAGGCAGTTCCGCGACAGCCGCGTCCGCGACTTGCTCGGGGGTGATCTCGTCGTCGCGCGCCTTCTGCTGTGCTCGCGTGACGGCGGCCTTGACCACGGGACGGCCGAGCCGGCGTTGCGCGGCCGCGAGCCGGGGGTCTTCGAGAAGTACATCCGTGCGCGGGATACGTCGCTTGGCCGCGGGATCGTTCACGCTGGTGAACATACCGCGTGCGGCGGCGGCAGCCCACTCCGCGACGCTGTGATAGGTTGGCCACGCTCAGTGAGCGTGCGCCTCGGTCGGGCGGCGGCGTCTTCGATCGTGGTGCCGCGTCACCGGTGAGGCTAAGCCCGGCAATTTGTACGGAGCGTCCCTGTGCCTGCTAATCTCCGCCCGTGAGCGGCAACTCAGGAACCGGCAAGGAGGCCGTCGGAGAGTCGGTGGTCGACGGCGAGCCGGCTGCGGCCGGGGCCGGCGATCCGGCCGCGTCCGCGACCGAGCAAACAGGGCAGAACGGGCAAACCAGTCCAGCGGGAGACGGCGCGCTCGCCGACGCGCGCGGCCGGCGGCCCGCGGCGCGGCTGCGCGCGTACTGGCTGTCGCCGCAGGGCGTCGTGATGGCCTGCGCGACGGTGCTCGCGCTGGCGATCCGGGTCTACACGCTGACCAGGCCTGGCTACATCACCGGGGCGACCGAATACGACGACGGCGTCTACCTCGGCGGCGCGATCAGGCTGGTGCAGGGGGCACTCCCCTACCACGACTTCGCGCTGGTGCAGCCGCCAGGGATCCTGCTGCTGATGGCGCCGGTGGCGCTGCTCGCGAAGGTGACCACCGCCACCCACGCGATGGCGGCCGCGCGGGTGCTGACAGTGCTGGCGAGCACGGCGTGCGTGCCGCTGGCGGGCAGCCTCGTGCGCTACCGCGGCGTGCTGGTAACGCTGGTGACCTGCGGTGTGCTCGCCGTCTACCCGGACGACATCACGACCGCGCACACGCTGATCCTCGAGCCGTGGATGAACTTGTTCTGCCTGTTCGGGGTGTGCCTGGCGTTCCGCAAGGGGCGGCTGGCGAGCCCGCGGCGGCTGATCTGGGCGGGCGTCGCGATCGGGTTCGCCGGTGCGGTCAAGTACTGGGCGGCGCTGCCCGCCCTGGTGCTGCTCGTGTTCTGCCTGCTGCCCTGGGCGCAGGCCCAGGTACGGGTGCGGGTGCGGCGGGCTGGCGGCTACGCGCTCGGCGTGGCCGCCGGGTTCTTGCTCCCGGTGCTGCCGTTCCTGCTGGCCGCGCCCTCGGCGTTCGTGCGCAGCACGCTGCTCGACCAGGCGGCGCGGGCGGGCACGTACGTCCCGATTTCGCTGCGACTGGCGCACCTGTCCGGGCTGATCGACTTCCTCAACTCCAAAGGCCACTTCACCCTGCACGCCGGGACGCACTCGCTGTTCGCCAGCGGCGGCGCCGCGGCGACGTCCTCCGCGAGCGCCGGCTGGCTGCCGTTCGTCGTCGCGGTGCTCTGCGTCGGCGTGCTCGTGATCGGCTACGCCTGGGACCCGGGCCGCCCGTCAACGCTTGAATGGTTCGCGCTGGTCACCGCGGTGCTCGCGGTCATCGCCGTGCTCAGCTACTCGGCGTTCTTCTACCACTATCCGGACTTCGCCGCGCCGTGGCTCGCGCTGACCGCGGGCTGCGCGGTCGGCGCGCTCGCGCGCGCGTTCGCCGGGCGCACGCCGGTCAGGAGCGCCCTGATCGCCGGCGCCGCGCTGGCCGTGCTGGCCGTGGCCGTCTTCCAGGTGCGCGAGGTGAGCGGGCTGAAGGCGCCGGACATCTACCCGGACCAGGCGGCCATCCCGACCGGCTCGTGCGTGGTCACCGACGAGATCTCGCTGGCGATCGCGGCCAACCGCTTCACCGCTAGGCAGCCCGGCTGCCCCGATGTCATCGACGCGCTCGCCGCGACGCTCGTGCGCACCAACGGGGTGAGCGTGCAGGGCGGCGCCGCCAGGCTGCCGCACGTGGTCGCCGCCTGGCAGTCCATCCTTGGCCGCGCGCAGTACGTGTGGCTGTCGCCGACCAACGAGCGCAGGATCCCGTGGACACCCGGGCTGACGGCCTGGTTCGCCGCGCATTTCCAGAAGCTGCCCGTACGCCACGGCCTGGGCACCGTCTACAAGCGGGTGCGGCCCTAGCTCGGCGCGGCGCCCGTCACCGCGCGCCGGGTCGCGGCCGCGAGTCCGCCGCTGGCTCGCGCCACGCGGAACGCGACCACGAGCAGCACGGCGAACAGGCCGATCCCGCCGAGCACGTACAGGTTCCCCGCCAGCAGCCGCAGGCCGCTCCAGTGGTATTCGACGTAGGCCGGATTGTCGCCGTGCGGGAACGAACTGCCGGGCGCGTACGCGACCAGCCCTCCCTGCAGCAGGCCGGCGGTCCGCGACCAGAACTCAGGCCAGGCGCCGTACACCACCAGCACCGCTCCCGCCAGCGCCAGCCAGCACACCCGGGCGACGCGCGAGGCGGCCCGGACGCCGGCGTCGATGATCACCGCGAGGCCTGGCGCGATCCACACCCAGTGATGGTCCCAGCTGATCGGCGAGATGAGCAGCGCGGTCAGCGCGCACGCCATCAATCCGGCGAACGTGCGCCCCGACTGGTGCAAGATGACCGCCGCGACCAGCCCGAGCACCCCGACAAGCACGCCCGCGAGCAGCCAGGGCGGCTGTCCGCCGCTGACGCTGCCCGCCAGCCTCGTCACCATCCCGCGCAGCGACTGGTTGGCCGACGCGCCGACGAAGCCCGTCCGGCCGGCCTGCCAGAAATTGGCGTCGAACCACCAGGTCACCGACGGTTTCGGCAGCGCGATGAACCCGATGATCACGGTGACGACGAACGCGCCCGCGGCGACCGCCGCCTGCCGGAACCGGCGGGTCAGCAGCAGGTACGCGATGAACAGCAGCGGCACGAGCTTGACGCCCGCCGCGACGCCGGTGGCCGCGCCCTTCAGGCGGCGGCGGTCCGGCTGGCTCAGGTCCCAGACGATCAGCGCCATCAGCACGAGCTCGACCTGGCCGAGGTACAGCGCGCGCTGCACCGGCTGCGTCCAGAACACGAGCCCGGTGAGCAGCAGCGTCGCTCCGAGGCGCGCGGTGCCCCGCCAGCCGAGCTCGCGAAACGCGATCCACACGGTCGCCGTCAGCGCGAGGGTGCTGACCAGCGCGACCAGCCCCATCAGCACGCGGAACGGCACCGCGGACCCCAGCGCGAACAGCAGCGCGGCGAACGGGGTGTAGGTGAACTGGATGCCGAGGTGGCTGGCGAGGTGCCAGCTGTACAGGTTGCCCGGGTGATGCAGCGCCTGCCGTCCGCCGTCGAGGTAGACCTGCAGGTCGAAGCCCTTCAGCATGGCTGCCATCGGGTGGGTGGCGATCGCCATGAGATACGCGATCGCGGCCACCGCGGCCACCACGGAGCCCACGATGAGCAGCAGGCGGCCCCCGGGCTCATCCCGCGCGACGGCAGGAGGCTGGCTGGCCAGGCCCGCTTCAGCTCTCATGACTGGCGTGTCTCCCTCATCCCAGAGCCATCCCGGTTTGCTGTCGGCAGCATAGTGCACCCAGGTGCCGACGCCGGTTTCAGCCAGGAGGCGGCAAGGCTCTATCGTGGCGGATGTGGCGGACCACCTGGAGATCGAGCAGAAGTTTGACGTGGACGAGGACTTCGAGCGGCCGGACTTCGGCGCGGGCGGATTGCCCGGGGGCGTCACGGTCGCGGCGCTGGCCCGGTATCACCTGTCCGCGACGTACTACGACACACCAGACGGCCGGCTCGCCGCGAGCAAGATCACGCTGCGCAGGCGCACCGGGGGGACAGACGCGGGCTGGCACCTCAAGCTCCCGGCCGGGCTGGACACGCGCCGCGAAGTTCAGGTCCCGCTCGGCGACTCTGGCGAGCAGGTTCCAGACCAGCTCGCGTCGCACGTGGCCGGGGTCACGGACGGCCGCCCGCTGGCGCCGATCGCTGTCCTTGATACGGAACGGACCCTCCTTGCTCTCACCGCCCCGGACGGAGCCGTCGTGGCGGAGATCGCCGATGACACGGTGACCGCGCGGCGGCTCGGCGATCGCGGGCAGAGCGCGCCGCTGCGCTGGCGGGAGATCGAGGTCGAGGTGCCGACGGCGTCGCCCGAGCTGCAGCGGGCGGCCGCTGAGCTGCTGCTGCGCGCGGGCGCGCGGCCCGCCGGGCACGGCTCCAAGCTCGCGCGGCTGCTCGACAGCTAGAGGCCACGTAGTGGGAGCAGTGCGCAAGTTCAGTCAAGGCCGCGCGTATTCTCAGAGGAAATACATACCTGTTTCACACACCGGCGCGGCTACGGGCTTGCCATCCTTAGGGGGACGGTACGCAAGCCCGCCTACGAATGAGCACTATCATGCCTGACTCCCCTGGCACCACAACGCTTAACGCCTCGCACCACCCCGACATGGCCGCCGGCGGGGTGCCGGCGACGCCCGCCACGTCCGCGCGCGGCGCGGGCACGCAGCACGCGGACGGCACTCCGGTCCGGGTGCTCGTGGTCGACGACGAGCCGAGCCTGGCGGAACTGCTGTCAAGCGTGCTGCGCTACGAAGGCTGGAGCGTGCGCACCGCGAGCAACGGCGCCGAGGCCGTCCGCACGGGACGCGAGTTCCGGCCGGACGCGGTGGTGCTCGACATCATGCTGCCGGACTTCGACGGCATCGAGGTCATGCGCCGGCTTCGCGCCGAACTCCCCGAGGTCTGCGTGCTCTTCCTCACCGCGCGGGACGCGGTGGAAGACCGCGTGGCCGGGCTCACCGCCGGCGGCGACGACTACGTCACCAAGCCGTTCAGCCTCGAGGAGGTCCTCGCCCGGCTGCGCGGGCTGCTGCGCCGCGCCAACCTGGCCCGGGCGAGCAGCGAGGGCTCGCTCGCGGTCGCGGACCTGACCATGGACGAGGACGCCCGCGAGGTCCGCCGCGCCGGTGACCTCATCGAGCTGACCGCGACCGAGTTCGAACTGCTGCGTTTCCTGATGCGCAACCCGCGCCGGGTGCTGTCCAAGGCCCAGATCCTCGACCGGGTGTGGAACTACGACTTCGGCGGCCAGGCGCACGTGGTCGA
>Ga0126381_100002170_pt1 | contig 21235 bp, 23 predicted proteins | sample PanSoiMetPlot_28_FD_96465 | JGI IMG/M metagenome (GOLD analysis project Ga0126381, IMG submission 96465) | Tropical forest soil microbial communities from Panama - MetaG Plot_28 | ecosystem: Environmental > Terrestrial > Soil > Tropical forest > Bulk soil | place: Panama | collected 2016-02-17
CTGGAAAGCGGGCCGGGAGTTTTGGCGGTCGACGGGGTCGATTGCGGGGTCAGCGGCGGTGGCGTTGCCGGAGTCGTATCGGGTGCCGGCAAGGGCGGCGAGTTCGCCTCCGGCGGAGAAGCCGATGACCCCGATGCGGTCGGGGTTGATGTTCCACTCGGATGCGCGGCTGCGGATGAGGCGCAGGGCGCGTTGGGTGTCCTGCAGCTCGGTGCCTTCGATGGTGTAGGAGGAGCCTTGTTCACGGGCGAGCCGGTACTTGAGAACGAAGGCCGCGATGCCGTGTGTGCTGAGCCATTCGGCGACAGCGTAACCTTCGTGATCGATCCAGATCTCACGGTGTCCACCACCGGGAATGACGAGGACCGCTGCCCCGGCAGCTGCGGCCGGCGGCGGAAGATACACGGTGATGGAAGGCTGATGAACGCTGGAGATGACGTGATCGCCTTCCAGGGTGATGCGCACGGATTCGGGTGAAGTCTTGCCGCTCGATCCGGGCGCGCCATCAGGCCAAAGGAGCACGACGGGATGTTGCGCTGCGGCGAAGACGCAGGAAGTGAGCACAAGGATTGCCAGGCATGTGACAGTTCGGCGCATCGTCACCTCAAGATCCATTTGCGACTATCAGAGCACACTGTGAGAAGCGGGACAGCGACACACTGGAAATATTCCCGAGCCTGAAATCGGCTGCCGGACATCTCAGACGCAGAGGTATACGTTTCCCGATGCGAGCTGACATTGTCCCCGGCGCAGTCTTTCCTGACTACCAATTTAGCGATCACACAGCGACACGGCGGAAGTTATCGGAGTTCCAGGGACCACTGGTACTGGTGTTGAGCCGCGGAGGTTACTGTCCCAAGGATCGGCGGCAGGCGGAGATGCTGGTGCAGTTGCATCGCGAACTCGAGGTGTCGTACTGCCGACTGGTGACGATCAGCGCGGACAACATCCCCGAGACGAGCGAATACCGCACGGGCGTTGGCGCTCACTGACCTTTTCTGTCCGATGCGGGGCGTGTGGTGCAGAAGGACCTTGATATCGCCGAGTACACTGATCCCCAGCATAATCCGATGATTCCCCACGTGATTGTGCTGGAACCGGGGCTCGTGGTCTACAAGATCTACAACGGGTACTGGTATATCGGGCGTCCTAGGCTTGAGGACTTGCGGCAGGACTTGCGCGCGTTGACGAAGAAGTGCAGGCCGGACTGGGACATCACGACCCCGGAGATAAAGACTGCCTGGAAGGAGGGCCGCAAGGATCTCTTTTATCCCTACGGAAAGACATTCGCGCAGACCTTGGGCGAGCAGGACTGAAATGCTGTCATAAAAAGCAGCGGTTGTTTGCGATCACGCTGCAATCGGTGAAGACGCCAGACGACCCGGAGCAGAGGTCGCGCCTTCTCACTGAGTATGCCTACGGCGAAGCGCGCGTATGCATCGAAGTCCGGGAGCAGAACGGCGCGGGGACAAGCCTGGACGGACCAACACTCTGACAATCCAAGCTCGACAGGGTCGGGCAAGGCGAAGCAATCTCCTGCCAAGCAGACGACGCGGTGTTGGCCCGGGTATACGCCTGTCGCGCGGAAGTCGCGCGGTGAGAAAGGCAGCTGCGAGCCGAAGGCGCACCAGACGGCGTCGGAACGGAAGTCCGATGCGATGGCGGCTGCGGCCAGCAAGCTGCGTAAAGCCGGCGGCAGCAAGAGCCATGCGAATCGATCTCGATAGAAAGGCAGATTTCTTATTCCTGCTATGCCCACATCGAAGAAGGCAACTTAAAAGAAGAAAAAGCAGACAGTCAAGAAGGTCGCGGCGAGGAGCAGTCAGCGGAAGTCAGCAACGACCAAAGAATCTCTGGTCAGGAAAAAGCGCCAGCCACAGAAGGACCCAAGGGTGGGCTCACAGCAGAAGGGCGTAGAGCCTTCGCCAGAAAAGAAGGCTCGCATCTCCGACCCGGTGTGAAGGGCCCGGCGGACACTCCGGAGAAGATGCGCCGGAAAGGCTCGTTTTTGCGGCGACACTTTGCTCATCTTCGCGGCCCGCTTGAACGCGATGGCAAGCCGACACGGCTTGCGCTCTCTGCCCACGCCTGGGGTGAACCAGTTCCGAAGACCATTGCCGCAGCCAAGAAGCTTGCAGCGAAGGGCACAGCTCTTCTCGAGAAGTAGCAACGGACGAAGGCGAGGCCTACCGAGAAATCAGCCAAGGCCAGGTCAGGTAGCGCAAGGCGACGTCGGTCTCATCTTCAGCGTGAGCGGTCTATAATCAGGCAGCCTGCGAACACCTTGAGTTTGCGGGGTGACTCCCTCGGTATCTGAGCAAATCCGTCTAAGGAGCAGCCGTTCGTGTTTCGAGGCCTGACGATTATCTTTCTCAGGGATTTCGTACTCGGATTGTGGCTGATGTTTCCGCTGCTGTTTGTCCTGCTGGCAACGATTACGCTGCTCGGCCACCTGGTGGGGCGGAGAGAAGGATGGTCGCGGCTGGACTCCTTCTACTGGGCGTTTGTTACGGCAACGACGCTGGGCTATGGGGATCTGCGCCCCGCACAGCCGAGGTCGAAAATCTTCGCCATCCTGATCGCATTTCTGGGGCTGATCCTAACCGGCATTGTGATTGCGGTGGCGGTACAGGCGACCAGCCGGGCGCTTACGGAAATTCGCCACTGAGCGACGACCGCATATAACTGTGAGACTCCCGGGTGCATCCCATGGGATAAGACAGGCAAGGCGGGCGGCTTCGTGAAAGAAACTGGGACGACCTTCGAGGCTCCCTCGTTCGTGAGGAGACATAGCAGGCGGTTGTTATGGGCGGCGGGCATCGGTTTTCCGCTGCTCGTCCTTCTGGTCGCCGGCGTTTATGTCGTCGACCAGCGCTGGCCGTACCGCTATCGCAATGTGAGGCCGCTGCTCGAGCAGGTGCTGGCTAGCCAGATCACGGTGAGCGAGTATCATCGGACTTATTTTCCGCATCCTGGATTTGTAGCTAAAGCGCTTACACTTCGCCGCAACACGGCGCCGGATCTTCCACCGGTCGGGTCAACCGAGGATCTAATCGTTCAGGGAAGCTGGCTGGACCTGCTTTTGTTACGACAACAGGTGCGGCTGGTGGATATCAAAGGACTGCATGTGGTGATTCCCCCGGTTGGCAGCCGGGCGATGCAGGAGGACTTTCCGCCAGGGAGCAGTGGGGATTTTGCGGGTCCGCTAACCGCGGTCGAGAAGCTGGTGATTCACGGAGCAGTGCTGGACCTGATGCGGAAGACCGGGGAGAGGTATACGTATCCGATACGCGAACTTGTGATGCGCAATCTGCAGCAGGGAAAGGCAGTCCCATATTCCGTCGACATGCAGAATGCGTGGCCCACAGGCCGAATCCAGTCGAGTGGGAGCTTCGGGCCGCTTATGCCGCAGAACCTGGGGGGAACGAATCTCTCGGGCAAGTTCACGTTCACGGGCGTGCACCTTGACCAGATCGGAGAGCTGCACGGAACGCTGACGTCAGAAGGGCATTTTTCGGGCATCCTGGAGGCGATTGAGCTGCTGGCTAGCGCGTCAACGGGCGATCTGGCGGTTCAGGACGGACGACCGACGCCGGTGAGCGGATCGGTGCAGTGCACGATGAATGCGCTGAATGGCAATCTGATGCTTTCCAAGATCGAGATCCAAACCGGCAAGAGCACGGTAGAAGCGAATGGCACAGTGACGGGTCCGGCGAACATGGCGAAGCAGGCAGATCTTGACCTGTCGGCAACGAAGGCGCGTGTGCAGGATATGCTGCGGCCCTTCATTAAAAGAGAGCCGCCGGTCGCTGGGGCCGTAGCCTTCAAAGGGCATGCGCATCTTGCGCCGCAGACCGATGGTGCGAAATTTCTTCAGCGCCTGAGCGTGGATGGCAGCTTTGTTCTTCCGAAGGAGAAGCTGACCGATCCAGCGAAGGAGAGCACGCTGACGGGCTTCAGCCAACGCGCACAAGGGGGGAAGCAAGATGATGATCCGGACCCGAATGCGGAGGTGCTGTCGAGGCTGGAGGGAGACGTGAGGGTTCGCGACGGAGTGGCTTCGACTGAGCGACTGACGTTTACGATGCCCGGAGCCTCGGCAGATATGAAGGGCACATACGATCTGCGCGACGGCACGGTACACATGCTGGGCGAGCTGAGGATGGATTCAGATATTTCGCATGCGACGACGGGATTCAAGTCGCTGCTACTGAAACCGCTGGTTCCTTTTTTCAAGAAAAAGAATGCGGGTGCGGTGGTGCCCATCGCCATCACAGGCGGTCCCGACGATTACAAAGTGAGCCAGAACCTGATGCACGACAAGTAGGACTCAGCGCGAAAGGTGCGGATAGAGCAGGCGGGGCTGGCCCATCCAGAACTGATTGCTGCGGCGAGTGAGAGGTCCGGGCAAGCGTCCGCGCAGTCGAGCTTCCGCTTCGTGAAATGGCCCGACGAAGCGCAACGCAGCGGGAAGATGTCGATAGAGCGGCGGTAGAAGGCGGCAGGCGCGCTGCATCGCGTGCTGCTCGGCGGAGCTGAAGGGCAGCTCAAAACCTTCGCGGAATCGCGGCGGCATCCAGAATGCGGTGAGAGCGCGGTACCAGTGCGGCGGGCGAATCCAGGTTCCCACTCCGGACAAAACACTACGGCCGAGGCGGCGTGCAGTGTCGTCGACACCGAGCAGCGGCGATACCAACATGTCTGCGGTGTAGTTCTCGAAGGCGGACCAGTCAGAGGGCAGAGCCGCAGGCGAGATTCCGAAAAGCGCGGCGGTGCGTTTGCTCTCGGAGTAGTAGTGCTCGCGTTCGCCGGGCGTGAGTGGGGACATAACGAAGTCGTAGGCGAGAATGGCGCTCTCGACGAGCGTAGCCAGGACCCAGCAAAGCGCGCCGACCTCATTTGCTTCGTAGTGCTCGCCGCGAGGGCGGGAGCCGACGCTGTTGGGCAGCTCGCCGCGAATGCCGGTGTGAAGGTGATAGACCTGATCGGATGCGGCGATGGCCTGCGCGCGGGTTCCGAAGAGCATGGTGTAAATGACGCGGAAGGTGGAGTGAAAGCGGCCGATGGCGTCGTTCATCAGATTGGAGTGATGGACGAGCGAGGCGGCAACCCACGGATGAGCGAGCTGGAGCAGCGCAGCGCGGCCTGCGCCGAGGAAGATCGCCGATTCGCGGTTGATGCGCCAGGTCAGCGAGTCGGGGCCGAAAAAGCCAAGGCGAGCGTCGCCGGGAAGGGCTTCGAGGTCGGCGCGCAGCGCCTCGATCGCGGGCAAAGGAACGTATTGTGCCGGACGATTTTCAGCCGCCATATCTAACTTGGACGCAAGCACCCTCATGAGCAGGTAGACTTACAAACCACCGGCAAACAAACAGCCGGAGAGCAAGTGCATCTCAGGGGCGAGAGCTTTTACGTGTCCAACCCCCAACTGACTTCTATTCTCGCCGTAATTCTGTTGCTTGTGGGCCTGGCCCAGGTGCTGGGCTACCTGTTCGTGCGGCTGCGTCAGCCGAAAGTGGTTGGCGAGATCCTGGCGGGAGTGGTTCTGGGGCCGGTGCTGCTCGGGCGGCTTCCTTTTGTAGCGCATCTGGTCGATGGTGCAAGGCACCAAGGCAACGTTCTCGATTTTCTGTACTGGCTGGGGCTGCTGCTGTTGATGTTCCTGTCGGGAGCGGAGACACAACAGCTGTTTACGCGGGAAGAACGCCGAGAGGTCGCGTGGCTAACGGTGGTCGGTACGGGCATGCCGTTTCTGCTGGGGCTGATTTTCGGGCGGTGGCTGATCTCGCCGGTTCTGGCTGGACCGAACGGCAACCACGTCTCGCTGATCATCATTCTTGCCGTGGGTGTGGCGGTCACATCGGTGCCGGTGGTGTCGAAGATCTTCGCTGATCTGAAGATTCTTCAGACGCGATTTGCAAGGCTCGTTCTCGGTGTGGCGGTGCTCGAGGACATCGTTCTGTGGCTGGCGCTAGCGGTGGCGCTTGCGGTGGCCGGCAAGGGCATGTTCGATCCGCGAGCGATGACGTATCACCTGGGCGCGACAGTGGGTTTCTTCCTGTTGGGCCTCACGATTGTTCCGAAGCTGGTAAAGCGGATCAATGCATCGAAGTTTAACGTTCTCGCGCGCTATTCTCCCCCGGGCTATGCGATCGCAGTTCTGCTGATGTATTGCGTGGCTGCCGGAGCGCTGGATGTGAGCCTGGTGTTTGCAGCTTTTCTCGCCGGGTTCGCTGTGGTGCACAAAAAGCGTCGGTTGTTTGCTGATGCGCTAGATGCGATCGGCAAGGTGTCGTATGCGGTCTTCGTTCCTCTCTACTTCGCGATCGTCGGCCTGAAGCTGGACCTGATCCGGGGCGTGTCGCTGTGGATGATGGCGGCATTCATCGTGGGGACGTGCGCGGTGAAGATCGTCTCGATGGTACTGGCGGGACGATTTGCCGGGTTTCGAGGGCTCGATCTGATCAACCTGGCCATCACGACGAACGCACGCGGAGGCCCGGGAATCGTGCTGGCGAGCGTAGCGTTCGATGCGGGAATTATCAGCTCGAAATTCTACACGACCTTGGTGGTGGCGGCGGTGCTCACGTCGCAATTTGCGGGAGCGTGGCTGGATTATGTGCTGCGCAAGGGATGGCCGCTGCTCGGATCGGCGACAACGGCGGAAGCGAACGATATTCCGAAAGAGAAGCCGTCTCTGGTCTAGATGTCCTGCACACTGAGCGTGCGCGGGTCTCGCACGCGCTGCATCAGGGCAGCGGCAATCAGAATGAAGACGCCTCCGGCGATGATTGCGTAGATGCGGTTGTTGTGGAGCAGGTGGATCATGATCCATCCGAAGAAAAGCGAGGCGCAGATCTCAGGCGTGACGATGAAGAAGTTGAAGATACCCATGTAGACGCCGGTGCGGTCGGCGGGGAGCGAAGCGGCAAGCACGGCGTACGGCATCGAGAGCGTGCTGGCCCAAGCGATGCCTACTCCCAGCATAGTGAGCAGCAGCACATATTTGTTATGAATGACAACTACTGACATGAGCCCAGCGGCTCCACAGAGCAGGCAGAGTGTGTGGGTGTATTTGCGTCCGAGCTTACGCGCCATCCATGGGAGCGCGAAGGAGAATGCAAAGCAGACGGCGGAATACATGGCGAAGCAGAGGCCGCCCCAGTTGACTCCCTCGGCGTAGAGCGGTGATTTCGGATCGTTCGCGCCGAAGACATTGTGAGCAACAGCGACCGGGAAGTAGAGCCACATGCAGAAGAGGCCGAGCCAGGTGAAGAACTGGACGGGGCCGAGCTTGCGCATGGTATCGGGCATTTCAGAGATGGCGGTCAGAATTTCGCGTGCGTTGGCGGCGAGGCCGGTCTTCTGCGCCTTGAGAGCTTTGAAGGCCACCATATCTTCGGGCGGATACTCGCGCGTGGTGACGATGGTCCAGAGGACTGCACCGATGAAAGCGATGGCTCCGACGTAGAAGGAAATTCGAGTGGTGGTGGGGACGGCGCGGAGATCGCCCAGCTTTTGCTGGACGTGGAAGACATTGGTCAGCAGCCAGGGCAATGCGGACGCGATGACAGCTCCGAGGCCGATGAACATGCTTTGCATGGCGAAGCCGGAGGTGCGCTGGCCTTCGGGCAGGATGTCGGCGACAAAGGCGCGAAAGGGTTCCATGCTGACGTTGATGGAAGCGTCGAGGATCCAGAGCATGCCTGCTGCCATCCAGAGGGCGGAGCTGTTGGGCATGAAGAGGAGCATCAGCGAGGCGAGGATGGCGCCGGCGAGAAAGTAGGGACGGCGGCGGCCAAGGCGTCCCCAGGTGCGGTCGCTCGCGTGGCCGATGATCGGTTGAATGAGCATGCCGGTGAGTGGAGCGGCGAGCCAGAGGATGGGGATCTGGTCGGCGCTTGCGCCGAGGTATTCATAGATGGCGCTCATGTTGGCCATCTGAAGGCCCCAGCCGAACTGGATGCCGAAGAAGCCGAAACTCATGTTCCAGATCTGCCAGAAGTTGCGCTGCGGCTTGCGAATATTCACGACTCGCTTTGTCTGTGCAGCAATGACGTTTTCGAGCGGGAGGGCGCCTTCGGCGGTCTCGATGGCGGGTATTGATTGCGATGTGTCCATAACTGATTCCTAGGGGCCCTGCTTCTCGAAGATCCGGGCTCCGAATGCGTCGAGCGAGATGAAGGGGACGGCGTTGGGCTCGGGCTGCGATCCGGGAAGCTCGACTTCTTTCCAGGTGACGCTGTCTGCTTCGACGGTTCCGCGGAAGGGAGTGTTGGAGAGATTGACGGCGATGAGAAATTCCTCGGTCTTGGTGCGACGCATGTAGGTGACGACGTGCTGCTCGTCGGAGTTGTGGATCCAGATGAGTTCGCCTTGTTGCAGCGCGGGATGAGTGCGGCGCAGCCCCGCAATAGCGGTGTAGAACTTCGGATAGTCGGGGTGCCAGGTAGCGGCGGGCCAGAAGATTTTCTGCGGCTCGAAGAGCGCGGGGTCGCGTGACTGGGTGGAGTCACCGACTTCCATGCCGTTGTAGACGAGCGGCGCGCCGTCGAGGGTGAACATGAGCGCCGAGGCGGCGATGGCTCCGGGATAGCTGTAGCGGGTGGTGGCGCGTAGCTCGTCGTGGTCGTCGCTGATGCGCATGTGGAGCGCGCCCTTGGGAAAGAGCGTCTGCTGTTGTTCGATGCTGGCGCGGATGGCGGTGGCGGGCTGACCGTTCATGATGACGTCGTCCACCGAATGCATGAGTGGCCAGGAGTAGTCGATGTCGAAGGCGCTGCGAAGCAGCTCCGGCTTGTTGGCTTCGGCGAGCAGCATGATGTCGGGCTTGATTTTGTCGAGGGCCGTGCGGGCCTGCTCCCAGAATTCGGTGGGGACTTCACCGGCGGCGTCACAGCGGAAGCCGTCGAGGTCGAAGTCCTTGATCCAGTAGATGAGCATGTCGATCATGTACTGGCGCAACTTGGGATTGGAGTAATCGAGCCAGGCGACGTCGGTCCAGTCGTGCGGGTAGGTGATGTGGCCCTGCGCGTCTTTCTTGTAGAAGTCGGCGTGAGCCATCATGACGCTGTCCCACGCGGTGTGGTTGGCGACGATGTCGATGATGACTTTCATCTGGCGGCGATGGGCTCCCTGCACAAGGCGGCGGAGATCTTCTTTAGTGCCGAGTGCCGGGTCGATGGCGTAGTAGTCACGGACGGCGTAGGGACTGCCGAGCGAGCCCTTCTTGTTTTTCTGGCCCGCGGGATGGATGGGCATAAGCCAGAGGATGTTGACGTTGAGTGTGTGCAGGTTGTCGAGGCGCTCAGTAACTCCGTCGAGCTTGCCGGATGGCGAGAAGGCGGGCACGAAGATCTGATAGACGACGCCGGATTTCAGCCACTCGGGCGAAGTGCGTGCGGCAAGCTTGGCGATGGCGGGATCTGGTTCCTGCGCGAGCGGATGGATGGCTGTCGCCAGGGCAACAGCAATGAGCAAACCGCAAGCAAGATACAGCTTCGGTTTCATAAAGCGAGAAGCATAGCACCGCGAATTTCATTCGCGCTATAGAGCAGGCGAAGCGGCTTGACGCCAATTTGACAAAGATCTGACAAAAATTTCGCGTGATGTGAAATCAATCAGTTGCACGGTGCCGTCTGGTAAGGCGAAGTGGGTGCGTCGGTTAAGAGACGACGCGACCGAGATGAATCGGTATCGAACCGATACGACCGAGACGAATCTGATTCCAAGACCCGCGCATCTGACAAATAGGAAATATTGATTCACAAATCTTGTAGAGGACACGACGCGTACTTAAGTAAAAGGAGAGTTGCTTTGAAGAAGATCACCGTCGCCGTTCTCGCCATCGTTGGAGTCGTGCTCGCCGCCGGAAGCGCGCGGGCCGAGAGCCGGAATGAAGTTAGAGTGGAGGTTCCGTTCGCCTTCGTAGTTGGAGATAAGGTGCTGCCGGCTGGAAACTATCGCATCGAATCGGAATCATCGCCGATCGCAGCCAATGAGGTGCTGATTCAAAATGTCGATCATCCGCGATACTCAGTGCTGACGCGCGGTTCTGACGCCTCCTGGGAAGTGTTGCCCACTACAGTGCAACATAATGGCAGTCTCGTCTTCGACCGCTTTGGCGATGACCGCTTTCTCCGCCAGATTCGCGGGCCGGTCGCAGCGGTCAACGTAGAGATTCCCAAGTCACGCGCAGAGCAGCATGTCGAGCACCGCGAGATGGCACGTGTAGCCACGCCTGCTCAAACAACCATTCCTCTAGGAAATTAAAAGCTGCAATTAAGGGCTGCTGTGGGGGCAGCTTGAAGGAGCGCGGGCTTCGGTCCGCGCTTCTTCTTTTTGGAGAGTGTTCAATCTTCTATCGGCCCAGGAGCGGATCATCGTTATCCTGTGTTCGTGCCTGATCCGCGCTGCTGATGACTTCGCCCCCACAACCTGATCCACTCTCGCCGACCCCTGCGCCACGACTGCAAAGCATCGACGTCCTACGCGGATCCGTGATGATCCTGATGGCTCTCGATCATGTGCGCGACTTCTTTCACGCCAGCGGTACGCAGTTTTCGCCGACGGATCTGACGCGAACGACTCCGGTGCTTTTCCTTACTCGCTGGATTACGCACTTCTGCCTGCCGGTGTTCATGTTTACCGCGGGCATGGGAGCGTTTCTATGGTGGCAGCGCGGCCATCACAGCCGAAGTCAGTTGTCGCGGTTTCTTGCGACTCGCGGGGCGTGGTTCGTTCTGCTCGAACTGACGGTGATGCAGTTCGCGTATAACTTCAATTTCTCTTCACGCTACCTGGTATTGCTGCTCATCCTGTGGATTTTTGGGGCCTGCATGATCGTGATGGCGGCTCTGGTCTGGCTGCCGTCAGTGTGGCTGGCTGGATTGAGCATTGCGGTCATCCTGCTGCACAACTGTCTCAGTGGAATTGCTCCGTCGCAATTCGGATCAGCTGGGTGGGTGTGGAATCTGATCCATCAGCCTGGAGTGATTGTGCTGGCAGGGCGGCAGGTGCTGGGGACCTATACGCTGCTGCCGTGGATCGGTGTAATGGGTGCGGGCTTCTGTTTCGGCCGGCTATTCATGCTGGAACGAGAGCGGCGACAGCGGATCATGTTTAGGATTGGGCTAGGCGCGACGCTGGCGTTCGTTGTAATGCGCGCCATCAATCACTATGGAGATCCTGCGCCATGGGCGGGCCAGAAATCAGCGCTCTTTACCGTGCTCTCGTTTTTGAACTGCACCAAGTATCCCGGATCGCTTGATTTTGTGGTCATGACGCTGGGGCCAGCGATCCTGGTTCTAGCGTGGCTCGACGGCTGCGCATTGAAGGCAACTCATCCGCTGATCGTGTTTGGGCGCGTGCCGATGTTCTATTTCGTCCTGCATTTCTATCTGATCCACGCGCTGGCCGTGCTGATGGCCTTTGTACGGTACGGCAGTGCGGCCTCTTCATTTATCTTCAATCCGCTTCCATCGATGGGAGGACCGGTGCAGTTGTTTCCGGCCAACTTCGGTTACAACTTGTGGGTGGTCTACGTTGTGTGGATCGTCGTTGTGGTATCGCTCTATCCGCTTTGCAGGTGGTTTGCGCGAGTAAAGGCTACACGGCGAGACTGGTGGTTGAGCTATCTGTAGACAGGAGTGACTTTGATGAAGATTCTCGATGTAACTCCGATGCTGACCGTTATCGCGGTGGAGTCGGCGATTGCGTTTTATCGCGACACGCTTGGGTTCGAGTGTCTTGCGTCTACGGATGCCTGGGCATGCATGGGCACCAACGGCGTGGAGGTGATGCTAACGCTCCCCAATGCCCACCTGCCGTTTGAAAGGCCGGTGATGACGGGCTCGCTCTACTTCAATACGGATGATGTCGACGCGTGGTGGGCAAGGCTGAAGGACCGGTGCTCGGTAGAGTATCCGATTGAAGATTTCGAATACGGCATGCGGGAATTCGCGGTCCGGGACAACTCTGGTTACTTGCTGCAATTTGGGCAACGGATCGGATGAGATCGCAGCAGATATCAGTCGCCAGCTGATCGTTCCCACCAGCTTCAGGGCTCTTCGTCACAGAAGGCTTGCTGGGGCCAGTTGCGCCCCTCTAGTGTTTGGCGCATGCCGCGATCGAACGTTGTGTCGCATCCCTTCGCATTTGTGCTGCTCCTGGTTTCCGGAGCAGCTTTCGCCGCCGCTCAGCAAACTCACACGGATGCGCCGGTGACTACTCCGCAAACTTTCGCACTCGCCGACACGAAGGATCTTGCAGAGACAGGCGGCGTAAGAGCGGAAGCGGTCGAATACATGGGCCGCAAAGCGGTCCGTTTGACCACGCCGGGAGGCGACGCGGCTGGATTTACGCTTCTCAAGGGAACGAATTTTCGCGATGGGATCATCGAAGTGGACATCGCGGCGAAGATTACGACACCGCCGGGCGTCAGAATGCCCGGGTTTACAGGCATCGCATTTCGTTCACGTCCGGATGGCTCGCAGTATGAGCTTTTCTATCTCAGGCCAGGAAATGCACGGGCCGACGATCAGGCAATGCGCAACCACACGGTGCAATACACGTCCGAGCCGGCATTTGGCTGGGAGAAGCTGCGGAGAAACTGGCCGTTCATCTATGAGTCGTATGCAGACATCACTGTCGATGAGTGGACGAAGATAAAGATCGAGGTGCACGGGAGGCGTGCCGTCCTTTATCTGAATGGGTCGGAGAACCCGAGCCTGATTGTGGACGGGCTTAAGGGTCAAGATCTGCAGGGAGCGGTTGCGTTGTGGAGCTATTCCGGCGAGGAAGCATACTTTTCGAACCTGAAGATTACTCCGGCGAAAGCGGAGGCAATTGAGAACGGCGGCGACGTCGCAGGCATGTGGAATGTGACATGCGCGACGGATGCGGGCCGGCTTACGGGCACACTCAAGCTTGTTCGCCAGGACAACACGATTGTGGGTTTGTGGTCGGGCGGGATGGGCGCCGATCAGCAGGTGAGCGGAGTGTGGCGCGACGGGTATGTCGAGTTCTCATTCGGCGGAACATGGCGCGATCAGCCGGGAACGGTAACGGCGACTTTTGATGGCTGGGTAGATGGAGATTCAACGAAGGGGCGGATGAAAGTGGGAGGTCGCGCGATGGGACGCTGGACAGCAGAGCGGAAGAAATAGTCAAAAGCAGGAAGCTCCGGATATTTCCGAGCTTCCTGGGAGAGTGGTCGATGGAATTGGCATCGACCCCAGTTTGACACGCGCTAGAAGTTTAACTATTTGTTCGTTTTATGTACTATTTATGCTGGTGCCTAAACCATACTAGGCCTCTTTTTTTATTAACAGCGGTTTCTCACAGGGCTTCCCGTGGCGGCAGGTTCAGCCGCAGAACACCCAACTTTCGATAACGCGAACGATATTGCGCCCTTTATACCGTCGTAAAGAGGATCCGCGCTGACTTTTTTGATGAACCTCAGCGCTGCAATCTTCCGAGACCCCAAGTGGGAACACCAGAATCTGGAGCTTTGCCGTCTTCGATTAAGTTTGTATCGTGAAGTATTCGCGGGTGTATAACTGCGACCGGGAGAACCGCATTGTCCTGCTGTTTCGATTTAATGGGAAAGTGTGCCGTGGTCGTCGGAGGGACCTCAGGCCTGGGACGGGCAATCTCGCTTGGCCTGGCTTCGGCCGGTGCTGATGTCGTCGCTGCATCACGGCGCGGGGAAGAGGTCGAGCGCGTCGCGGCAGAGATTGAGTGCAAAGGCCGACGATCATTACGTATTACTGCTGATGTGCGCGATCGCGCCTCGCTGGAAGGGTTGCACACGGAGGTGCTAGAAAATTTCAATCGCGTTGACATCCTCTTTAACTGCGCGGGCATGACGATGCGTGTGCCCACACTGGAATGTTCTGAGGAAGACTGGTCGACGATCATCGATACCAATCTCACAGGTACGTTGCGCAGCTGCCAGATCTTCGGCCGCACGATGATCGAGCAACGCTATGGACGCATCGTGAATATTGCGTCGCTGGCGACGCTGGTGGCCTTTCGCGATGTCGCGGCCTACGGAGCGAGCAAGGCGGCGGTGGGCGCACTGACTAAATCGCTGGCGGTGGAATTTGCTCCCTATGGCGTGACGGTGAACGCCATTGCGCCGGGCGTTTTTCCGACGGCATTGAATGATGAGCTAGTCTCGAATACCGATCGGGGACGCGAACTGCTGATGCGCACTCCGATGAATCGCTTCGGCAAAGTTGAGGAGATTGCGGGCGGCGCAATTTACCTCGCGTCGGATGCGGCGTCGTTTGTGACGGGGCAGATTCTGGTCGTCGACGGTGGATATCTGGCGAGCGGCGTGAACAGGTAACAGCCATTAGCCGTCATAACAGGGAATCGAATCTTTGCGCCACCCCGAGACTTGCGCTCGATGTTTCATCTCAGCAGCGCCCCCCACAATGTGTCGACGGTGGCATGCGTGATCACGGAAGCGCCGATGCGGCGCTCGGAGCGCCATGCGCGTCCGTAGAAGATACCGGCAATGGCGGCGAGCAGCACGTAGCGCCAGTTGAAGAAGGCGGCGCGCTTATTGAAGTGCGACAGGCCGAAGTTGACGGCGGTGATGAGGAGAGATGAGGTGCGACCCAGTCTTCGCTCGAGAAGGTTCTGCATCCAGCCGCGAAAGTAGATTTCTTCAGGAAGGGCGATGAGAAAGAAAGTGAAGAGCCACGAGAGAGGAATCATCCACGGGCGTTCGACGCGCCCGTGCCAATGCAGAAATCCAAGCGCGAGACCGAGGGCAGTGGCAATCGGTGTAAACAGCAGCCACTCCCGGAGGCCGATCTTCCAGTCGTTCCATCGCAACCTCAGATCAAAGCCCACGCCGGTGAGACCACGCACGCCCATGAATCCGTACAGCCCGGCGTCGAGCAGGAGCAGCTTGTTCATGAATGCAAGGCCGCGGGGCCAGGCGGGCTCGAACCAGCGGAGGTCGACTGCGAGACCGATGGAGAGAAGGACAACGAAATCGAGCCAGTGACCGCGCTGGTCAGGATCGAGTTTCGCAGCCAGGATCAGCAGCGCTGCGACCATGGACGGAAGCAGTAGGTAGAGCGCGAGCCATTGCCAACGGAGCCATCCTGACGGGATCGCGGTGAGCAGATAGGGAATGGCAAGAGCCGCGGCTAAGGTGATTTGAATCGCGTGTGGCGATGTGCGAATGCGCTGAGGGAGCGCGGTGCTGCAGACGCCGAAGGCGACAACCGGCGCGAAGGCAAGGATGGCGGCAGCGATGGTTGTCCAGTGGGTGAAAGCGGAAGAGAACTGCATTACTCAGTTATCGTAACCGCTTGTCTACCGCACCCGTTCCGCGAGCAGCGTTGTTGATGAACGGCGTACCGGCGTCTTCGGCGGAGCGGCAGGAGCATACGACTTGTAGACGGTGATGTGGAAGCAGGACTGGTAGAACTCCTCCTCTACGTCGAGCTTGCCGGCCAGTTGCAGTGGATAGAGATAGCCTCGCACCCAGGCGATCTCCGACATGGACAGGCCCTTCTTGGCGATGTCGATTGTGGCGCCGCTCAGGTGCGGTGAGGCGATGTCGCCTTCGGCGGGAGCAGCATTGCCGTTCACCTCGATCAGGTGGCGTTGATAGGCGACTGTTCGTACTGCTGAGTTGACCTGCAGCGGTCGATGGAACCGCGCGGAGTGCGCTCGCGCGAGATCCGTGAGGAATTTCGCCGTCCAAGGGCGGCAGTAACGACGGTTCAAAGGCAGCCCCTCGTTGATGCGCAGCGATGCCGAGACGGGGACGGCAACCAGAGCCTTTTCGCGGCGCAACTGGTTCAACTGGGCATCGTCTTCGATGCGCTCGAGGCCGTCAGCTTCGGTGCGTGTATTCTGACGCACCAATGATTCGCGCGAGCCCACCATGGGAGCAACGTGCATGTTGATCAAGGGTTCGGTGGGGATTGTCTCGCTCACAGTGGGGGTTTCTGTTGCGATCCTCACGTGATGGCGGCTGCGGCGATGGTGCGTTCCTACCGAGACCGCGGCTTTATGACCGTGACCGGCGGGGTGTCCGTGATAAGTGGCGGGCCGGATGTGAGATGTATGCCTGGCGGGCGCATTCTGGTTGTGCGAGATGGTGGCCGCGGCAGCAGTCAGCGCCGAGCCGCAAGCCAAGCTTGCGGCCAGCGCGGGAACGAAGGCAGATGTAAAAAGGCGCATCAGGGGGACCGCGGAGAAGCCGGTCAGAGCTTCTTGAGCTTACTGAACCCCAGGTGCGTAAAAAAGTAGCCAGCTGGGTACGTTTTCGGCGAATGGCGCTTGTCCCTTAACGGGTCGGTCAGGGCTACGCTGCGCAGCGAGTCAGAAAATCCTGAAATTTCTCTTGACAGATTTACCCCGGTTCGCATACGGTGTACTTCACATACTGTTTATTACACAGTGTGTGCCGAACATGGACACTGAGATATTTGAAAACCTTCGTTTGGAACTTCGCCGGGGCAGCCTGATTCTGGCCGTTCTAGCCCAGCTCCGGACGGAACATTACGGATACGTCCTGCGCAAGGCCCTTGAGAGTCATGGACTTGCAATCGACGAGAACACGCTCTATCCTCTGCTCCGCCGCTTGGAGACCCAAGGGCTGCTGGTCAGCCACTGGCGCGAGGAAGAGAAGCGGACCAAGCGCTTCTACCGGCTTTCTCCGCAAGGCGAGATTGTGCTTTATCAGCTCTTGAATGAGAACGAAGCCATGCATGCCGCGATCGACAGCATCATGGCACCGACGTCAACGCAAGCCGCTCCAGTCGTGAATTCGGAAACCCCGCTCCAGGCGGAAGTGCTGGAGCCAAAGGAACAACTTCAATGACTACATCCCGAACCCAACCCTCCACGTCCCCGAATGACCTGATCGCGCGTTACCTGCAGGCTGTCGGCTTCTGGCTGCCGCGCGAGCAGAAGCAGGACATCCTGGCCGAACTTGCTGAAGACCTGCACTCGCAGATCGAGGACCGCGAGTCCGCACTTGGCCGCGCCATGACGGAAGCGGAAGTGTCGGATCTTCTCAAACAGCGCGGACGTCCTATCCTAGTGGCGGCGCAGTTTATGCCTCAGCGCTCGCTTATCGGGCCGGCACTGTACCCGATCTACATCTTTGTGCTGAAGATCGCGGCTCTGTGTTACCTCACACCGTGGTTGATGGTGTGGATCGGCATCCTGCTCTTCCACCGCGAAGGGGCAGCGAGTCATCTCACCGGCGAGTGGCATTCTCTGGGAAACCTCTGGACCGTCGTCTTCACACAGTTCGGCATCATTACCATTGTCTTCGCGGCGATTGACCGGGTGTCGGTCAAGTCGCCCTGTCTCAGCGACTGGGACCCGCGCAAGCTGCCGAAGGTGAAAATAGAGCCTTCTACGAAACGCCGGGGGAACGCTATCGCCAGCCTGGTTTTCGCGGTGCTGGGGCTTCTGTACGTGCTCGCCATTCCGCAGTTTCCGTTCCTAATCATCGGACCGCTTGCGTATCTTTTGAAAGCCGCGCCAGTGTGGCAGACCATTTACTGGTCAATTATTGCGTTGGCAATCGCTTCGATCTTCGAACACCTGGTGATATTTGTGCGCCCGCAACTCACATGGTTTCCGCCAACGTTTAAGATGGCGACTTTGCTGCTCAGCGCCTGGATCGTTAATGCCCTGCTGCACACCGACACTTATCTTGTTGCTGCGAGTCCGCAGACAGCAGGAGTAGCCTCAGCGATGAATCTCGGATTGCATATTGGAGCGGTGGTTTGGGCAGCCGGGCTGGTGATTGCTTTTGTCGTGAATGCGTGGCAGGCAGTCCGGGAGATCCGGCGCACGATGCAGCCAGCCACGCTGCACCTGGCGTGATTCAAGAGACCGAGCAGGATTTTCATTCCGTGCAGTTTCCTCGTCGGGGTAAAATCCCGCCAAACCAGAAACGAAGCCGATAACCGATTATTTCGGAGGCCCCATGCCCGAACCAGTAGCATCATCGCCCGAGCTGAGCACCCCCCCGCTGACAGAAACGCAGCGCATCGTCGATACGTTTACAGCGCCATCCAAAACCTTTACCGATATTATCCGCAAGGCCACTTTCTGGGGGCCGCTCATCATCATGCTCCTGGTTGCCGTGGGTTTCTCGTTCGGCGTTCAGCAGAAAGTGGGGTGGGAGAAGGTTTTCGAGAACAATCTGCATCAGACGCCCTCTCGCGAAGAGCAATTCGACAAGCTGACGGCCGATCAGCAGGCCACGCAGAAGGCCGTTGGCGTTAAGATCACTGCGATCATTACTTATTGCTACCCGGTACTCATCCTGATCTTCACGGCGATTTTCGCACTGCTGATATGGGTGACGGCCAATTTCATTTTCGGTGGGAGCTCAAAGTTCGGCCAAGTCTTTGCGGTGAACATGTATGCCAACCTGGTCATGAACCTCAAGTTCCTGCTGGCCATCGTGGCGCTGTTTGCCGGGCTCGCGCCGGATTCCTTCCTGCTGCAGAATCCGGTCGGAACCAACGTCGGGTATTACCTGAGCACCGATGCTCCGAAGTGGCTGGCGACGCTGTGCCAGCATATTGATATTTTCGAGATATGGTCAGTCATACTGACGGCGCTTGGCGTCTCGATCGTCGCCAAGATCTCTCGCGGCAAGGCGGCAGCTGCGGTGGTTGGATGGTGGCTGATCTTTGTGCTGGTAGGCGTGGGATTCGCGGCGGCCAGCTGATCCGAAGTCGACTGTAAAAGTGAGAGGCACGGCCAGCGGGCTGTGCCTCTTCGTTTTTGTCTGCTGAAACGGCTAGTCTTTATAGCGGGTGAAGATCAGCGATGCGTTGATCCCGCCGAAGCCGAAGGAGTTCGACAGCGCGGCGTCGATCTTCATGTTCTGAGCGACGTTGGCGACGTAATCGAGGCGGCACTCCGAATCCGGGGCGTCGAGGTTGATGGTCGGCGGGGCCTTCTGGTTCAGCAAGGCGAGCACAGTGATGCCTGCTTCGAGGCCGCCAGCGCCGCCAAGCAGGTGCCCGGTCATCGATTTGGTGGAGCTGACCTTGAGCGTGTGATTCAGGGCATGTTCGCCGAAGACCGCCTCGATTGCGCGGGATTCGTTGCCGTCGCCCAGTGGAGTGGACGTGGCGTGCGCGTTGACGTAGTCGATTTCCTCAGGCTGCATGTCCGCGTCTTTAAGCGCCGCCCGCATGCTGCGCTGTGCGCCTTCACCTTCAGGAGCGATGCCGGTCATGTGGTACGCGTCGGCGCTCATGCCGTAGCCCGTGAGCTCGGCCAGAATTTTTGCGCCGCGCGCCCTGGCGTGCTCCAACTCTTCGAGGACGAGAATGCCGGCACCTTCGCCGACGACAAATCCGTCGCGGTCCTTGTCAAACGGACGGCTGGCGGCGGCTGGCGAGTCATTGCGGGTCGAGAGAGCTCGCATCGCGGCAAATCCGCCGACCGACATCGGAGTGACCGCCGCTTCCGATCCACCGGCAATCATCACGTCAGCGTCGCCGTGCTGGATGATGCGCGCCGCGTCCCCGATAGCGTTCGCGCTGGTGGTACAGGCTGTGGCCGTGGCGGAGATGGGACCTTTGGCTCCGTACTTGATGCTCACCTGCCCGGCCGCCATGTTGACGATAGCGGCGGGAATAAAGAAGGGAGATATTTTACGGGGGCCACCGTTGATGAGGTTGGAGTGCTCGCGCTCGATGACTTCGAATCCGCCGATGCCCGAGCCGATGAAGACACCGGAACGGTCGGCGTTCGACTCATCGATCTTCAGACCAGACGATCTGACAGCTTCATCAGTTGCGGCCAGCGCCAGATGAATAAAGCGCGCCATCTTGCGCGATTCTTTTTTGTCGACAAATTGCAGCGCGTCGAAATTCTTCACCTCGGCTGCAAAGGTGACGGAGAAACCCGTCGTGTCGAATTGCGTAATGGGCGCGACACCACTCTTGCCCGCAACCAAATTTTCCCAGGCCTCGGGCGCGGTATTGCCGACAGCACAAACCAGCCCGATTCCCGTAACTACTACCCTTCGCTCCAAGGTTACTTGCCTGCCTTCGCGTTCTTCTCGATGTAGTCGATCGCGTCCTTGACCGTCTTGATCTTCTCGGCGTCCTCATCGGGAATTTCAATGTCGAATGCTTCTTCAAATTGCATGACCAGCTCGACCACATCGAGCGAATCGGCGCCCAGGTCTTCCTGGAATGAAGCGCCTGGCGTCACCTCGGCCTCATCGACCTGCAACTGCTCGACGATAATCTGCTTAACCTTTTCTTCCACTGCCATGCTTAATCTCCTCTCACTGGATGCTGCTCTGGTATCCGTTGTTTGCTGAAACTCTTCGGCGCAAAATAAGTCCCGACCCGGCTGCGGCGCTGCGACGGTTGAGGCGTGGCTTTCCCTCGCTCCGAAATTCCAAGTCTACTGAGGCCCTCATATCGTGTAAAGCGCACTCCAGCCGATGGATCAGGCTTCGGCTCGAAATGACGCTGCCGTCGGCCGAGGAGATCGGCGGCCGGGCAGCCCCAAGCAGGAGACCTCGCATCGCAGTAAGCGTAACCGTTTTGGATCACCGCTCCCCCAATATCATTGAGATCCTGCGATCGACGCTTGAACGGGTCGAAAAGAACGCGGCGCTCAGCCCGGATGATCCTGCTTTGCAGGAACTCAGGCGGATGATCCTGCGCATGATCGTCGAGCTTGAGATTGAGCGAGACAAGAGATCGGCGGCATAGGCGGTCCACCTTATTATCAAAAATCCGTCTGAGAACTGGTTCAACCTGGCGCAGCCGAAGAACCTGTTGGCGGCTGGGCCATGATTGTGTCTTGCGGAAGTTCAGAGCGCCGCACTAGGCTGCGGCACGTTCCGCCGGTGTCGAGCGCTCTGTCGATAGCTCCTCGAGGCTCTTGCCCTTGGTTTCGGGCAGCGTGAAGATTGTCATCACTAACCCGAGCACGCTGGCAATCGCCGCTGCAGACTCAGCGCCCAGCAGTCCTTTCCAGCTCATAAGATATGGAAACAGAAAAACGCCGAGGAAGCCGCCGAGTTTGCCCATGGCGGCGGCGATCCCATGGCCAGTCGTGCGCACGCGCACCGGAAAGATTTCTGACGGATAAACAAAGGTCGTGGCGTTCGGGCCAAATTCTGTGAAGAAAAAGCTCAGCCCATAGATGCACAGAAACGGAATCGCCATCTTTTGGACATTCGGGATCAGCGCCAGAAGGGCAA
>Ga0126381_100002171_pt1 | contig 21222 bp, 20 predicted proteins | sample PanSoiMetPlot_28_FD_96465 | JGI IMG/M metagenome (GOLD analysis project Ga0126381, IMG submission 96465) | Tropical forest soil microbial communities from Panama - MetaG Plot_28 | ecosystem: Environmental > Terrestrial > Soil > Tropical forest > Bulk soil | place: Panama | collected 2016-02-17
CGCCATCATTTGGTTGTGCTCGGGTGCCGCCTCAGGGATTAACGGCGCGATCATCAACGTCAACGGCGGCAATTACATGCCATAGGGCTAACCCGCGACCACTCGGTTCGAACAGAAAACATTTTCACAAGTTCGATTTGGGCAGCGAAGCTCCGCCGATAATGGTCGAATGCATGGACGGCTGGTGGAAATCCGCTTTAAAACACGGAGCCAAAACGGAAACCGGGTTGAACTGGTTGCCTGAAGTGCATCAGTTACCCTCACCCTAGCCCTCTCATATGAAAGATTGTGGGAGAGGGAGCCTGCAATAAGGCTTTGAGGAAAAATGCGTCGCTCAGTAGCGTGCGGTGAACATCGCATCCCATGAAAACGCGCAGGTCACGACATATCGTGGCGTTGGGCGGCGGTGGATTTGCGATGGAACCGGAGAACCCGCTGCTGGACGACTTCATCCTGAATTTGTCCGGAAAGCGTAGGCCGAAGGTCTGCTTCATCCCGACGGCCAGCGGCGACAGCGACACTGTTGTGGTCCGCTTCTATCGCTGCTTTGATTCGGCGCGATGCACGCCGTCGCACCTGTCGCTGTTCGGTGGCCGTCTGCCCGATCTGACGAAGTTTCTGTGCGGCCAGGATGTGATTTACGTCAGCGGCGGCAACACTGCGAACATGTTGGCAGTGTGGCGCGTTCAAGCGATGGACAAGGCACTCGCAGCCGCCCGGCGCAAAGGAGTAGTGTTGTGCGGAGTCAGCGCGGGCGGGATGTGCTGGTTCGAGGGTGGAATCACGGATTCCTTTGGCAGCACGCTGTCGCCGCTTCGCGACGGGCTCGGTTTTCTCAAGGGAGCGTTCTGTCCCCACTATGACGGAGAGGCGGAGCGCCGCCTGGCACTGCATCGCGAAGTGCGTCGCAGCTTTCTACCAACCCTCGCCGCAGACGACGGCGTCGGTTTGCATTTCGTCGGGACACGCTTTGTGGAGGCGGTGTCTTCGCGGCCACAGGCGCGCGCCTATCGTGTTCAACTGGTAAATGGGAAAGCCGTGGAGACTCCGATACCGCCCCGGTACCTCGGTACCGCGCGTCGAACTCAACGCGAAGATCCAATCGAGTGAAAACCTACGAGTCGATTCACGACCTGTATTGTGGGCGCGTGCTTGGCCTTCCAGTTATTGAGCAGCCAGAAAATTAATAGCCGGGCGGCTAGCTGGACTTGAGCTTCACGGGCACCGTCTCGCAGCCGGGGAAAGAGACTCAACGAGTTCACGTGGCGAGCGACGCACTGATACTGAAGGTACCCCGGTCACTACGCGCCTTTCAGGCGGACTTTCGGGCGCTCTAATGGGACATGCGAATCGCCGAAAAATACGTCCTGCATGCTCGGCCGCGGCGGCATGATCGACTGACCCCCGTCGGCGGGTATCATCGTTCCGGTTATCCACTGCGCATCGTCACTGGCAAGAAACACTCCCAACTTGGCAATATCATCGGGAACACCAGCGCGCGGAATCGGCTGCAGCTTGGCGAGCAGTTCCGCTCCCGCCCGTTCCTCGCCCTCGAACTGGTTGTAGGCCGAGGGACTATTGGTCCATCCGGGGGCGATACAATTGATCCGAATCATGTCCTTGGCGGCGACATTCGCGATCGCCTGGGTCAAATTGATTACTCCCGCCTTGGCCGCGGAATATGCCGCTAGATAGGGGTCGGGCCGAATGCCGGCGACTGAGGACACGTTGATAATCGCGCCGCCACCAGCCTTGCGCAGCTCAGGTATCGAATGCTTCATCATCAGGAAGACGCTGCGCAACGTCAGCGCCATCACCTTGTCCCAAGCCTCAGCCGAGGTGTTTTCAAATGGGCCCATCGGACCGCCGGGTGGGATGTTGCCGGCGACGTTGAAGACTACGTTCAGCCCGCCGAACTCCTTGGTGGCTCGCGCGATCAACGCCACAATCTCCTCCTCACGGGTCAGGTCGGTGTGCTGAAAGACGGCCTTGCCCGCACCTTTGCATTCGCGGATCACCGCTTCGCCGCCGGTCTTGTTGATGTCGGCGGCGACCACAAGGGCGCCTTCCGCTACGAATCGAAGCACGCTGGCGCGGCCCATCCCTTGGGCGCTTGCCGTGACTATTGCCACTTTGTTATCCAACTTGCCCATCTGGAATCCTCGATTACGTGGATGGTGGTTGTTCGAAGAGTGTCAGGCACGATCTCCCCAAATAGGAAACAGGAAAAGGGTGATAACATGCTCTCTTTCATGAAGAATCTAGATTTTTCCAAACTTAACCGCCCACAGTCCTTTATACTCCAAGCTCGTCGAGCAGCGCCTTGGCGTCTTTCAAATCGGCGGTATCGAAGCCCTCGGTGAAGCCGGCGTAGATTTCCGACAGCATTGACCGCGCTTCCTCGCGGCGGCTTTGATTCGAGAACAATCTCACGAAGCTCAGCGCTGCCCGCAACTCCAAGGCTTTGGCGCCGAGCTTGCGCGCCAAACCCATAGCCTGCCTCAAGTCGGCCTCGGCCAGTTCGTCCTGTCCGAGCTTGTGCAGCAGTTCCGCGCGCAACGTTCGCGCCGAGCATTGCAGCGAATTGTCGTGTAGGACCTGTTCGAGCGTTTCCAGAGCGTCGGCGACGGCGCCACTGCACGCCTGTGCCTCGGCCAGGCGCCAGGTAAACAAGGTTAAATCCAGGCGCGACCCGACTTCGAGCAGACCTGCAATGCCTTGGCGAATCAGCGCTATACCTTCGTTCCCTCGGCCAAGCTGCGCGCGCGCATCCCCGAGGTTGCATCGGGCATTTGCCGCAACCAACGGGAAATGATTTTTCTCCGACAGCTCAAGCGCCTGCGCCGCCAAGGCTTCAGCCTCTCCGTATTCCCTGAGCCAAAGTCTCAGGCCTGACGCATAATTCTTGGCGAACGCCTGATCATACGGGTTCCCACCTTCGACGGCAGCCGTCAACTGGGCTTCGCGCGCGCGGGCCGCATCTGCGCGGCCGATAAGAAATGCGTTCATGATCGCTATACCGAAAGGTGCCACAAGCGCTCCAGGATATTGCCTGAGTTCGGGATCCTCAAAAAACTTGAGCCATTCGGCGAAATGCCGTTCGACGCCGGCGAGGTCGTCACGGTAATCAGCACATGTAAACATTTGGACCAGGTGTGCACCCCCGAGACTGGCAGGACTGCCCTCGCGCAGCCCAAGCTCGAATGCCTGATTGGCAAGCGCGTCAGCGGCGGGGAAATCCCCCGCCACGTAGAGAGTGACATACTTCGAAATTATCCAGCTCACGAGTTGCTTAAGGTTGCCGACCTTTTCGGCCAATGCAGCCGAACGCTCGGTAGCCTCGATCGTCTCCGGCGCGGAATACCCTTTCGTGACCTGAAGCATCCAAACGACCGATTGCGTGAGTTCGACCTCGCGCAGGTCACGCTCAGGCGATGCGGGCAGCAGCTTGAGTAGCGCCACCACCTGCTGATAGCTTTCCAGCGCCTCCTTAAACGCCTGGCGCGCTTGGAATACTTGTCCGGCTTTCGACCATTGTGCCATCGCCGCCTCGGTTTCACCTGCCTCGGTCCAGTGGCGTGCCAGGACCTCTGGATGCGTCTCCATAAGCGACGTGAAATGCATTTGGATCGAATCAGCAACCTGTCGATGCAGCTCCTTGCGACGGCTCTTGAGCAGCGCCTCGTAGGCAGCGTCACGGATCAGGGCGTGCTTGAACAGGTAGGTTGCCTCAGGGGCGATTCCGCGAACGTAAAGCAGCTCCGCATCGGCCAGATTCCGCAGCGACAGCTGGAGGTCCTCTTCGGCGATCGGATGGACGGCATGAAGCAATTCGTATGTGAATTCGCTGCCGATCACGGCCCCGATCTGGATGACCTCCTTGGCCGACCCCAGCCGGTCCAGGCGCGCCATCAACGAGTCGTGCAAGGTGACTGGTATCTCGCGGCCGGTGAGCCTCGCATTGCCGCTCTCGAGCACCGCCCGGGTCAACTCCTCGACGAATAGAGGTACCCCACCGGTGCGCTCGACCACGGCCGCGACAGTCTCATCGGACAACGCCTTTCGTGCCGCCACCTCCTGCACCATGATGCGTACGTTGCGCGCGCTGAGCCGGTTCAGTGTGATTTGAGTGTGATGAGCGCGCAGCGGCCATTGGACACGAAACTCGGGGCGTGCGGTGTAAAGGAGGAGCAGGCGCGCCCGTTCTCCTTGCTCGACGAGGAGTTGGATTAATTCCAGGGTTGAAGGGTCGGCCCAATGCAAATCCTCGATCGCGATAACTGTCGGCTGCAGTCGGGCAGCACCCAGCGCCAAATCGACCAGCATGGCCAGCAGGCGGCGGCGTTGTTGCTCTGGGGATGAGGGTGACGGCGGATACCTCGCTGGGATCGATAGGTCGAGTAGCGGAGCAATCAGCGGCACAGCTTCGGCCGATTTAAGTCCTGCCCGTTCGATTACTGCTTCCAGTTGCGCAAGCCGGTCCTGCTCCGATTCAGCGCCGCGTGATCTCAAGGCCTGTTTGAGCATTTCAGCAATCGGAAAGAAGGGTGTGTTCTGGAAAAATGCCCCCGCCGCGCTCTGCATCCAAGTATGCGGTTTAGCCGCGATTTGTTCGTTGAAGCACTGAACCAGGCGCGATTTGCCGATCCCTGCTTCGCCCATGATCAGCACCACCTGCCCTTCCCCATCCAGCACCCGCTCCCACCGACTCATCAACAAGCGCAATTCGTCCTCGCGCCCGACGAATGGCGTTAGAGCCCCAGCCGCCGCTGCAGCTTCCAGGCGCCCGCGCACTCCGCTGGGTTGGATTATCCGGTACAGTTGAACTGACCGTTCAATGCCCTTGAGCGGCGGCGCCCCGCGCGTATCTACCACGAACAGGCCCGAGACCAATCGGTGCGTATCCTCGGTCACCACCACCGTGTCGGGAGCGGTCGCTTCCTGCACACGCGCGGCGATATTCGGCGCATCACCGAATACGTCGGCCTCTTCGCTGGCGCCCGCGCCCACCACGACCGCACCTGAATGGATGCCCACCCGCACCGCTAGCTTTGGACGCTCAGGTTGCTCACCCAGCTTCCCGATGGCCTCAAGGATCGCTAAGCCGGAGCGCACGGCCCGCTCCGCGTCGTTGTCGTGAGCCTCGGGATAGCCGAAGAACGCCATCACGCCGTCACCAAGGTACTTGGCGACATGCCCGTCGAATCGCCTGATCGCCTCAGTCGCGGCGCGATGGTAGCCAGCCACCGCTTCGCGCCATTCCTCGGGGTCAAGCTGGGTCGCTATCCGAGTAGACTCGACCAGGTCGCAAAACAGCACGGTCAAATGGCGCCGTTCGCCGCCTGGACCCTCGCGCGGTTCAACCTCCCCACGGACCGGCGCAGCAGAGTTAAGCGGAGCACCGCAGTCCCCGCAAAAGTTCTTGCTCGCGAGGTTCTCAGCGCCGCACTTGGGACAGTAGGTTCCAAGAGGCGCACCACAATCGCCACAGAACCTTTTGTCCGAAGGATTGTCAGAGCCGCACTTTGCGCACCGCATGATGCAACTCCCATCAGCTGTTGCTCAGCTCATCGAGCAGCGCCTTGGCGACCTTGAGGGCGGCGGTGTCGAAGCCTTCAGTGAACCAGTTGCAGATTTGGGCGGGCATCGCGTGGGCTTCGTCGCGATGACCCTGGGATCCGAGCAGGCGCGTGAGGCATACTCGCACCCAGTTCGAAAAGCCTGGGCCCTCTCGGCGCAGACCCCTGAGGATGAGGGTGAATGGCCCCCACGTGGGCTCCTCCGCCCAGAGTTTTTTGGCCGATCTTTTTGGACAGGGCTCCTTCAAGTATTCGGTAGTTGACCAGTTTGCTTCAAAACTGTCGAGAGGTCCCAGCAATCTGTGTTTCGATGGATCAGTTCACCCCTAAGCTCCATAACCGAGACTCCACGGAACGAGATTGCGTTTTGCTTAACGCGCGAGTTCGGCATCGCGACGCTCAGTCGTGATGTCGTAGGTGATAAAGGCATATTAAGAGTACCGGACACGACCTATTTCAGGAGCGCACGGTCATCTGTTGCGAATCGCGACTTCAAAATCCATGCGATGATCTGGAATTGCTGTGAAGCCGATTTCGTAAAACGCTCGGAGTTCGCCTTTCCCATTGCTACCTGCCCGCAGCCACATCTTCGTAAACGCAATCTTCTGCGAAAAGTGATAGAACTCGTCGGCGTTATGCGACGACCAACATTCCGCCAACCGAAATAGCGTTCTATCGATCGACATTCGGAAACTCCTTCGCGACAAGGTGTCTACTAACCTCACAGAGCGGGTCCTTTAAAGCTACATCTTCGATGCCATATCTGCCTTGCCGGTCTTCATGTCAGCGGGCACTGAGACATGCGCATTGACGACTTTCCACTGGGCATTTCTCTTGCGCCAAAGATCGGTTTGCCGGAAGGCTGGCCTGCGGGACGGAGCAGGCTTCGGTGAAGCGGTGGGAAGGGAGAGGGGTCTCGAAATCGAATGGAATAAACGCCCTTTCTGGGCTCGCATCGTCGCGAGATGTAAACCGACCCCTCTCGGCGCGGCTAGGAGCACCTTGCACAAAAGACTGGGCAAGACCTTGCCGAGGGACGCCGCTTGGTATGAGGGACGAGTTGAAATCAGGAAGTCAAAACGGAAATTCTCGCATACTTGGTCTTCCATTAGATTCAATCATTTTGCCGTCACGTTGCTTGTCGGATGCAAAACATTTGGTTTACTATTCATGTCAACTTGGAGGGTGCCGCAATCCGATGAGAACACTTATGAACGCTCTGGCCGGCGCGCTATTGCTGACGGCTGGTATAACAGCTTTTGCAGGCTCGGGGCTGCAACCGCCTGCGCAGCCGAATCACCCGGTGCAGTCGGCGCCCCAGGGAATTCCCTACGATTGGAGCCATCACCACCTGATTTTCTCGCGGCCGTTAACAGCCGCGAAGGCGGCCCTGCTGGAGAAGGAGCCCCGTTACCCAATGCAGCAAGCCTGGCGCAGCCGCCCGGCACTATCGTCAGAGGGATACATGCAGGCGATGGACGCCAAGGCGCTGCAGTTGGCGACCTCGCGCGCCTTGCCGATCCTGGCGCGGGGAAAACGGGTTCCGCATCACAAGCCCGCGAGCTCGTTACACCGTGACTGGACCATGTTCATGGGGGGCAGCCCGAGCAACTCCCACGGAGTCACAAATATGTATCCTGCGAAGTACACGTTCAGCACCAGCGGCCAGAGCTGTAGCGATTTCGTCGTCTTCAGTACCGAACAGCGTCCAAGCTCGGGCCAGGCAAGCATCGTCGGGTTCAACAATTTGTACCGTAAAACCAGCACCGGCGGCTGCAGCGGCACGGTGCCAACCGTGAGTTGGGCGTTCGATACCAGCAATGCCGACACTAACCCGATCACCACCTCGGTGGTGCTGTCGATAAGCGGCACCAAGATTGCCTTCGTTGAGGGTTCTCACCTCGTTCTAATCAAGTTGCCAACATCGGGAGCATCGGGAACTCTTACCAACCCTACGACTCTTACCAACCCGGCTCCGCCTAGCTTCCCTGGGTGCACTGCACCATGCATGACGAGCATCGCGCTAACTAACTCTGATAATTTTTCTTCTTCGTTCTATGACTACAGCCATGACACACTTTACGTCGGAGACAGCGGCAATATTCTTTACCAATTCACCGGAGTTTTTTCGGGAACTCCGGCAAAAGCTGGTTCGCCTTGGCCGGTGACCGTTACAGGTGCCACCGGTGGCCTCTCAAGCCCGGTGTACGACTCGACTTCAACGCTCGTATTCGTTTCGGACATTACCGGTGGATTCCTTTATTCCGTGAGTAGCACGAGTCCGAGCACCCAGGTGAAGTCTGCGCGGCTCTCCACGAATACCATCTTTAACGATGCTCCCATCGTCGATTCCAACGCGGAAAAAGTCTACTACTTTTCCTCGGATGACGGTGCCTCTCCTGCTCATAGTGGGGTCTTTCAGCTACCAGCAACCTTTACCAACGGCTCTTCGGGTATGGAGAGGACAACAGGTGCGCCGTCGACCAACAATTTCGTGTATGATGGGGATTTCGACAATACCTTCTATAACTCATCGACCGGACATCTCTACGCCTGCGGAAATCCCGGCGCATCCCCTGATCCGAGCCTGTACCAGATAGCAATTACCAGCGGTGTGATGACGTCGGGGGCAGCGAGCCCGGGGCCCACACTGACTGCAACTAACAATATCAATTGCTCGCCCATAACCGAGTTTTTCGGTAATAACGGAAGTTCGCAGGATCTGATCTTCCTCAGTGTGACGGACCAAGGCTCCCTCGGAAATTGCAATGGTCACGGCTGTATCATGTCGTTCGACGTGACCACGGCCAGCAGCTTCACGTCTACTAGCGTACCGGCTTCTTCAGTAGCCCAGAGCGGGACTGGGGGCACGACCGGGATTGTGATCGATAACAACACCACCAACAGTGGAGGTTCCCAGCTTTACTTCCAACCACTATCCAGCCAAAGCTGCATGGGTAATGGCGGGAGCGGCGCAGTCAACGGCGTCGGCAACGGAGCGTGCGCGACACAAGCCGCGCAGAGTAACCTGTCTGAATGATCTAATGAAGTCAGGTAAAGAACGGCAAAATCGCCACTAGGGGCGCGAACATCCCCAACGGCACCGTCATCGCCTCGATGACGAATACCAGCACCGCCGTTCTGTCACAAGCTGCTACAGGCATCACCACGAGCGGGACATTCACAATAGGCTATAATGTGACCAACGCCGCTTATCGCACTTGCGTGGCGCCCTGCATGACCACCTTCGCCCTTACAAGATCCGATACTAACTCGCCCCCTTTCTACGATTTCACAGACGACGTAATTTTACGTCGGTGGGGACAATGGTTTACTCTGCAGGTACACCGGGGTATTGAACGGAGCGACGCGTGGCCTGGCCATTGGGGTGGCCTGCCACGGCGCCACAGCGCCACGCATCTGAGCAGCCCCATCTTCGGTTCCACATCAGGAAATAACTCGTGGACGGATGCCTCTGGCCGGGGCAGCTCAGTTAGCTCAGGAGGCGTCGCGAGTTGCCCGGCACCATCGTGGACGCCGTGGACAGCAGCACTGAAAAGGTTTTCTGGTTCGCGCGGCACGCGCGAAGAGGGCTAATCCCACACTATAGGACACGGTGGAACAGACCAACACCAGCCTTGGCCAGCCCGTCATTTTGACCTTTTCGAATGGCAGCGGCACTTTACATACCGGCAACATGAATGGAAGGGCATAGTGGCAATGAACAAACACGAACAGACCGATGAACGGGCGCGAGAGGCGGCTGCTAAGAAACCCTACACCAAACCCTCGTCCCCGCACGAGAAATCTTCGAAACGATGGCGCTGGCGATCCGCATCGTCCGCAGAAATCAAACGCGGGCGGACTCTCAAAGCCGCACTTTGGGCAGCGGTTTACAAGCGGAGCGCCACACTTGCCAGAAGCATATGCCAGACGGATTTTCGGACTGACAGCCGAGCACCGCATTTCACCACCTTTTGATGAAGCGTTTTTTCAAATTCGCTATCACATCCAGGCATCGTGAGCTTTGCTTTCTTTGATCCTTTTAGACAACTCAGATCAATCACTGGCGCGTGTTGCTTTAATAATGGCGACAAAGCGCCGCCAGATGGCGTCGGGTTTAGCAACCAGCCAACGATACTCCGCCCGGCTTCGAGCATCGTCGCTTGGGAGCGCCGCACGCGCCAAAAAACGTTAATATTGGATGATGTCAGTGATAATCTAGTGAAAATGCGAATCGTTTGACTGGCTTCACGGAGGCGGAGTCTGGCAGAATTGATTTAACGGGCAAGTAGCCGGCCCGTTGGTGGGTGGAGGTGGTCGGTTCGATGCGTTAGTGGCCGGCCTTTTGAGGTGACTTCAAACCTTCGAGGATGAGTCACACACGATGCCCAGACGCCCTAAGAATCCCGACATCAATGAATCGGCGATGACGCTGCGCCAGGTGGTCCGCTGGCTCCATCGCCATCAGAGCTTGGTCAAGGGTTGTGAGGTTCCGGCGTCGCGGGTGGGCGGGGAATGGCGCTTTGACCGGCGCACCCTGGAAGCCTGGGCGCAACGGCTGTCCGGGGAGGCGGCGGCTAATCACACCGGCATACTGAAAGGCGCATGGAGGATCTGAGCTGTATCGATGGTGATAGGCGATGCCTAGGGTGAGGGCCCTCAAGAATCGCGAAGTGATGACAGTGCGCGAAGTGGCAGCGTATTTACGACTCAGTCCGCTTACCGTGTACCATTGGGTTAACGCCGGCAAGATTCCGGGCTTCCGGTTAGGTGGTGGCTGGCGTTTTCACCGGCGCGAACTGGAACAATGGATTCGGCGGTCGAGGAAGTCGAGGGAGTCAAGCGGCTAGGCGGCTCATCCAATAATCGAACTGCGCGCGGCCAAAGAAGATTTAGAGAATCGACAGTCTCTCCTATACTGAAGGTAGAAGTTCAGAGCCGCGCCCGGTAGGGAACCGGCTTTTCCAACCTTGTGATCGATTGAATCCGGCAATGGCCCTGCCTAGCTGACTCTTGGGCAGAATCGATGGAGGTGAAAAGCGTGACTGTGCAACTCAACCATACGATCGTCTGGTCATCGGACCAGACGAAATCCGCTTTGTTCCTGGCCGAGATGTTGGGGCGACCGGCGCCGGTCCGCTTCGGCCATTTCGATGTGGTGGAACTCGACAATGGCGTCTCGCTCGACTTCGCCAATGCCGACGGCCCGATCCGACCACAACACTACGCCTTCCTGATTAGCGAAGCGGATTTTGACGCTGTCCTCGGCCGCATCCGCGACCGGGGTCTCCAGCATTGGGCCGATCCGCTGCATCGCCGCCCCGGCGAGATCAATCATAACGATGGCGGGCGCGGGGTCTACTTTCCCCACCCCGATGGTCACAACCTGGAAGTAATCACGCGCCCCTACGGTAGCGGTGCCACCTGAGCGTGGCGGGACCCTAGCGCAAGGCGAGGCGACGGAACCCGGGGAGCCAGGCAGGGTGCGCTAAGCGGCCGTCAAGAATGCGCGGGTTGGGTTGTGGAGAGTTTTAGTTGTGCCAGCTTCACCGTGCCATGGATATTTATTAGCCGTTTCTGCGATGGATCTGTTCGGCCGGGTTGTGGCAGCAGGTGGGTATGGTCAGTCATCGATGTGACCCGTCCGTAGTTCCCGGGCGCTGTCACCGCTTTGACAAGTCTTGCATCGGCCTCGCTTGAGGGGCCTTGGACCCCTGGGACACTGCCTAGTCTCAAAGCGCGACGTGATTTCGGTTTGTCGGCATGGACAACCGAATTGTGGCCGCCTTGTCGTCAGTCGACTTTCACGACTTTGAAGCCGGAGAAATCTTTCAACGCGCATCACCTCCAGGAGACGGTGTGGGCCCCGGAATCCCCAGGGCCCACAGCAACTCATTCGTCGCCGTCGCCAAGCAGAGTTTACGAGGTAGGAATGACTGCCGCGGTGCATGCAGCAAATGGCGGAGCGGGCGACACATCGATGTAGACAAACGCTTTCTCGAAGAAGACCGTGGTGCCCTCCTTAAAAGAGCTGGACGTCGACCCGGTTGCGTTGCCCATGCGGATGTTTAAGGTGTGGGTCCCGGCGCCTATCGGCTTACACCAGGTATAGTAATAGTCGTTGTCGTGCTCGTCGCCGAGGCCGCCGCCACCATCTCCGCAAGTCGCCGGAGTGCAGCCGCTATGGATGGTTCCTGCGCTAACATACTCGGATATGTCGTAGTCGAAATGATGTGCAAGGGTGAGCCATCCAGGAGGCGCTTCGTCGACACCACCGGTGGTAGGCGTCGGATTACATACCTGCGAAGGAGCGGTGGGCACCCCGCCTGGGGCATCGACGTTGCAGCTCATAAAATTGGGTTGGCCGCCGTGGTCGTCACCTATCGCCGAGAGCGTAACGTACAACGTCTGCGGACCCGAAGAAAACGGCACGAATACTGCCTTGCTATAAACTCGCACCCCTCCGGTGCCCGGCACCAGGGCCGTGCCCGTGGCTTTTGTGGTAGATGAGCTCTCGGTGCCATTGAATCTCAGGAACTCGGCCGAGAGCCGCTGGATATTCTGAGCGTAGGCCTGCGCAGCCACAAGCACCGCGACGGCCGCCGCCACCAGCGTGAAACACTTTCTCATGACGGTTCTCCTTTGTAGCCGGAAGGCTACACATTCCTGCTTCGGAAGAATCGCTTCGGATCGCCGGCCAAATGGCGATTTGGATTCTCACGAATCTGCCTGTCTTGCCCGATGAGAAAAACTGGCGGCTTTGTTTTGTAGACAGCGAGGCGGTCCGCGTATCATTTTGCCTCCAAGCAAGAGAACGCTGGCCAATCAAAAACTGCCATTTCTCCCGCTACAGCCGCGGTAAACCTGAAGCTAGGGATTCGGCAGGGGTTGATTTTCCCCTTGCGGAGCCGGTTGCTGACCGCTCGCGGGCTGAGATACGGCTTGTGGCCCAAGCCGCGAGATAATTTCCTGGGCAGTATTACGAACTGCTTCGTTGGGGTCCTTGGCAGCTTCCTCGGCGATTGAACGCAAATCCGGGCTGTTGGAGCTGTTAAGGGTTTGGAGCGCCAGGAACCTTACATCCGAAGAATCGTCATGCAACGCCAGACTGGCCAGATCCTCTTGCGGAAGGTCCACACCGGACTTCAGCGCCGCATAAAGCGCCGTAGCACGAACCTGTGCGCTGCTATCCTGCATGGCCTTGAGGACCGCGGCTCTAGCCGCCGCGCCCTTTCGCTCAACCAAGGCTTCGATCGCCCGGCCTCTGGCCTGTGGATCTTTGTCCGCCAGAGTCACGGTCAGGTCTCGCGTACTCGCCCACTGTTCAGGTGGGAACGGGGCCAGGCCGCGCCCCTTGCCCTTGGGATAGATCCACACCGCCTTCAGTGCCGACGGCTGTTGCTCATCTATGCCGTAGAAAAAAAAGACATCCTGTTTGATGAGGATCTGCCGCAGGGCCTGATCGACAGGGAGTTTTTGAAAGCTGCCCGAGACCAACTGGTCCCCGACGCCCCCCTGCAACAAGATCGCCACACTGGTTTTCCTGGATATCTCATCCACCAGCAGCGCCAGCGCGACGTTTTTGAAGCTTGCGCTAAGGCGCCCATCATTGAAGCTTATGTGCGTCTTACCCGGCGCCGGCGATACGGTTGCAGAAGGATTCGAAGCGGCTGAGGCTGGCGGAAGAGCAGCCTGCTCGGCGGTCAAAGCGGAAGTCGCCGTTATGATTATGAATCCGCAGCAAAAGACCAGAACTCGTTGAACTGCCGACATTGTGCGCCCCTCCCTACACAATTTTGAGGCGTTAACGCCCCGCATAGTCAGCAGAAAGCTAGATCATATAATTCAGGAGGAATAACACATGCTTTAGGTAATTAGGTGGAACAAGGGTGAATGTCAAGCGTTTTGCTGAACAAAAATTAGCCGGAATTTTATCTGGCTAGCAGAGCCGTGAGGCGCTTAGCAAACGCAAGTTCGAGCCTGTTTTTGAGTGCAGAAGGTGATCCGCGCGCTCTTTGACCATCTTTGGCCAATTCTGCCCCGGCTTGGGCACCGAGACGCCAACGCTCGGGGTTTTCCGACCGAATTCTCACACCTGGCTGATCGGTTCGGTCCGCCAAATTAAGAGACTGCCGCCTCGTGCAGTTGGGTGATCCTGGCGACCCGGTGGGCGATATTTTTCTTGAGGGGAATTGCCAGGCCCAAGGTTCCCAGAGGTCGGTAAACACTGCGGCCGGGTTAATAGTACTCCGGCCGGGTGTTTCTAACACGGTGAACCACAGTCACAACCCACCGAAATTTGAGGCGAATCCGCGCTAATTGTCAGCGAACGTCCTCGGGCCAGTTGAGCGGCTCACCACATTGCCGTTCCGGTCCTTGCAGTAGTTCTCAAGGTTGTCGCTGACGCAGACTTCCCCCGAGCTAACGTCTCGACCGGAGAGACCGGGCGCACAGGCAGAAAGCGCGATCGCAAAGACAAAAATCAGGATGAAAACGCTTCTCATGAAGATCCCAAAAAACGCAGAGAGCTTAGTGTGGGGGGACGATAGCAGTATTACCGATTGGTTAAAAGTCTTAACATATGGAAGAAAACGGGGCTCGCTATAAAGCAGCTCTCTTGTGACCACCTGGGTGACAAAAAAATGATTGCCGTCGACCACTGCCGGCGATTAAATCGTAGGCGCCAAAGTTCGAACTTAAACCCGTTCATTCGAACCTAGGTAAAAGAGAGGCGGGGCCCGGGAGCTCACCGTTTTTGAGCAGTATGTACACGAACATGGGGTTGCAATGCAGGTATTCCGCCGCCCCGTGCAATGTCATGATATCGGTCCCGACGGTCTCAGGCCTTGCGCGATGCCGCCGACGTTTGGGCTCCCCGCGTTTCATTTTACCGCCAGACAATCGCGCTTGCGCGAGCGCCAGCACGCGGATCCACGATGACACCTTGCAAGACCTACAATGCTCGCAGAGGATGTCATCCGTATCGCGAGCATTCTAATTGTTTACTATTTCTTAATGATTTAGATTTTTATTGACAGACTTGACATCTCTATCGCATGGCGATACTAGAATAGCCCCGCTCCGTGCAAACAGGCTGCCATCGGGGGCAGCCAAAAGGGGATGCCATTATGCCATTCGGAAAAAGTATGGGTGCAGGCCAGATGAAGCTGATGAGCGTCAGGCAGACCGACCTTGGGGGTGGTCTAGGGCGCCTTGAGGCTGACTACGTGGGCGAAATCACCGGAGAGGTGGCAGGAAACCATTACGTAACTTTGACGATGACCGTCAACGAGAATGATGATCCGGCAAGACCCATGCCTTTTACCTCTATTGGTACAACGCTGCTGCATTCAGGGGCAATTTTGGGCGTGACCGGATCGGGCTTTGCTGTGCGGACAGGCAAGGGCCACAATGCTCTCCTTCGTGGCACCTTCCGATATTCACCTAGCAAAGATCCCAAGCTGGCGGAGTTCGCCAACATGATTCTGGCGGTGGAGTTGGAGTATGATGCGGCGACGAACACGCTAAAGGGTGAGGGGTGTGAGTGGAAGTGAAGCGGGTGCGGGTTTGCTGGCTTGAGGGTTAGAAACTAACCGCACGGAGCGGGTCTCAACCGACATTATTGCGAAACCCTGGGAGCCGTGGGCAGAGGGCGGAGACTCGAAGAGTCCTTCAGCCGGCGGGTTCGGCGGCGTCACGTCGATTCGATCACAACCTGCAGGCCCGGCGCGTGCTTGCTTCGCCACTGTTTAAGAAGCCAGAGGTCCATCTCAAGCGCGCGATTGAGATCGCGGTAGGTGTGCCCTTGAGGGTCGGTTATGAGATGGCTTTGCTTCCTTCGATCCGGGCCGGGTAATTGAACGCAGACTTTCGGGACGTACCGGCCGTCCGGGTGCTGGTCGAACAAATAGCGGGCGGTAATCAAGGCTTCCATTGCCGGTCCTTCGGGTTAGGGTTCACTTTACCGCCACCCTTAGCGATCCACTTCTCGATCTCGGACTTCAGGAACCGCCAGTCGTTGCCTAGCTTGAAGCTGGGAATTTTCCGATCATTGACGAGCCTATAGGCAGTGTTTAAGTGGCAATTGAGATATTCCGCAATTTCCCTAATCGTCATCACTTCCGATTTGGCGCTAGGGCTTACTCCGCTTGCTCTCGCTGGCCGGCCCATGTTTTTCCTCGTGCTGCGAGGCTTCGTCGAATCCTTTTGGCGGCGCTTCCCTCGCGGCATCTTAGCCTCTTAGCCCGGCAATTATCCGGTAAATGGAATTGCGAAGAATCGATAATACCAACATGAAAGTAGGAGAAAGGAGAACAGGATGGCGCTGATTAAATGACTGATAACTGCGAGCGCGCTGACAGGACGACATCTCATCCTATCATTCGTAGCGCATTCTGTTTAAAAAGTGAAAAGATCAGGTGGCGCCGCGGTTCATTTTCTAAACACGATCAACTCTTCCAATAGCTTTAGGTTGTGCGGCTGAGATAATCAAACGTTTGATTTGCCAGATTATACTAGTAGTAAAACCATCCATGAGTCTGAAACGTTGAACGGGAGATCGACAGGTCGGTTCGGTCTGTTTTAGCGAAGCTTCAGATTGAATCCGAACGCTACAAGTAGTAGATAGTGGGCAGCCTAGCCGCCTACTTCTCATGCGCTAGACGGGGAGGGAACGAGTTACCCGTAGGCCACATGACATACCAACAAGTCGAAGCGCTGGCCACGGTGGTGATCGTTCTCCTCGCCCTGTTCTTGATGTTTCCTCGCCGGCCGCGATGGTAGGCCACCGCAACCGAAGCTACGCGCCGTCTGATTTGCGCTCGACGTAGTTCGGTCTTGCGACGGCCGGAGATTACTCAGTAACTACCTTTCAAGGGCTGCTGCCAGCGTTTGTTTGTGGTCGCGCACGGCCAGGGTGCGTTCCAGCGCCGAAAGGCGTTGCTCGAATGAGGCGCGTTCTTCCCGGTCCTGGGCAATCTTCGCGTTCAGTCTCCTGATCTCGTTGGCCTGCTTTTGGACCAGCTCCGCCTGCCGCTGGACCTGCTCCGCCTGTCGTTTGACCTGCTCCGCCTGCTTCTGGACTTCGTTTAACAACATCGGAACCAGCTCGTGATAGTGTACGGTGACCACGTTGCCCGCCGCGTCACGACTGACCAGGTCGGGATATACGCGGGCCACCTCTTCTGCGACCAAGCCGTATTGACGCTGTCCGCTCGGATCGTTGCGGTAGCGGAAAGTCACCGGGCGCAGTTTCATCAGCGCTTCACTGGAATTGCCCATGTCGCGAATATCACGCTTGTAGCGCGCCGAGGACACCACGATGCCGAGTTGTCCGGTGTTGCTCACCATCACCGCAGCTCCCGTTATCATGCTGCCGAAAATTCCGCCCACGAAAGTCCTGCTCTGAGTGCCCTGAGTGCCGATCCGGATGGTGCCGGACTCAGTCGCGATACCCCTGCTGCCGATAGCGATATTGTTGCTGCCAGCGATCAACTCGAACCCCGCATTGACGCCCAAGCCGATATTGTTGCTGCCGGAGGTGGAGTTGCGCAGCGCGCCGTGCCCTACCGCGGTGTTGCTATTGCCATCGGTGTTGCTTGACAGGGCGTTTAATCCGGCGGCGGTATTGAATCCGCCACTTGTGTTGTCGTGCAGCGCGGCCTGTCCAACCCCGGTGTTTTGATTTCCGGTCGTATTGAGTGCCAAAGCGGACGCCCCCGCAGCGGTATTGAAGGCTCCGGTGGTGTTGCTAAATAGAGAACTGTAGCCATCCGCAGTATTGTCGCCGCCAGTGGTGTTGCCGAGGAGGGCCGTTTCTCCTGTCGCGGTATTATTCTCGCCAGTGGTGTTGCCGAGGAGGGCGCTAGCTCCACTGGCAGTATTGTTGCTGCCGGTGGTGTTGCTGACGAGGGCGGTGCGCCCGGTGGCTGTATTGTTGTTGCCGGTGGTGTTGTCCGAAAGCGCGCCGGCCCCGTTGGCGGTGTTTACTCTGCCAGTGGTGTTACTGACAAGAGCCCTAAATCCGGTGGCGGTATTGTCGAAGCCGGTTGTGTTGCTGAAAAGGGCGTTAAATCCGCTGGCGGTATTGTTGCTCCCGGTGGTATTGCTAGCAAGGGCGTTACTTCCGGTGGCGGTACTTTCCTTAGAGCCACTGGTGGTGTTGGTCAGTGGCGTGCAGGTACCACCAATGGTCGCGCCTGACCCGACGCACGTGTCGTCTCCCGGCGCTGCCGCAGCGATGGGCGCATTTGCGAGCGCGATGAACAAAATTGACGCTACGATGAAGTTCAAACTCACCTGCCCGTTCATGGTGTTCTCCTCCAAATCACATGATGATGCCTTTTGTTATTCTTTCTGGACGCTATGTCAAACAACCTCAGTGAAAATTAGATCACTTGCAGTGGAGCAAAAATGTATCAGTTCGGGATTGAATGGTTTGGTTTATGGCAGGGGGAGTGCGAGGGTGGCGATCTTTGGTAATGGATGAAGCGCTTGGCCGCCAGATCAAAAGGGGCCGTTAATGCTCAGTCGCGGCGGTTGAAGCAGGTTCCTACTGGCAGCGGCCTGCCCGCTGGGTTTGAGTGGTTGGCCCTTACGGTCGGATTCACTCCCAGCGCCCGCGCGCATTCCACCAGCTGGGCCATCTAATAAACCTGCGCTAACGATCAAGATCAGCCACTTTTTCCTCTTTCAACTCAGATCCCAGATTTGGAGTCCTTCACTTAGCTCCTAGCCGGTCAACTTGCTAGCGCGTGGCCCCATACAAACCCTGGGAACCGCCCGGGCTGCCGCCCCGACTTTACGCTCACATGCAAGAGGTCCCAGGTTCAAGTCCAGGTGCGTCCACCAAGCCAATTCCCCGCTTACCCCTGTCCGGCCCAAGGGGATCACTTTACGGCGTTTGCAAACACTTGAATAATGCCAAAACAAGATGTCGAAGCCTTGTTTGGTAGACCTATCCCTCACCCCTGAGAGCTGGCGATGGTCAGGTGGATGATCCGCTGCCCGGTGAGGGAGAAAGGTACTCCCGCAGGATTTGAAGATGCCGACCAAAGCGCGGCTGCCGCCAATCTTCTCGGAAGGAACTTTGACAGCCAATTTGACAGCCACGGGGTTGAACATCGGCGGACAAGGGCGGAATAAATGAATAGTCAGCAGACGAAAACCCTTGCACTTTACTACTCAGTGAATATCGGCGGACAATAGCTAATCGAATTAGGAATCGTTTGATCATTTGCATGTATCTCAGACGTTTTTGTCGAATGGTCACCGAAATGGTCACCGTCCTCATCGCGGCTTGTGTCCTATTCGAATCAGTCTCTGATTCCACGCCAGGATTAAGTCGTTCGACGGCGTCGATCCGCTTTCAGTCAGCAGAGATGCCAGCGCTTTAGCAGCCGGTTCTAGGTCGGTAACAGGGATGGGGACACTTCTATCGACACTCCAACCACCAAATTGAAAGCCATAATGTGCTTGGTCGCCAACCGCACCCACTCCGTCCCGTTAAGCGTCGCTGCGATCTGTGGCAGCAGGTTGACCGCCTCTCGCGTCCGGATAGGACCAAATCGTATATTGTGTGCCAGGGAAGCGCTTTAGAACGCTGGCGATCTTCTGTTGCTGTACCTGTGAAAGATGACGATCGGCGCGCAGTTCGTCGAGACGGTTGCTAACTAACACGTTCGACAGCGCAGCCACGAATGCAGTTGCTCCTGCACCGCCGGTCACCCAGCGAATGACCGGTAACCAATAAGACAGGCTTTCAACGGAGTTCCACATAGGCTTACCTGCCACTTGCATAACGAACTACTCCATCTGCTTTCCCGTTCGGCCACAATGTCATACCTATGGTAAACGGACTCTGTTCTGTGGCTCCGGTCGCGGAAGGTTTGTTCCAGAGAGATACCAAAGTTCTTTTCCCGGGGCGCACTTCCTTTCATTCGCAGAGCTGAGGATAGCAGAATACCGATAAGTATTGAGACGAATCTTGTTAAGAACTGCGACGCTCCGCACACGATGCGGCGCGGAAGCCCTTAATTCCGAAGCTCGGTTCCGCACTAGATACGGCGGGGCTCTTGCTCGCCCGGCGAAAGATCACGCCCTGTGGACCGGGCCCGTCACAAAAAAACAGGCCGCCACGGCGACCGTCGCCGTATGGGCTTGCGGCGCCAACGATGGCGGATGTAAAGAGCAGTTGCGCCGGCTAAGAGTGCGGCAATCTGCTCGCGCTGTCTTTACAATCCTCATCGGTGCAGCTTGTTGTTGGGTCTGAGCACAACTCCGGCTCACCAACGACTAGTGGTGCGTCCTTTTGAAGCGGGTATTCCCAGCAGATGCGCGTTATGTATTGGGAATCGTTTCCATAGACCGACTCGACGGCGTGAGGCCGTTCGCCGTGCTTTTAATATCGCGGCGGCTAGTGGCGGCAGAATTCGGCAACGAAATGATGGTCAATCGGACCTCGTCGTCAAACGGCCAAAAACAACTTGCGTGCCATCAACATTTTGCTGTGTTATTTTTTGCTTTAGTGGGCAAATCACGCAAATATTCTCGCCACGGCAGCGATGAGATCCTGACGACTGGGATGGTTGCTCAATATCTTCATTGCCACGTACGCTCTGATTACTGGCTTGTCAGCCAAGGCAGAATCCCGCACTTCAGGTTGGGTGGCGATTTTCGGTTCGAAAGAGCAAGCCTTTGATGAGTGGATTGAAAAGGGCGGTGGTGTGCAGGACCGAGAGCCCCTCGTGGACGCCGCTTCTAGAAATTAGAGCCGTTCTCCGGGTTGCGAAGGGGTGGCTCGTCCTCAGTCCTAGTGTCGCCCAGTTTTGCCTCCGGATCGTGCAATCACGCTCGTTCGGATGATCCGGGATCGCTCGTGGTAGTGTGAACGCTATCTTTTAACGGCGTCCCCATCCCCGATAGATAAGAACTGCGAGGCCGATCAAGATCAAAAGAGACGCAGTCAAAAAAGCTGGTTTTGACATCATCGCGCGTTCTCCCTTTAGGCTGAACTTCGCATTTTGCCTTTATTTTCCAAGCACGCGATTGCTATCTCAATCTAAACTGATTGTCAAGTTCTACGTCTCATTGTGAGGCGACGCAAAATTCGGTTGCGTTTCGGTGCCAACGCCGGCCAGGCACCCGGCTCCACGCGCACCGGCAACTCGACGCGCAATGAGCCACGCCGCGATAGCCGGCGCGAAGCCGGCCACCTCATTGACCAACCTCCGCACGCAGCGAATTATTGACGCTAAGTAAGTCTTTCTAATTACATCTTCGAAGCCATGTCCGACGGTCTCCAGATCGACCGGGAATGAGATATGCTGATGAATCAGTTTCCACTGGCTGTCTGTCTTGCGCCAAAGATCAGTCTGCCGAAACGTCATATCCATCGCTTTGCCATCGGGACCCTTGGCCGTCCAGTGCTGGGCGCCGGGTAACTGTTGAAATTAGAGTGGCGGCAATCCTCTCCCGATCGAAAGATCGGGTGGGTTTAACTCGGCGAAGTGCACCCCGTCGCTCATCAGCGCCACCAGTTTTAAGTCCGCTGATATCGCGCCGCATCAGTGCCGCCAGCTTCTTCGTGGTGCCGACCACGAACCGCTGGCTGACTGCGCTCTTGCTGATGCCGCGTACTTTA
>Ga0126381_100002172_pt1 | contig 21220 bp, 42 predicted proteins | sample PanSoiMetPlot_28_FD_96465 | JGI IMG/M metagenome (GOLD analysis project Ga0126381, IMG submission 96465) | Tropical forest soil microbial communities from Panama - MetaG Plot_28 | ecosystem: Environmental > Terrestrial > Soil > Tropical forest > Bulk soil | place: Panama | collected 2016-02-17
ACATCAGTGTACATGACCACATCTTGGCGCTTGTCAATCTTGCGTCCTAAGATGCGTGTGCCTGCATACTCATGGAACCCACCCCTACTGAGCACTTCTTGGTAGTGTTTGTCACCACTGACAATGGCACCAATCCACAGCTCAACTGCTGACCAATCACCCTCAGCAAACTCCCACCCATCTTCATCTGGAATGAAAATGGAACGCATAGCCCCATGTTGGATGACTAGGATGTCACCCTTGGCACGCCCTGTGGCATTAGTGAATGAGATGTCAAAGTGGTAAAAGTCCTTGTCATCCAGTTTCCACTCTAGCCACATGGACCTCTGCTTCATGAGCTGGCGCATTATCAACAACAGCTTGAGGGCTGGGTGCCCTGTAAGCTCAATGAGGTTGGCAATGGCTACTTCATTAGTGGTAATGCGCTTAGGACCTTTGTCAGCTGCTGCCCACCCTGCACCAGTGTACTGTAGGGGCATGTGCCATTTGTCATACAGCAGCTCCTTCACTTGCACAGGTGATGCCCAGTTGATTGGAGCAATTTTCATGAGGATGGCTTCAATCTCTAGGATGCGCTTGCTCCACACTATGTGCATCTTGGCAACACGCTTCTTGTCAATGCGTATGCCACCCTTCTTCAGCTCCATGCATCCATAGGCTACTGGCACTGACTCTGTACGATACAGTTGCCACTTACCCTCTGCCTTGAGGTCTGCTTCAATACTGCGCCATCCTTGCCATGTGACATCTAAGTCTGTGGCATGGTATGCTGGGGTTTGCCACAGCTCCTTCTTCTTAGCCTTGGGTGCCCACCATGGTGGATAGTGTGTGTAGAGACTGTTTACCATCTCCAGGCCTAGTGGCAAGTCTGGGTTCAGGAGGTGGAGGCCAAGCATGGTGTCTTCATACTTGTCCATTGGGGGAGTGGGGTAGCCATGGTATTCATAGTATGGTGCATCAAATTGCCCAAAGTGGTACACTATACGCTTGCCACTATGGAGGATGCGCATGTATTGTTGGCGATGGTCTTCCCTGTACTTCTCTCTGTACACACGCCCTGGCCCAGTACAGAAGCCTATCTGGTCTATAGGACCATCTCTGGGGTCTAGCTTGCCTGCAGTCTCAAGGTCTGTACTGATGAAGTCCCAGTCACCATTGAGTTGGCACTGGGCTATGCCCTCTGTGTAGATGCGTGGGGGGCTGGCCTCTAGGCGGTAGTGATTGAGTGCACTGCTAATGTCATAGGCAAGGGTGGGTGTAAGGTCTTGCTTTTCTTCACCTCCTGTACCCTCACTTTCCCCCTGTGCTGTGCGCCTTATGAATGAGGGGTGCAAGCCTACATATACCCTGCCAAACCTTGCACCTCTGCATGTGGTAATGCCCCATGGTCTCATATTGGGGGCAAGCACATTCTTGGCCTCATTACCTAGAGCAAGGATGGGTAAGTGCTCTGGTAAGGCCTCCACTTCTGCTTTACCAAAGGCATTCCAACAGTATTGGAAGGCACGTGAGTCCTTGGTGATGCACTTGGCCACATTGGACAGGTAGCATTCATCCCTGCGCAGACCTATTATCTTGGATATATGGTATAGAAGACCTCCTGATGGGGCACCAGGGAAGAATGGCTGGCCTTTCTCTACTTCTTGTGGGCCTGGAGCTTCCCCAAATATGCCTATGCGTGGTGTGGGCACTGCTTGCTGCCACACTGGCCCAGGCTCATTGTAGGCTGGACAGTTTTGGCATATGTCTGGTTTCATAAGCTGTTGAACACCTCTGACCTTGCCTTTTCATCAGTTAGGTAGACACCTGACATGTTTGTGGTAACAATGTCACCTTCACTGTATACACCACGGAGGCGCATGCACCCATGTTGGCCAATCACCCTCACTAGGACGCCTTTGGGCAAGAGCAGGGTGTCCAAGAGTTGGACTACAAACTCACTGATATGCTCCTGCAACATGAATGATCCTGCCACTAAGTTCACCACTCTGGCTAGCTTGCTGATGCCCACTACATGGCCTTGTGGTATGTAGGCAACATCAGCACGCAGTTCCACAGGCAACAGATGATGTGGACATACTGTGATTGCACGATGGTTGCGCAAGGTCACCATACCTTTCCCACGGGTTGGAAACACAGGCAGTGCCAGTTCACGTGACTTGAGCCACTCCTTCCACAAGGCTGTCACCCTGCGTGGTGTTTCCTTGAAGTTCACATCTCTACCATTGACGCCAAAGGCCCTGAGCATCATACCTACTGCCCTCCGCAGTGCTATCTCATCTATGCCATGACTCAAGCTGACTTTGATGTGGGCTTCCACCCTTTCTTGGATTTCAATGCTTACGCTGCCTGGGATAAGCAGGGCTAGGCCATTCTTCTCCCCCTCAGACTCAGACATGGCTACCTCACATTCAGCATCTTGTGGACTTGGACGGACAGTCTGTACCTGTCTGGCTTCATTAAGGTCAGTTCCAGGGCCCTCTGTCTTGCGCTTACCCAATGTATGTCCTCTATTGGTTGTAGGAATACTTGCACTTTGTTGCTGAGGAGGCAGCTGTACTTGCTGTACCATTGTTCCAGTTGCTCTATGGTGGTTGTGTGAGCTACAAGCAGCTTGACTTCATCTGCCAAGGATATCATGGTGTCAGTACAGCCCTCTTTGGGAGAGACTGCAACCCAGAATCCTTTGCGTGCCAGGAGGCGTGCCTGTGCTTCCTCTGTGCCTGAGGTTTCAATGTGAATTTGGCCACCAAATGGTGTAAGTGCAGCCAATTCATCTAGGTGATGGATGAGGGGCTCACCCCCAGTGAGCAAGAGCCGTGCACAGGCATCATGGCTGATGCACAGTTCCCAGATTTCCTTGGCAGTGAGCTCATGGTTCACCTCATTGTAATGATGCCACTCCACTGTTGCATGTCTGGGCACCTGACGGTTTTTGTAGTAGGACTGGCCAGTGTCACAGATGAAGCGTGTGCCATCCCATGATGTGCAAATGCCCTTTACCTTACCTACTGGACACTGGCTCAGACGCACAAAGAACATTGGTGTGCCCGCCCAGAAGCCTTCTCCCTGGACTGAGTAGAAGAACTCTGTCACCTTGTACTTATGCATAGTATCCTCCCATACAGTTAGGTGTCTCCCACACTTCCACAGCAGTGAGTTTTGCCCCCTTGAGTATTGAGTCAACGTGCAAAATGTCCCATAGGGCATGGGCAATACCTTCAGCTGTGGCTGGATATGGGATTTCCCATATCTTGCATGCAGGGTCTGCGCTGAAGATGGCTGCTCCCAAAGTCACATCATCTGCGGAAAGGATTACGCCATGGTCTGCTGTCCTCATAAGGAGGTCACCCCATGCTTCCTTGATGTAACCAAAGTCTATTACCATACCTATGGAGTTTGTGTCTCCTGTGATTGTGAAGCCCACACGGTACCTGTGGCCATGCAAATGGGCACACTTGCCCTCATGGCCTAGCACCCTGTGTGCTGCATCAAAGTCTATGTACCTTACGACTTTCGTACCCACTTTCCTGCCTCCTTCTTCCAGTGTCTAAAACGTGTGCTGTGGCGGAACCTACTGAAGCTGCCAGTCACCCACACTTCCTTAGATTCTCTTGTAGCTGTCTTGTCAGAGTCTATGAATGGTGCTATGTGTCGGAGTTGGCGTGAGAGTGACCTCTCTAGCTTCCTCAGTTGTTTCATGCGTTGTGGTGAGGCCTTCTTGGGATACTTCTTTGCATAGTTCCACATTTCCCAGTGGGCTCTACGCACATTGGCTAAGAGCTCTCTAACTCTATGTCTTTCTGGATTTGGCGTCAGCATTGGTTACCTCACCCCACCATCTTTGGCGTTACCACCCTCTATAGGCAGCTCACTCAGGGGCCTCTGTTCTGGCGGTCTCTGTTCCGGCCCCGCAGGGGCCTCTGGTCTGACCGCCTCTGTTCTGGCCCCGGATTGGCTTGGACACACTTCATACCTTCACCCCTAGAGGAGTGAGATATCTCCAAACGCTTTTGCTTTGGATACCCTTCTTGCCACTGAGTCCTAGGGGAATCAAGGCATCTCCAAAGCAAACTGTGGAATGGTCTATCTATAGAGGGTGTTAACGCCAAACAGTGTAAGGGCTTAGCGTGCCACGCTACTGTCTAGGCGGCACCTTATTGCCCTTGAAGTTATAGAATGTCTTGTCAGGGTTCTTCTTCATCATAGCATTATTCACTTCATCAACTATCGCATTCACCTCACTATGATGTAGGGCCTCTGTATCCCATGCCTCAGCCAACATGTCTTGATACACCAGCACATTGTAATTCATGTCACTTACAGAGAGCTTTGGTGCCTTGAGGGCAAGTCTAGCTATCACACCTCTTGCTAAAGAGATGCCCAACATTATCATTTGCTTCTCTCTTGGTGTCAATGCCATTGCATGTCCTCATTTATGAGTCGTCACGGTCTGGTAAGCAGAAGTGACGCTCACCTAGCCACTCGCTTACCACACTGCGGCACATGCGTGGCACTAAGCAACCTTTATCTTTACAGACACGCTCGTGCTCAGCGGTGAACTGTTGTAGTCTGTTGTACATCTCGTCGATTCCATCTTCGTATGCCATCAGTATGTCGTACATGTGTAGGGCAAGGCGTAATTTGGGCTTTTCCTCCTCCAGCATTCTCTTCATCTTCTCATTCATCACAATCCTCCCACCGTAAGTTTGGTGCCCGTCTCTCCGGGCTGTCACGCATGGGCGTCCAAGTAGCCGAAGGCTGGTCTCGACTCACCCTTCAGGTCAAGAGACCTTGAACCAGAGAAGGCTCTGGTCAGGCGCTCTTGTGCCTGCACATGACTGCGTTTGCCATGGTTGGCAGTACGCCAACTCCGCTAAGAAGCGTACCAGAGGTGCTTACTTTTCTTCTTCTGGCTTGTCACCTTCCTCTTCATCTGCCTCTTCACAATCCTCCTCATGAACCTCTGCACACTCTGCATGGATAGGCTCACCACAGTGCACACACTGTTGTTGCTCATCCATGGGCTCAAATGGAAGGTCACACTCTACACACTTCACAGTCTCAGTTGGTTCCGCCATCACCATTCTCCTCTTGGTATGCACTCTTGTGCATTCATTTGTCTGGGCGCATCCTTATGAACACAGGGAAGCGAAGTGAGCCATCTGGTGTCTTCTCCTGGAAAGTCACTTCCACTACCTTTCCCTTTATAGGGGCAGTGTCAAAACTCCACCACATGTCATGGCGCTCTTCATCAGTGAAGCCGCTTCCCACCTGCACTTGTACACCATCCACATCAATTACCAAAGCACCCAACATGCCGTTGTACTTGCCTGTACCTTCCACAGCATCCACCACTGTGTAGTCATGAGTCTCCCTAATCTTGTACTTGAGCCAGTCCCTTGTGCGTGCTGCCTTATAGCCACCTATGACACGCTTCAACACTAGCCCTTCATAACCATCCTCTATTGCCTTACGCAACAAGGGAGAGACTCCGTTGATGGGGCCAAGCACAAGGTAGGGTGAAGATGGCACTTCTACCAGAAGCCCACCCTCTTGCCATTTCTTGGCAATGGACTCTAGGCGCTGATGTCTTATGTTCCATGGTGTGTCATCCACTGGAAAGGTCTCACGATTCAGTACATCAAACACATGGAACCTTAGTGTTTGGCCAGTGTCCACACCACTGTGCACTGTGCTCACTGTATGGTGAAATGTCTGTGCCAACAGTTCACCATCAAACAGCCACTCATCAGTACCAGCTGTGCTCTTCAATGCCTCAATCACCTTCTCACAGTTGAACAGCTCATTGCCACCTCTACTCATGGCAGACCATGACAAGCCATTGTGCATGCCTATGATGGCACGCACCCCATCAAGCTTGGGCTCTGCCACCCATATGTAGCCACTAAAGTCCTTTGAGGGGTCATTGAGGTCCAGCTTTTCACACAGCTGCAAGCCAAATGTTGTGATGAGGCCTGGGTACATCTTGCTTATTGTCTTGTCACTCACCCCTAATTCTAAGTGTCTGTTCAAGACCCTGCGCATGATGCTCTGTACGGGCCTTGAACACTGACTCAGTACCCTTGCCACAGCGTAGCGTGCATCATTCCCAGTGAGCACCCTTGCATTGAGCTCAGCTAACAGCATAGTGAACTCTTTCCACTTCTCATCATCTACATCCGTGATGAAGTCACGCCCTTGCCCTTGGTCAAAGCCCTCTGCAGTCAAGCCATAGGTCAGCTTCCAATCATAGGCAAGGCGTAGCATCTCCTTCAAGAGGGCTTGGTCATGGCATGTCCTCAGGTACACTTCTTTGTCTATGCGTGACCTTGTACCCTTCACCCTCTCAAAGCACTCATGAATTTCAAGTAGGCCCACTTCTGCTCCTCCTGTTCAGCTTATTCACTTCCACTATCATGGTTCTCCTTACCTTCTCTACAAACTCCTCGTTATACCTCTCTGAGCCCACTCTCACCCCTGACTCTATCCACTTAATTGCCCTCATCACTTGTGGTGGAATGTCCTCTCTGAGCCTTAGCCTACGCAATTGTTTGGCGTCCCTTCTTTGCTGTTGCTCCTTAGTTCTCATCATCTTCCTCTTCTTCTTCTGGAACTGGCTGAGTCTCAGGAGCTGTGCCTTCCGCCCTGTCAATCTTTAGCTTGGCTTGGCGCTCTTGCAGCTCCAGTACCCTTCTGTACTCAGCCCTCAGGTTGCGGCCATAAGCAACTGTCCTACGTGTCTGCTTCAGCCCACTGATGAAGTACTGAATAATCTTGGCATCAGTCAGTTCTTGTTGTGGACTGTCTCCAAACTCAGCATAAGTGTCCAACCATGCTTGACGCAACGCATCCCTAAGGTCGCGTGCACTGGCCTTGTAATGTTCCTCACAGTAACCCTTGCCATCCCTACCAATCTTGTAAGCATCCTGCTCACATGGTTCTCCAGTGGCTGGGTCCATAAATTGGCAATGCCTTGGCACCTTAGGCAAGTCCCTGAGAAACTTAAACTCCTGCCCTCCACAATCACTACACTTTGTGACATTGGGGTCTATCTCCATTGTTGCACAGTTGGTGCATATGCGCTTCTGTGCAAACCTATCCTCATTCACCTCACTCACCTTTTGTCCCTCCCTTCTTGGGCATTCTCACCCTGACTACCTCATACTTATCCCTCACCAACTGTGCAAACACTTCTCCCTTAGACTTGGAACCCAAGAGGCGCTCATACACCTCTCTTGGCACCCTAAGGTAGTGGTATAGAGAGTAATTCATAAACACTATGCCTAGTGTCTTTGTGTTGGGGTTGTAGCCGAGAGCCCTGATTACAGAGCTCTCGACCTCATGCACATCTACCACTGCATCAGTAGCTTTCATGACTTACTTTGAGTAGAGTGCTATCTTCTCCACACACGTCTTACACCACTTGCCGCCCATAGCTTCTATCTTCTCCACTGTATTAGGCTCACAATCATACTTAACACTCTTCTTGCCCTGCTTGGAGGCTGTTGCTATATGGTGCTTTTCACCGCGTGGATTGACACTGGAGATGAGTACACATTCCCCACTTTCGGTGTAGCCAAAATATGTTGCACCTTGTGGGAACCGCTTAGCTATCTCACTGCGGGCTCCATGAGCAGTCTTTGCTTGGAGAGGTATTCTTGATTCAGTACTTTTCATCCCACTCATATGCCTCTTTGAAGTCTGAAGTGGTTGGCATCTCTACCCAACTACGCTTGGCCACTGAATAGCGGTACACCTTACCCTCTTCACTGAGTCCTATGATGGTGTACGTCATGCCAGTATTGCCATCCCATTGGCCCACTGTTATGCTCTTGAACTTGACTTCCATCAGTTAGTCCTGTTACATGCCCACTCGACTGCTCTGCGGTGGCCCTCCAGCGCTAGCTCCCATGTAGGGTACCGTTCTTGGTACATGGAGTGGAGACGTTTGGCGTCGAACACCATCGTCTCAAACATTGGCAGTGGCCCGATTGATGTACCCACGAAGACAGTTGACACCCAGTAGTCACCCACTTCCTCTTGGGCCACGACACGTGAAGCGTCTGCAAGGGATCCTATCAGCCACTTTGTCCACTCTTCTATGTCGTCACACGGTATCGGTATCTTTCCTTGGAGTATGTAGAACACGTTCACTCTTCCTTAGATAGTCAAAGCAGAGGTACTCGACCAGTCTGGCTAGGTCACATGGCTGAATGGTCCACTTAGTGTCATCTTCAAAGATGCCAATCTGTGGGCCGTGCATGATGGACCTCTCACGGAAGTCGTCCTCAAACACCACTATGTAGGTTTGGCCTAACTTGTACCACTCGCCGGGCGCATCGTGCCACCGCACTGGCCTGTCATCAGTTGCCGGTATGGCACACTCGAAGTTCTCAATGAGCAGACGCTTGACTACTTCACGTACATTCATCATCGGAATCATCTCTCCCTTGCATAGTGGGCATGGTCCTAGTCCACGTGCCTGTAATGGTGACATCAGTTCTGCCCACTCTTCGTAGGACCTGTAAAGCAGACTGATTGTTGGTGGGTCGCTGTACTCTATGCCACACTGGTCACACTTCACTTTCATTATTCTGCCTTCTCCAGTGGAATGAGCTCATAGACATCACCATGCCACCCTATGTACAGGCGGTCTGCATACTTTGCAGTGGTGATGAGGTTGGTTTGCCACTCACCGATGTGAAGTAGCTTGTTGTCCTCTGAAAACAAGAGGATGCGTGAGCGTAGTTCGCGGGCCCACTCAACACGCCCCTTCTTCACCTCACCCGTGTTGTAGAGGTCACTGTTGTGAGGCTTGTGATACTTGTCATGTTTGTAACACCAGCCGTCACCATCAGGACGTGGTTCATGTCTAGCATTGTGGAAGCACTTACATATATCACAGTAAGGTCTGCCACATGCGTCGTAGGACTTAGACTGAGGTAGGTCACTCACTGCGGTTGTCCTCTACCACAATTTGCATGGACTTGGGCTTCATGCATTGTGCCCTGAACAGACACACGCCGTCTACATTCACCCACACCTTGTCATCTTCCACCAGGACGTGGACCACAGAGGGATTGTTCACGTCCACCATTTGTGGCTCGATGGGTACTCGATGGGGTGGCTCAGCAAGGCGCATCAGTGGACCCTCCTCTGACAAGTCCAAGAGAGACTTCTTCTTCGGTGCAACGAAGCTGTGAGCACCCTTGACACTAGCGTTTGGTGCTAAGTCGTGGAGAATGCTAGACTCCTCTCTCCCACACTTGACGCATAGTTCTCCTCTCATGGTTGACCCTCCTGATGTTTGACGTGCTCCTCGAGTGTTCTGTGCAATTCGTTCAGAGAGTGCATCGTTGCCCATAGCTGGTACTCAACGACCAGTATCGCAACCAGTACAAACACCCATATCATTGGTGACTCCATGCACATTGATTTAGTGGGACTTGGAACCCACTTGTGCATTACTGTGAGCACTCACGTGCCCACAGTCCTCTGCTTAGTCCTCTGCTGACTCGTCAACCACATCATAGGCGTTTGGTAGTACTGGTGGCCAGATTGGATGGCCTAGCACCATGTTTTGAAACGCCTGTGCCCAGTCATGACAATGCTTGCATATTGGCTGACGTACACCCTTGACTCTTAATGATGGCACACAGTGTGGATTGAATGTAAACGGCGTTCTACACACCACACAAATGCCCATTGCTACTAAATACCCCATCTCACACTCCACTCATATCAACTGCCTTATGTTCATCATATTCCCCTCAGGCGTTTGATTTGCTCTTCCATCAAGATGCACGCCATCTCCTTGCCCGATGTTACCCTTACACCTTGACTGTTGCGAACATGAAGTTGTGAACCAAGCACTGTCATGCACCCTGCTTGGAGCTGTTCCCCTGGAGTTGGTTCATGTACATACACTAGTACAAGACCCATTATCCCTTCCAGATGCTTCTCTGCCCAATCCATTAGTTCACTGTGGCTTCTCTAGACAGTGGAAACTTTGCATACTCTCCACCACTTATGCTTCTTGCCATTTCATAACCCCTTGACAGCTTATGTGTTGTCTCTGCTTGGCAGACCGAAGTGGCGTTCACCTAACCACTGACTCACTGTGTCTCTGCAAACTTGTGGTACCATGCAGGCCCTACTATCATTACACACCAGCTGATGCCTGGATATGAACTCGTTCAGCCTATGGTAGATTTCTACTGTCCCACCATGTTCATACCCATCTAGGATGTTGTATATTTGCATGGCGAGCAACATCTTGTGGCGAGGCTGCATTTACTTTCCTCCTTGGTAGCGTGGCACACCTAGCTTCCACAGTGACCACTCATAATTGCACCCTAGGCATTTCACACTGAGCCATTGCGTCTTACCAATGCCTTCTACTGGCCACCCATCCTCATGGTCATACATGTCTACACGTTGTGGCAACTTAGCCTTACACCAACGACACGTATCCACCTTGCATTGCCTGCGGTAGTACCCCAGTGTCTTGCCCAGTACAGCATTAAGCATCTTGTCTGCATCACCCTGGGAGATGACATGGAGCAAAGTGGTCCAATCCTCTTCTGTGTAACCAGAGATGATGAACTCCCTCTGTGATGCAGAGAGGTGTGGTGCTACCTCCTGTATGTGTGCACCAGCCTGCCACTGCTCATACTGAGCTAAGGTGAGGTCCAGTTCCATGGTGTTGAGTTCACCAGTAACTGGGGACTTGCGTGTAATTTTCACTGTTACACCTCTAGCTACTTGTTATTGAACGGACTTGGAACCGTTCAGTAGCATTACTTGGCGCCACTCAGCGCCAAGTCCTCTGCATTAGCCTTTGTCTAGTGAGTTACCGCGGTCTTTGTCACCGTGGACTGCAAGAGAGTAATAAGCAAGCTTTCCACCACCGGGATTATGTTCGTACTCCACGTGCACAATATGCTTCAGCTTGAGCCTGGATATTGCGTTGTACACAGTGGACTTGCTGAGTCCAGTGTACTTTATCAGCTCATCAGGCTGAACTCTGCTATGGCCAATCTCACGCAAGGCCTCAGCAATCATCTGTTCAGTAACACCTCTAGCTGTCCTCCCTGAGCGCCGTTGTAGCGGATGTGGGTTGGTGTGTTGGGGTGGTACTACTTCCATCTTAATGATGCGTAGTAGGTCTTGACGCTCCCTTCCCAGGTCATGCAACTGTATTGCCACCTCTTGCAGCCTATCGATGGCTTGGTCACGAGTCATTACCATTAGTGAATACTCCATGCACATAATGTTCGACAGACTTGGAACTGTCGTGTGCATTATTGCACAAGAGTGCAAACCAGAGAACACCTCTGCTTTGCACTTCTTAGTGCAATCCTCTGCTCTTTATGGAGTTATGGAGGTTGCTGGGCTGCCATCCCAGTTGTTGAAGAATGCATCTTGGTTGTCATGAACCATCTTGTGGAGGCTCATGTATTCAGTGGATGGCTTTTGGTACTTGACCATGATAGCTGCAGTACATTTGCCTGTCAAGTGCCCACGAGCCTTCATCTCAATCAGTGACCTACACTGGTCACATGCTGCCCACTCACCACCCGCAGAGATGTACTCAACATTCTCTCTGGTCCGGATTGTATGCCCTTGTGGCAAGAGTATATCCCATTCTTTGCCTAGGCTTTCGTGGTAGCGAATGGTGGCATCCTTGACTTTGAAAGACCAGTGTGGTACCATTACACAACAAAAATCACACACTGGGTTCTTCACCTCAATTTCCATGGTTTCCTCCTGTACTGACTGACAGACTTGGAACTGTCAATGTACATTACACGGGCACCGAAGTGGTGCCGCGTGTCCTCTGTTTACTTGGGTTGGTACCAGGCGTCTGTGACGAAGTTGGCCTCTAGCCAGTCGATGATTGCCAAGTGGTGTTCACACTTAGCGGCATACTCGTGGTCGCCCTTCAGCATACTGACGTATGCTTGTTCACGCATGTCGTCACGCATGTATTCCCATGACCTGCCTATTGCAAGGTACAGCCCTTCTATGTTGTACCAGTCACAGTACCAATACTTGGGGTGCACAGGCACACCAAAGTGTTCACACATTGCAATGTCAATGTCCTGCAGATTGGTTGGCGACTTGTCCCCACGCTTTGTCAGTGAGAAGTAGTTAGGCATTGGGTTCCTCCTTCGTAGGCGTTCTTTCTACTGCCTCTTTGAAGCTGTTGAAAGCCTGGAAGAAGTCCTTCATCAGTTGTGCATGTGGACCATTAGGATTGTTCCTGATGCGCTCAATCTCACTCAGTGGAAACATGTGTATGAGATGAGTGAGCTCCTCTATCCACTGAACTGTGGTTCCATGCTTTAGTGCCCTGCGCAGCTTGCGCAGCTGCTTGTCCAACTTATCTTGTGCTGTTGCCATTTAGTGAGTCTCCTAATGTACTCCAGACTTGGAACTGGAATGTACATTACACCGACCACCCTGTGGGTAGTACGGTGTCCTCTGTTTATTCTAAACCAGCAGGCTTCAGCAAGGAAGCTTTCATCTCTACCACTGCTTGCTCTAGCTTGCCTGAGCTGGCCACGCGGTGGCGCGCTATGTCGCATGCGTGTGAGTAGTCTGGGTGCGCCTTCAGTAGAGCTGAATCCGTCTCTTCTAAGTCACACGCAGCGATGTAGTGCGACATCAGGTACTCCCACTGAGCCTTGGTAGGCCTACGGTGACCTATGGAGTCGCTAAGTGCATTGGCATCTTTAGCTATCTCTACCAATGCCTTTCTCTTCCTCAGCTCCACCGACGCCGCTGAGTCCCCAAAGTGTGGAACCTGTATCTCCAGGGCACCTGGGTCTCTGCTACGTGGACTGAAAAGTGCTATACCGACTAGGGCTAGCACCGTTAGTCCAGTTAGTACTCTGTTGGTTGCCGATGTCTTTGTTACCACTTGATGAGTCCTCTCCTGTAACTCCAGACTTGGAACTGGAATGTACATTACATTGCACCGCTGAGGGTGCAATGTCCTCTGTTTAGCTCACGCAGTCCTCCTATGGCAGAGAGGGAGGCAGGAAGAACATGACACGGTCCTTTGACTTCAGCTCGATGGCCTGTATAGACTCCATCGAGTAGTCAGTGGGAATGTGACGCTGCTTCACAATCTTCATAGCCTCATCCAGAGAGTCAGCTATCACTACGTAGCGGTACACACTGAGTATGCCTCTGCCTGTACGACTGTGGCGCCACTTTGTGGTGACTATGAACAATCCCATTACACCACCTCCCAGTTGACTGTGCGTACCTTGCGCACTGCAAACCCACGCATGCGCATGGCGTTGCGTGCCTTACGCATGGCGCCACTGCGGCTGCCCGCTATAACATGTGCCACCCGAGTGTAGTGGTGCCCGTGAGTGTCCACAATTGCCACCCTAACATGGTACCTATCCAACAACATAACAGACTCCTTGATGTACTCCAGACTTGGAACTGGAATGTGCATTATGCACAGAGTGCATGGACCAGACATTACTCTGGTTGCACTCTAGTGCATCCTCTGTTACTGACTGTCGTCCATCTCTGATGCTGGCATGTCGTCATGAATAGGCTTCAAGTGGAACAGCTCACCGCATGAGCACTCCAGTGTCACGTCCAGTTGGTAGCCATAGTACGTAGTACCCCTGGGATGGGGCTTGCCGCTGCGCTTGTCCACCTTACGTGTGCTGTAGCTCACTTCAAACCTGTCTTCAGCATTACCTAGCTCAATGAGCTCATGCTCTGCTGACTCAAGTGATGTAGGGTCTATTAGCTCAGCCCACAGTGACTTGCCATTCTCATCATTGTGAACAATGCCCTCAACGCTTTGCTCCACCTCGAAGCTTGCCTCTTTGAGCTGTGCTCCACACTCTGCGCACTCAAGACGCAGCTCAATCGTACCCTCAATGGTACCTTCTGCACCAGTGCTGTCTGGGTAAAAGTTGAGGTCCTGCTCAAGCTCAGGCTCTTCAGCGTACGACACCATTTTGTTACAATCATTACATCTCATGATTGTGAGTCTCCTATGTACGTGGGACTTGGAACCCACTTGTACATTATTGCACTAGAAGTGCAAACCAGAGATTGTCTCTGGCTTTGCACTCTTGTGCAATCCTCTGTGTTTACTCGGTAGAGCCTGAGCCGTCCTTCTTCCAGCTGAGCTTGCGGCTGTTGTCCTTGATAAAGTCCTTCAGCTCGTCTGCATGCTGCAAGATGAGCAACCACTCACTTGGGTACAGCGTGACTGGAAAGCGTCTGGTACCCAGTTGCACTTTGACGCCTCCCTTCTCACCTATGCCCAGGCGCACTGTCTGCCTACCCTTACTGGTAGCATCCAACTGGGCTTTGAGCTCCGCATTCTCCCTCTGTAAACGCTCCATTTCACTCATGGCACACTCCAATGCACTGTGTTTGTACGGACTTGGAACCGTACTGTGCATTATTGCCTAAGAAGGCAAAGCCAGAGTCAGCCTCTTGCTTTGCACTTCTTAGTGCAATCCTCTGCGTTAGGCAGTGACCAGTGTTTCGATTGCGCATGCTGCGCACAATCGAGGGTCACCGTCTGTAGCCGCCACTCTCTTGCATGGCATGCCAACCTCTAGCTTGGCCTTGACCACACTCAGTCTGAAGCATGACGCACAGCCATCGCACTCACACTGAAGTGGAACTGGCATGTACTCATGCTCCTCATCTTTTACACTCAAGAGCTCATAGATGGCTTGGCAGGTACTTGCTGTAAGATGCATGCCATGCTCCTCTATGTGCAACTTGGGCTCTGCCTGCGAATCATACGTAATGATTACTTTGGGCATCGTGAGATTCCTCCTGTACGTGCAGACTTGGAACTGCACTGTACATTGCACAGGAGTGCAAACCCAGAGGAATTTCTTCCTCTAGGTGCACTCTCAGTGTCCTCTGTTTAGACGTTGCGCAGGTTCAGCATGACCGGCACTTGCATCCTAGTGCCTGTGCTCATTGAGCCCTTCTTGCCACCCTTCTTGGTCTTCTGGACCTTCTGGGCACGCTTCTGTACCAACATTGCACGGAAGCCCTTGAACGCAAGCGGCACCAAGTGATACTTGGCAACTATGCTTGGGTCAAACTTGGCCCCTGCCAGCTTTGGCTCAGTTACATAGTACTGCTTGATGAGCTCCCTCAGCTGCTCCAGAGCAGCTTCCAATGGGTCCTCACTTCGCTGTTCCCTGAGCGCATCGCTGTCAGTTAGGGCCTGCCCCTGTCGCTTCGCCACATCTGTTACTGCCATAGTGTTCTCCCAAATGCACATTAGTCTTGTGTCGGTGTCCGGACTTGGAACCGAACATGTGCATTGCACAAGAGTGCAAACTAGAGCAATCTCTTTCCTCCATTTTGCACTCAAGTGTCCTCTGAATCGTTAGGCAAGTTGGTGAACTGTGAACTTCACTTCCTTTGATGTCTCATCAATGATGGCATAGATGGCATTGCCGTTCATGTGGAACTGCTTGCCAGTGATACCTGCTAGCGGTTCCACAACGAACTCAGGCCCACCCTTCATCACTTGCTCAATCAAGCTGACTGGAACATTGCTTGTGAATTCCACTGCATACACAGTATTCATCTCCAGCTTAGTTGGCTTTGCCACGTGTCCTCCTCATAATAGTGAGACTCCCCTGTACTCCAGGCTTGGGACTGGAATGTACATTATGCACCAGAGTGCATAAACCAGATGCGACTCTGATTTGCACTCTTGTGCACCCTCTGTCTCGTTACTTGACTAGTGTGTTATGGTCCTCGCCAGTGTGACAACTTGCCCATTACTTGTGTGAGCAAGCGGAAGTAGTAAGTGTTAACTATGCTCCAGTACGCGTCAGCCAACTCTGGATACTTTAGTTGGTCTGTCGTGGCGTCATGGGGCATGCCCAATGCTTCCATTGCGTGACAATGAGCTTGGAGCTGGGTCTCATCATCTTGCCACAGCTCTTGCGCCCATCTGTCCACTTGGGGTTCAAACTTCTTCTTGTCCAGAGGCGGCCACTGTTGTTTCTTCATAGACACTACTCCAATGTACTCCAGACTTGGAACTGGAATGTACATTATGCACAGAGTGCACAAACCAGACGCTTCTGGCTTGCACTCTTGTGCATCCTCTGTGGTTAGCTAACTAACATGGGCAGTACGCTCTGGGTCATGCGCAGCTGGCCAGTGGCCGCTCTGCGTGCCTGTTTCTTTGCCTGCTGCTTCTTGGAAGCTTTCTTGTGGGTTGCAGTGGCTCGGAAACCCCGCACTGCCAACGCAACCATCAAGTTAATGTCCACTTTGCTCACATCAAATTCAATGCGAGCATACTTGTCCTCACGCAGCACTGCTGCCAGCGCATTGCGCAAGTTAGCGAGCACTGCCGGGAGCGCCTGCGCCATGATACTGGTGCGATTGCCCTCATGCCGTGCCAGCTCCACCCACTGTGCCATTGCGTCAAGAGACGCAAAGTCAGAAGTAGTGGTGTTGTTGGTGGTTACGTTGTTGTTGCTAACTTTCTTCGGCTTTGCCATGTTGAGTCTCCCAATGGCGCTAAGCGCCAATAAGTAGTGCCACATACTCGGACTTGGAACCGAGATGTAGTTTATGCACAAGAGTGTAACTAGAGGCGATATATGGCTCGCCAAGCCGGTTCCAAGTTCCAGTTGTCACTCTCTGTGCATCCTCACCATGATAGTGTCGAAGCATCGTGAATTACACAAGAGTGCAAATCCAGAAGAATGTTTTCTCCTAGTATCTCTTGCGTGTTGACTACTCATTGCATTTTGCTGAGCTCCCAGCGTGTGCCACCCCGCAGCGGGGCGGCCCAGCAGCCATACTTGGCCATACTACAACTGGTTCACATCGATATGACGCGACCCCCAACTGGCGTTGGAGTGCATCCATGGTAGGATGTGTGTTGAGCTCGTGAACAGCATCTTCGCCAACAGCAACTGGCGCAACTACACTGTAGTGCGCTGTGTTGTATTCACGTTGTCATGCTATGCATTCCGAATGCCACGCTTTACGCTTTCCATCCGAAGCCCCAGTGCGCATGTAAACATGCAATCATTCCCATTGGGTTACTGGAACTGCCATGCAGTGCTCGTGGGCGCGTATCGTTAATACGCTGTCGGCCACTGCGGATGCCATGCGACGCTTCCATCCGATGCTTCGCCACCCGCCCGAGACGCGCCACGGCTGTTGACCGTGACTTCCGGTGCTACTACTGCCGCTGCTGCGGCTGCGCAGCGCATGCGGAACACGCATGAGCTGGAGAGCGTTGGAGGCTCGGGGCCCGCCTGTATTGCGGGACTGCGCTTCGGGGCGCGATATGCGTGGGGGGCGCCGGTACGGTACGCGGGGAGAACCCCCGCCCGCGCCAGCCACTCCACCCATATCAATTATCATACGATGCGCGGCAATCCACCACCCTCCAAATTCTAATGCCACACGTGCATAGGATTAGCGTAGCTTATCAATGTCCGTTGGAAACGATTTCCGTCGGAACCAATCCAACGCTGGAGCCGGAGCGAAAACATCAATGAAATCAACGCATATTCGGCGCATACGTGCGCTATACGACGCTTTCAACACGGCCGGCGCACCGCGGCTCGGCCGGCTCCCGTTGTGCCTTTTGTTCGTGGCCAAAGCTGCCAACCAGAAACCATTTCCATTGGAAAGCGTTTCCATTGGACAGCATTTCCATAGGAAACCGTTTCCATTTGGGAACTGTTTCCATAAGGGAACTGTTTCTGCATGAAAGCGTTTCCTATGGAATGGGCTGCCTATAGAGGGTGCGAAAGCCAAACAGTGTATGGGGCCCAGAGGCCCCGAGTTCACTGTGTGCGTATCACTTCTGCTGCTTTTGCCTGGGTGCGTATTCCAGGGGGTCAGTGTGGCCGATGATGTTGAATGCTTCAAGGCGCTCAGTGCATGCTCCACACTTTCCACATGCCAGGACGTCACCATGGTAGCAAGTCCACGTGCGCCCATAATCTGCAGCCATCAAACCACAACTGTTGATGCCATGTTCCAGAATGTTGGCCTTGCTCATGTGCAAATAAGGTGCTTCCACACTCACGGCCTGATAATTAGCAACCCTTGCCACTTCATTCATTGCCTGCACAAACTCAGGCCTGCAATCTGGGTATATGGCATGGTCACCAGAATGTGCAGCATACAGCACCCTATTGGCACCAATGGCCACGGCATGGCCAATGGCGATGCTGAGCATTATCATGTTGCGATTGGGCACTATGGTCATGCGCATGGTCTCATCCTTATAATGGCCATGAGGCACGCCCACAGTATCATCTGTAAGGGCTGAGCCAGGCAACAGGTCACGTAGGTTAGCTAGGCGCACCAAGTTATGAGGCAGGCGCTTCAGCCTCTTGCACTCAGCCATGGCACAGTACACTTCCCTCACATGGAGCTGACCATAGTTGAATATGAGGCAATTGACAGATGCAAGGTCCCCATCATGCTGCTTAAGGAGGTCATGCAGCAACGTAAATGAATCCATACCACCACTATAAATAAGTACATCAGCCATTGTCATTCCTCTCTAGCTTGGTTGGCCTCTGGGTCTGGGCCACTGCATATGCCATCACTGCCCTGCAAATGAGATGTGTAAAGTGCCTATGGCCCTCACCATTTGTTGGGCCTTGGTTCAGTAAGGAGAAGATGTGCTTTTGCATGTGGTTGATGTGCTCTGCATATGATGCAGCACGCCACGTGCCAGCTGGATGCTTTGCCCCATCGTGCAATGCTGACACCAATGCATCAATGGCTGCATGCACAAGGCTCTTCATATCATCCAGCCGCACTTCCCTCTCACTCTGTGTAGTGCCATCTTCCATCTGTGTGCCTCACTCCCTTTAACACAGTTATTGTCCAGTGCCCTGGAACATCCTCGTCCTCTTTGGGTAATGCCAAGGCGACGTAGCGCCCCATATGCTCTCCTATGGGGTCCCACACATCAAATATGTCCCCAGGCTTAATGTGAGTGTACAACACAGAAGAGGGTGGAGAGGTGTTGCTCATGGTGCAGTGGGTGTTTGCATGCAAGTTCAGCTTCATGTATGGTGGCCTTTGCCCATGCTTGTCATTGGGAGCCCAAGGAAACACTAGCCACGATTCATCCTGTACCACCTCATGCACCAGGACTGGCTCACACCTGCTGCTGTGCCTCATGTACAGTGCTGCAGTGATTGGTTTCCAAGGCAGGCTGGCCAGGGTGGTGCCTGTGTCCACAATATCTTCCATCACCAACATATCACTTTCATCCACTATAGTGGGTGCATATGGTATGTTCAACTCATATGCCAGCATTGCTGCAGGCACAATGCCTCCTCTTGGAACCCCAGTCACTGCATGGATGGTGAGCCATTTGTGTTCACGCACCTTCTGTGCAATGTCCTTGACACCCCTCTCCACCTCATCCCAACTAATGTGCCTCAATGGGGAAGATGGGGAAGACGGGGAAGACCCCATACCAGAAGTTTCTTCATTCATCATGATGAGACAGTTTTCCTCTGGTTTTGTACTTCTTAGTACAAAAAAGGGCCACTGCCCTTAATGGGCAATGACCCTCTTCTTCTCCTTATGTTATATGGGCAGGTGGGCTTCCACGTTGTTGCGTGGCCTTCCCTTATTGTCAGTGCCTTGGCTCACTACAATGTTGCATGAGTAGCCCACTAGGTCTTCACTGGCAAATCCAGCATCATCAAAGCCGTCAAAGCCAATGGCATTCATGATTTCATTCACTTTCCAGTATGCCTCTGGAATCATGACCATTTGCTCAAACACATTCTGGCCTGCTGGAGGCTCAGTGCCCTCAATGCGCCACGTGAGCATAATGCAGGGATTGCCTGCCTCAGATTTGCGGTCCTTGACCTTGTGGATGCGTGCCCTGTAAGTGTCCGGGGCAACTAGAGGCTGATTGATTTCTTCCCTAGTAATAGTGTACTTCATTGGGACCCTAGGAAGGACCCAACCAGAGGTGCTGGCTGGCCTTTTCCCTACTCCTCTTGTGTTTGCTGAGTGCTGCTGTTGTTGTTGGGTTGAGTGTTGGTGGTTGGCTGTTGTTGTTGGTTTGGTGCTTGTGTAGTGCGCTGTGCTTTGCCCTCTCTCTGGATGATTTGGTCAGCCAGCTTTTGCTCTTCAGGTGTAAGGAATGGCCTGTACAGCTCTGCCAATGTGGCGTTGGTCCACTTGGTTTCTTTGAGGACCCTTGTCGCTGCTGGCCATAGTCCTGCTTTGACAAAGTGCAAAACTCTCCTGCCTCCTCCTGTGGCTTCCATGTAGCAGAACTCTGGGAACAGTGAAGTGATGTGTGCTGGCACTTTCCCAGGCATTGAAGGCCCAGCCACAACGCTGTCTGTGACTGCGTCCTTCTCTACCATTGGATGGCAAATGGCTATGACATGTTGCTTTTTCCTCCTTAGCCTGAGTTGCGAGCATATCCAGCGTAGGCGCTCTGCAGTAAGACCATAGTCTTGGATTTCTGGTGATATGCGCCCTCCTACACGCATGCTATCCTCTAGTAGAAGGCGATATACCCCTGTCAAGTTGTCAGCTATGAGCACTGGAAACTGGTCCAAGATTGGCTCAATGAACATGCGCTGCATCTGTGACCACTGCAATGGCCACTCTACAGCTTCCCAGCCATTGGCACCATCCTTGGGAAACTTGAGCAGAGTCTCAGGGTTGCCCATTGCATTGATGTACAGCTTGCGCCCTGGCATGGTGCATGCTAAGTGAGTTTTGCCAGCACCATTGTCTCCATATATGAGCATGCACAAGTGCTGTGTGCTCAAGTCCACTGGCTTAAGCAAACCGCCAGGTGGTCCAGAGACCACTCCAGATGTTGATGGTGGTGATGTGCTGTTGTCTATTTTCATTGTTGCATTACCTCCATTAGTATTAGGGCCCATACACATCTTTGGCGTTAACACCCTCTATAGATAGCTCACTTAGATGACTTCTTCACTGGGCATAGGATGCTTCTCCACATGCTCCTCTTCCGGTTGGTCCTTCTTAGGACCACGGGTGTCAATGCGGAAGACTGGGCCTTCTTCTGCAGGCTGGCCATAGAAGCAAATGTTGCGGTAGTCACAGTACTTGCAGCTGTGAGTGTACATTGGCCAGTCTGTCTTTTTGGTGAGGTCCCTGGACTCGATGTCTGAAGCAACCATAGAGAGGGTGAGCACTG
>Ga0126381_100002173_pt1 | contig 21207 bp, 28 predicted proteins | sample PanSoiMetPlot_28_FD_96465 | JGI IMG/M metagenome (GOLD analysis project Ga0126381, IMG submission 96465) | Tropical forest soil microbial communities from Panama - MetaG Plot_28 | ecosystem: Environmental > Terrestrial > Soil > Tropical forest > Bulk soil | place: Panama | collected 2016-02-17
AAAATGGTGGGTGCATGTTCATGAAAATGCTGGGTGCATGATTCTGAAAACCCTGGGTGAAAGAGCCTGAAAATTCGCACTCAGCTCCGACAATGATCCGCTCTACAGGTTTCACCAGTGGCAAGCCAATCTGCGGGTACTGGAGGTGAGGGAAATCAAGACGATCCCCTACGTTCCCCTGTCCCATCCATTCGTGGAAAGGCTGATCGGCACCGTTCGACGCGAATATCTGGATCACATGCTGTTCTGGACGACGGCAGACCTCGAAAACAAGCTGCTCCAGAAGGCGAACGCCGGATACGCCCGCGTCCCGACCAGTCGTCAATCTCCGTTCGTTTCGATGGCAACCGCGCTGTCGATCGTTATATCAGACACCCATGGCTGCGTGATTCCAAAGACTCGGGCTCGCTGTGGTATCCGGTCGACCTCGGCAAAACTCCCAAGAAATCAGTATTCGCGACGTGCTTCGTGGATCCGATCGAGTCACTGCCACCGGATGGGTTCCGAATGTGAGCGCAGCTCACTTTCACAGCCCGATTACCCGTAAGATCGGCCCCCGTAACAATTCGCCAGATACAGGCGGTACGCCGTCGCCTTAGCCTCCACGTCCACCTCGCTTCGAAGCTGCGCAGGCTATGCTTCCTAGAACTTGTCTCAGTCTTTGCATCTCGGGAGAAAGGCACCTGGCGCCACGGTCGCTGCTGAGTCTGACGTTTCCCACGCGTGCGGCACATCAAAGCGCAGGCGATCGTGCGCGGGGCCTGGCCGCAAGCGATGGCTTTCGAGTTCGTGGATATGGATCTTGAAGAACGCTATCGCGTGCGCAAGTTGTTGCTGGAGCTCGGCGGTTTCGCCGTTGATGGCGTAAGTGACGAATCGCAGCCGGCGGCGCGGGCGCATTGCCGTTGCGAAAACTTAACTTCTGCGCGTTCAAAGATTTTCTGCAGGTACTTCCCCTTCCCACCTGTCCCCTTCTCGAGAGAACCCGTTCGTCCGGTCAGGAAAACTGCCCGTCCGAAAGGATGCGTGACCCGTCAGGCACAAGGCACCGCTGTACCATTGCAACCAACGGCGGCTGTCCCTACGGTACTAGCTAAGGCGTCCTATTCGGAACGACCACGGCGGCAAATGATATCTGATCCTAAAACAGCGGCCGGGCGCGCTTTCGTAAGAAGCCTGAACATCCTGCTGAAGTATGCGCGTCTCTACGGTTACGAGCACGCGCGCACCGTCGAACAGCTTCAAATCGCTTTTGAAGAGCTGCGCACCGCTATCCCTCCAGGGTCCGAGGGCGGATTGCTTTTGGGAGCCACAGGCTCGCAACTGCTTCTGGATGGCGTGCCCGTGGAAGGCGCGCCGGCGGAAAAGCAATTCGCGCAGTTGCTCTCTGCAGCGGGGCTGGCCAGCGTCCAGTTTTTCTCCAACGTAACCAAGGAGGAGCTGGCCCGGTTCGCGCTGGCGTTTCCCACGGCTAAGGCCAAGCCCTCGGAGCTCGCGCGGCAATTGAAAGCTGCGTTGCAGGGATCGCAGGGGATTCGCACCAATGAGATTTGCTTCGTAGCCACGGATTCGCGCCTGAAAGAATCCACCATTGCGGCACAACTGGCTTCGGCGTCTTTGGGAAGCGATCAGGAGAACGTGAAGGAATGGCTGAATGACCCGAAGAAACTGCTCGAATTGATCGCCGCAGCGCAGGGATCGAAAGGTTCCGGCGGGCCGGGATCTGGAACGAGTGCGGCGGAAACAAGCGACGCGGTTAGGACCGGCGGTGGCATGACCACGAGCGGATGCGGTGTCGGCGGAGAAACAGACGGCGTCTTTCTGGGATTGAAGGGCGGGGGAGGCGGACGATCCCTGGGAGACGGCCAAGCCACTGGACCAACCGAGGACCAAATCCTGAAAATCCTCGGAGCTTTAACGAATTTCGGACGCATGGGGGCAGGGGAAGCAGGACCTGGAGCGCGCCCAGCGGCGCTTCAAGAACGCGTGGCGCAAATGCCGGGCAGCGCGCAAGAACTCTTGCGCCAGGCGCTCGCTACGTTGGCGGCCCACTCACCCAACGCCAAGCCCGATGAGTCCATTCTGGTGCAACTCGCGGAACACCTGGCGATTCGTTTTGCCCTGGAACGATTCGAACGCGGAGAAGTGAAAGTCAACGCAGTGCGCCAAATGCTCGACCGCATGCACCAGGAAATCGACAATCTGCGCAAAATCCTGGGCGCGCATGAAGACAAGATGACCGAAGGGGGAATGCTCTTCGAGTCGCACCGCGAAATCCTGGACCGCCAGTTTTGGGCGGCTGTGCCCGAGCGAGGAAAACACCAGATCTTGCTTTCTCCTGAAGCCTGGTGCATCCCGCCGCATAACGTGCAGTCTTACGTAAGGGAATTGATTGGAAAGGGAAACGTCGCAGAAGCCATCAGTATCCTGCACAATTACGCGGCGTGCGCCGGGAGCGAAGATCCGGAGGCTCGCAAGAGGACGGCCGTAGGGCTCGCCGAGTTGTCCGAGCTTTATGCTAAGCCCGATCCCAGGCTGCTCGGCGTGGCGCTACGACACGTCGGCTTGCGGCTCAGCATGGAGCAGGATGGCGAAGTTCAGGGGCTGGTCAGTGCCGCTTTTGTGCGGCTGAGCCAGCAAGCCGCCACGAGCCGCTATTTCCCGGCCATGGAGCAGGCGCTCGATCTGCTCGCCGGTGTCGAAGCGCAAAGGCCCGGCATCGCGAACAGCCTGAGCAGCAAAATGGGGATCGAGGAGCGCATACCGGAATTTGTGGACGAAGCGCTGCGCGCCCGCCAAGTGGCAGCCGGCCTGACCAAAGTTCTGAAAATGCTGCCACAAACCACCATGGAGCAGCTTGCCACTCGCTTCAACCGCTGCAGCTTGCGCGATGAATCCGAACACGTTGCGAATCTGGCGTCCGATCTCGGCGAAGAGGCCGTGCAATACCTGCGCAGCACCGCGCGCGGCGGGCCGGTGCGCGAAGCCGCCGAGATGGTCGGGCTGCTGAGCCGCCTCGATCCGCAATCGCTGATGGTTTTTCTGCCCGGCCGCATGAAGGACTTCTCCAGCGCAGCGCAGGATCGCGTGGTGCGGCAGCTTTCTGCCGGCGGCGCCGTCAGAAGGTGTCACATCTTAATGGAATTGCTCGACAACGTGGATCCGCTCGTAATGCCGCTGGTCATCGACGAAATCGGCGTGACGGGCGACCGCGAAGCGTTGGGCAGGCTGCTGAACATCGCTGACGGCGACTTGCCAGCCGGTGGCGCGGAATTCCTGCGTGTGAAAGCCATCGAGGCGCTTGGCCGCATTCGCGCGCCGGAAACGCTGACGACGCTAAAGCGCATTGCCGAATCGAAGAAAATGTTCAGTTGGAGCTACCCGCAGGAATTGCGCATCGCCGCGATGCAAGCCCTCGAGAAGCTGGATCCGGAATGGGTGCAGGAGTTCTGGCCCAAGAGCGGCATTGAGAAAGACGATATGATGCTCGCCCCGCTGGAGGTTCTCGCGCGTTCCCGATTCGTGCGCCAGCGGCGGCACCAGCGCGTGAAGCTGCGGAAGCCCGTGCGCGCCGTCAGCTTGAACCTCCCGGAGAGTTGCTGGTTGGACATCAAGACCGCTAGTCTGAGCGGGGGCGTCGCAACGATCAGCCGGCATCTTGCGCCCGGAACGGCGGTGCAGTTGAGATTGCAAGTCGGTATGCGCCACATGCAGGCTACGGCGCTGATGCGGGACTATCGCGCGCAGGACATTGCTTTCGAAATCGTGGACATGAACCTCGAAGAACGGAGCAAATACCGGCGCATGCTGGCGGGGAACCTTACCCACGCCGTTCCACACAGCGAAGACGCCACGGCGGAGGCGAACCTAGCCGCCAAGTAGCGGAGTTCCCATGCAGCAGCCCAACTTTTTGAGTCTCCCAAGAGGACCGAAAGCTAGCGCAATTCACAATGACGCGCGTCTTGTCCGACGCGGAGCTGCGGCGCCGGGTCTGACTTCTACTGCTAATGTCGTTCAGCTTAGCGGTATAGTAGGATCGTGGTCCGTTCGGTCATGGATTCCACAGTATGCCGCAGAGTTAGCAAACAATCCAGGACAGCGGTCTCAGCACACCGAGGGCGCGAGGGTGAGGCTGCTCCCAAGTCCAAGGTCTGCTTTCTTGGAGGTTGCCCGCGAAGCGGGAGGAACCAAGACCCGTTCAGGAGCTATAGCGAAGCAGAAGACCGCCGTGCCGCAGGGCGCAGTCTCTCTTCCGCTCACGGTGCTTGAGAGCGACGGGCGAAATGGGAAGTCGCGAGACGGCGACCACGCCTTTGCAGCTGCGAGAATCAGAGCCCTGCGGTACTAGGGGTACCGCTCGCGGAATCACTTTGTTGGAAAATTGAAAAAGCGGCCAAAACTGTGTGTCTCGACCAACAATCGGTACAGTGTACCCAGAATTTTGTTTCAACCAGGGGTTCACCTTGTTGGCGATCATGGGGAAACGTATGTTTTTGAACGGTCGCCGGATGTTGTCCTCATCCGCCGATATCCGCGCCAAGGAAATGGCTCAACGAAGCGGCCCTGGCGGTGGCAAATGGCACAGAAAAGCAGGCCAGAAGAACGTCCTGGAGTTGCCGCCGCAAACCCAACCAGGCGATCCTTCTGTCGGTCTCGTGATCGGAGGGAACCATGATCCGTCACGCGAGCCAGGCGTAGTCGATACGCGCGTTGGCGCAGACGACGGCCGAATCGGCCTCGCTCCATCTTTTGGTACTGGCCGTTGGCGGGATGTCATTGCTCGCGGCGCGCTCGCTGTCGGCCGGCGTCACCGCAGTACCGCTGTCCGCGGTCACACATGCGGCAGAGCCAAATGACACAGCCGCAACCAGTGGCGCGACAAAATCGCACTCGGAAAACGACTTCGGTCTGAGAATGGCTCACGATGTGACAGTACTGAGTCGGAGCTTTCACGGTTGTTTATTAAATGGAAGGAAATTGAATGTCTTGGAAGTGGGCGCTAGCTCGACCGCGAACAATGCGAACGCCAACAGCGCGATTTTAAGACAATCGGCAGAAAGATTGAGTGCGTTTCGCAGTTCGCCGTTAACTCAAATATGGGTGATTTCGTCACGTCGAAAACGCATTTGCGTGAGCAAATTTCCAAAGGCTTCACGAGCATCAAAATTGGCAGTTTGGCCGCTGACTTTCAGGGGCATCTATTCTGGCCGCGCAACAGAGTTCCGCATTGGGGAGACGCCAAGAACTCTTATCAGGACGCTGCGAAGTGCTACAGCATCGCGAACCTAGGGTTAACAATATTGCGCGAAATGGATTTGGAGCGCAGGAAAATCTTGGACCAGGCAACGGCGAATCCGTAAACCGGAAACCTCGCCAGCCCCACTTTTCAGAACGGCACCGCAGAAATCAGCGCGTGTCTTCACTTGCAGCTTATTATGAAACTAGAGTTAATCGCAGCCCGGGCCTTATACGCGTGCTCGCAAGGCCCGGGAGCCCAGCAGGAACGAACCAGCAGGGCTGCAACGCATTTGATCGTACATCAATGCGTCAGGATTAAGACTTTGGAATGAGCGACTTACAAGTGGCTATGCATGAACTATGAAGGAGAGACGGGGCAAAAAATGCGGCTGACAGCGCACCAAAGCTATGCACTGCTTGAGCGGTTTTGGCTGCTATGCGAAGGACGTGTGCGACGAGTGCGGCCAGTTCTCGGACCAGTGCATTACACACGCGCCGCCGGTGAGTCTGGGGAATGGTGCTCGAGGGAATGCCGCGGTGATGCTACTGAAAGGCCCGTTATTCGCAAGGGCGGCCGGCCACGCAAGTACAAGACGAACGCCGAGAGGCAGCGTGTTTATCGCTCTCGCCTAGGTGGTACGAAACCCACCGCAAACCCGTGCGCTTCTGGCGGACCTGGTGCGTTAGCCAAGCGCTTGAATGGCGCCTGGGTTTGCAACTAGGGACGGGGCGAAGATTGGCACAGCGATTGCTCGCACTACAACCAGCGCGCTCGCTTCGACTGGTTGCAAGGTGAGAGGCACAGACATGACTTTCAAGCAGATCTTTGGTATTGCAGGGAAACAGAGAGAAGAAAAGCTCCGCGAAGCCTTAACCGACGCTCCGGCGATATGGGAAGTACTCGCAAGGCCAGATAGCTATAAAGAGTGGTACGACGGCCAGCGGGAAGACGCCCTAATGGAAACAGGGGAAAAGTAATGCCGAGAATATGCATCGCTTGCGCAAGTCCGACCGGATACAGCACGGTGCTGCAATATACGATTTACTCGAAGCTCGAGTGGCCTGAAGAGAAATTAGTGGCGGCGCCTCGCGGATCAGCTCAAACTGCCTGTCATTCTTGACAGGCCCTGAGACTGATTTCAGGACACTTTTCAACGACTTACAAGAAGGCCAGCCACCGCGATTGCCTGTTAGTTTTGACAGGTTCGACATGCTTACGCGCAGCGTTAGTCTGGCCGCCTTCAGGGAGGGGGTGGCGTCGCCGAAAACGAAGTGCATCTGACTTGGATCCACCGTTTAAGCGCCTCCTCCTCCAGTTCTACCTGGCCTAAGCTTCCTTGATTCTGTAGAGTGTCTTACAAAGGTAAAACGAGACAGTATAGGCTTTCTGACAGTCAACTCTCTTAACATCATAGACTTACGGATGGTCCTTGGCCTGGCCAGCGTTCCTGCGGGAGGGTCATCCTCCGATCTCAACCCGATAAAAACTCAAAACGCGCGAAGAAAGAGCCCCTATGGGTCCCCCGCGGTCCCACCGCAAACAAAAAGAGTAGAATGCGCGTTGGCACAAGGTGAGGGTATGACCGTCAATCGCCGATGGCTCGCACGCGAGTGGCTCATCCTGCTCGGCGGGCTGCTGGTCGGCATCTTCGTCGAAGCCGTCGGCATTCGGCTGCGCCCACTCCTACTAATCCCTCTGTGGTTTCCCTACATACTCTTCCAGATAATCCGCGTGACCGTCTGGGTCATCCGCACTTTGCGCGAGACTGTCGAATGATAGAATGCGCCGATACCAGGGTGCGATTCTCAAAAAAGAAATCCAGCGAATTTAGTACCGGCCAAAATTATGGGGCACTAGGCGCGGAACCCCAAGCGAATCGCTCTAATGCGGCAGACAGCGGGGGCTTGTGATTACGTGGCAACGCGCAAGGCTCAACTGCTGGCGCTCTGGCGGGCTGATAACCGCAAGCTGGTTGAGAACCTTCCCCGGGAAACAAAGCCACTCCTTCGTCGACTGTCATCACCGGGTCTATCAGCCCGCGGCCCGATATCATCTGACTAATTTGCTTCATCTTTATGCGAGGTAGGGCCGCGATCAGCCCTGGCAATATTTCTGCTACTCTTCGCCGCATGGCTCCGTTTTCTTCTGGAGAAAAGCTCTCTGGCGTATTCAGCAACATATGCGGACCTTTGTGGCCGCGTGGCAGCGAGCAGCGGACAGGTTGGGACCTAGCAGGCTCATTATCGGCTTTCCATGAAGCAACTTCTCGCGAGCATGCAGCTCTTATGTCGCCGGATTCGCCAGCCGCCAATGCGGTCATAAAATCCTGGTTGTGCTGTGGGTCTACGCAGGATTGCCGGATCTCCGAGTCACCGATCACAAAGCTCCCAAAAGATTGGAACACCGCAAGGTTCAACTGGAAGGCGCTTACGAGCAAAGAATCGGGCCAATCGGGCTTTCAACGCCAAAGGCGCCCCCAGCAAGCCAGAGAGGAAGTTACGTCGTTTCATACCTAGTTTCGGCGCTTACGTACGACTTTAACGGTGCCGTATATGCCTAAGCCAATGAGAACCAGGAAGCCGAAGCAGATCGCCGTAACGACTAGCGATGCTGGGTTAAGTGTTTGTTCCATAAATCAATCCAGGCGAAAGGGTCGCTTACACCAATCCGAAGGCGTAGTAGTGGCTTCTTCGTTCCACCGCTTTATCATTGGGTTTAGAATCAGCCGGTGTAGGTCGTACGTTTGTTCTGGAGACAATTCGCCGCACATGCGCCGGAGATCCTCTACCTGTTGGGGCGTGAAGCGTTTGGGCGCAAACCACGGGATGAACGGCAAAGCGAGAAGGCCAGAAATAAATCCTCGGCGCTTCATTGTGGCGAGGAACTATAGCACGAAAAAGAGGGCGCCAGACTTCGACGCCCTCCAACCTAATAATCTTCCCTCCTCGTCGGCCGGCGTTCCTCAATATTCTCGAGGATGCGCTTGGCATTCTCGACTGCGTCAGCGATGGCGCCCGCCTCTTTTGGTTAAACCTACCCAAATAGGTATCACCTCATCGGCGGCAACCAAATGTCTTGATCCACGTAGACCGTCAAAGGCGTGCCTGCCTTTATCTGGACGTCTTTCCCGTGTTTTATCAAGCCGATGGGTCCGAGCAAAACGGTTAACGCCACGGTAGCGCCGGTCTTGCTCTCCCCTTCTCGACCCTTGGTGCCTCGAAGTCGAACGTGATTGTCCCTTGCAACCAAATACTGTAACTGTACACCCAGGTCCCCGGGCCTGCCCATCATCCCAGCGTGTTTTGCAGCGGACACTGTCGCCACGGCGTGGGCTCCTTTTGTGACGACAACTGTTTCCCCAAGCTTTAGGTCGTCATCGAGAACAAATTCGACCGGATCGCCCACTTGGGAAGTCTTTGAACTGAGATCCGCCGCGAACTTCAAGGAAACTTGCGTACCATCCCTGAGAAGGCAGCCCGAATCAGGGTCACAGACGTGCTTGGATGGATCAGTTGCCGCAGCCTCTGGTGACAACATAGCTCCGTGAGCCGCTTCGGCGCTGGCGGAAGGTTTCTTCGCGTGTGCAGATAGCATCGCATCTATACGCCGGTTTGATGTCGCGATGCGTTATTCCGCGCTTGTGCGCGGTGTCCAGAGCATCCGCAATTTTGACTCCCAGTTTCACCAGCGCGGCAATTTCTATAGGTCCTGCTGCGCACAAGCGTCGTAGGTCCTGCCCCTCAAGCAACTCCATTACCAAGAACGGCTGACCTTCGTACTCGCTGATTTCAAAGATCGTACAAATATGAGGGTGGTTCAGTGAGGCTGCCTGGGCTTCGCGTTCAAACCGATGGCGCGCGCTTTCATCTGCGGCTTTACTGCTACGAATGAACTTGATGGCTACTTCGCGCCGAAGCCGCTCGTCTTCGGCGGCATAGACCTCACCCATGCCTCCCGCGCCCAAGCGGCGCAGAATGCGATAATGCCAGATTCGCCGCGCTTCCACGTCGTGAGGATCATACCGCAACAAGATAAAACCGCAGATCACTTTCGCTCATTGTGCTTAGGGCCCTCGGCCCGGCTGTATCGTCGCTGCTCGAGTGTCGACAAAAACTCTTCCAACGTCTCGCGCCAGCGCTGCGGCTGATCCAGGTGAATGTCGTGGCCACTCTTCTCGATTTCAACCAATCTGGCATGCCGCAGTAATTCCACCATCCGTTGGGTGTCTTCAGCGGGGACCCCGTGTTGAGCTCGCACAACTAGCACCGGACAGCGGATACGCCCCCACTCATCCCAATAAGATCGGCAAGCGATCTCATTCAACGCCCCCAACATTACGGAGGTATCGAACCTGGGCCAAAACTCAACGTTGCGCTGCTCTAGCCCACTAAGCCATACCTGAGCTCTTAACGTGTTCCCACCGAAGAATCTTATTGCTTGCTCATGAGAAGTGAAAGGAACAGGCCACGCTTCTAACCACGCTCGCACGCGAGCAGAGGCTTCCGGATCCACCTGGGGCGTCGCTTCCGCGACGACCAGGCCGCGCACCAAATCAGGACGCCTTGTTGCCAACAAGAATGCCGTGTGGCCTCCCAGCGAATGTCCTACAAGTACTGCAGGCGCTAGCCCAAGTTGCTCCACCCACATCACGGCGTCGTCGACAAATGCCGTCCGAGACACGTCCGCAGGGTTCCGGTCGCTACGCCCATGACCACGCTGCTCTGGGACCACGACCCGATGGGACTTTGACAGCCACGAGGCTGTCGCCGCCCATTCTCCGGCATGGCCGCAGAGGCCGTGAAGCAGGATGACCGGCTTTCCTGCGCCGCCATAGTCGGCGCAAGAAAGCACGACACCGTTGCGCGTCTGTTCAAGCCACTTCATTCTTTGCCCACAAGGCCAGCGTGCAGCCCGAGTCCGCTGCGGCCGCGCGCTGCAACGCTTTTCCCGTGAGTAACACCGACTCCCATTGAGGAAAGAACGTAGCTCCCAGACTCTCGTAGAACTTGATAGCGGTTTGATTCCAGTCCAGCACCTCCCAGCGCACACCGCAGCAGTTGTCCCGCTGGGCAAGGCAGGCGACAGACCCAAGCAGCGCCCTTCCAATTCCTTTGCTCCGAAATTCCGAGCGCACAAAAAGATCTTCCAAAAAAAGTGCAGGGCGGCCTTCCCAAGTAGAGTAGGCGTCGAAGAATAATGCGTACCCGGCAGGTTGGTGGTCCCATTCGGCAATCAGGGCCCGGAATTTGGGCTGCGGCCCGAAGCCGTCTCTTTCCAGATCGAGTTCTGTGGCCACAACCCGATCCCGCACATGTTCGCACTCTGCAAGCTCGAGGATCATGGTCTTTAGCAAGGAAACGTCTTGGCGTGTCGCGAAGCGAATTCTGAGCATACTGATCCCCTGGATAGCGACTAGCTGTATCGGCATGCCTACATTTTTGACTTTTACCATCTGCCTGGTCACTTTAAGAATCAAGTACCATTTTGCGTGGAAACGGGCGGACCAAACGTTTAAGAGGAGGGCGGGGCCGCAGTCGTCCAACGCTACGGGCAGGTCGACCGTGTAGGCAGTCGCGAGGAGCGCATCCGAAAGCTAACACACTCATCCTCCATGATTCCCTCGACGAAGAGCGCGCCCGGACAAGTCCTGCATAGTCGTCCAGAATTCACGAGGATGGCAGAGATACACAAGATTTCCTGGCTTGAAACGAAATCATTTCTGGATTCTCTCCGACGAGGACACAGCGAATGCCTTGCTGGAGATTCTCTGTAAGTCGCACGATGGTCTCTGCTGGAAACCCACCGGGTAGTTTCGCGTATAACCAGCTCAGTCGATACCCTGCGCCGATTTGCTGCGGGCTTCTTTTGTCGATTCTTCCCCTCGATGGCATCCAACACGATCCCGGCGGCAATCGCACCCATCGATTCCCTTGGCTGCCGCCCAGTCGACAGCGCGGGCGCAGACAATGCAGCTAGCGGAATGTCGCCAAAGCCCATCACGGAGCACCCCTCCGGGACTTGAATACCTAAGCGCCTCAGAGCTTTGACTGCGCCAAGGGCCGTCATATCGTCAAAGGCCAGTAGTGCCGTAAAGGGTCTGCCTCGTCGAGACAATTCCATGGTCAGCTCTGCACCCGCCTCGAAATTCGAACCGGGATGCAGTATCTCTTCTAAATCGACTATTCGTTCTTGGTTCAGTTCAATTCTCGCTTCTTGCGCGAAACTCTGGATTGGCTGCCAGCGCGCCCTGCTGCTCGGGACGGATTCCGGGCCACGAATGAATGCGATATCACGATGACCGAGATGATGCAGGAACTTTAATGCAGATCGTGTACCGGCTTCATCGTCCGAAGAAACTGCATTCACTTGCGCATCGTCCATCTCACTTCCCACAATTACCGTCGGCACATAACTGCGGCGGATCCCTACCAAGCTCCTTCGCCAAGGGCACCCGCCGGTAACGGGCGTCAATGCCGATCACTCACTGGCAAATCTCAGTTGTTATCGATGGCAGAAGCATCGTCGAGGCCTATACCAAACGCCGATGGCAGCCTGATTTTAGTAATTCGCCACCCACAGGTGCCGTTCTATCCATGCTTGAAACAGGCTGCGCACCTGGGCGACACGTACGGCCTCGGGATCGTTCGCGGTCGTCACGCTGACGATTCTAGGCTTCCCACCACATCGATGGCTGGCTTCGATTCTATTTGATTTTGCGGGCCATCTGGCGAGGCAGACGGCAGATGCTTCACGAGGACTTCATCATAAGCCCTGGCGAGCTCGAGCAAGGCGTCCTTAGGCAGGGCAGACAGGCGCGGATCCCGCGTATGTGCGTGCACCAAGCCACCCGACACGCTCACGTCCTGCTTAGGCTTGCCCAGGATGCGAATCGAAGATGAAATGCAGCGTTTCTAGGCGTGTAAGCTCGCGCTTGCTGCGTAGCAGCCCGAGAATCACCGCCTGTACGTCAACATTCTCGACAGCCTGGAGGACTGTGTCGCGTGTGATACCCTTAAGCAGCCGCTTTGCGAGATTCGGCTTCCTGCCGGCGCCTGGCCTCTTTACCACCGCGCTTCGAGGACTTTGGTTCGTCTGAATCCTTTGAATCGGCTTGAGGCGCCATTTCTGGCGGTGTAGCCGGCGGAATTTGCAACTCAGCTCCCATGTTTCAGACCCTCCAAAACACGGACACAACACGGACAGTCACTTGTAAGCATAGCCGCATCAGTAACTTGCAGCCGCACATCGCAATATTAGCAGGCGTTCCAGCGATGAAGGGCAGGGAATTGCGTGCGTGATCTGCCCTGTGCGAACAGAAAATCGCCCTTTTCACGTTGATTGTTCGTTGCGAAAGAAACCGGCCAGGCGGGAGGGAATACCGGAGCAAGCCTTACCAGCCTTACCGGTCTGCCCCGGTACTCCCATCCCCAGGTCATCCGGCGCCTAAGGAAACCGGCGATTTGGTTAATTTTAGCGACGAAGGCCGGGCTTTTTCGGTGACGGCGGACACCTTTGAATGTGAGCGCGGTCACGAAGGAGTTAACAAATGGGCTATCCGGAAATTGCCCGTCTTTTGTCCTTGAACAGTTGAAGTCATTCAATCCCGCAGCAAGAATTTGAAAGACCGGGGCCAGACTTCGCGTTATCTTGTAGTCGTGAAGGGCAAGCGACTTTCAAACTCGACGCCCGGCCAGCGGGAACGATGGTTAGCACTCCTGGAAAACCAGGGCGTGGGCGACCCGAAAGCTCTGCACGTGGTCGAAGTGCCCGGGGGCTTGGTGCAGGCGACGGTCGGAGAGCCTCCGGGGCGGATTACTCTCGACGGCGCGCCAGGCAGCGTTCTGATGTTCAACATCTCGCCCGTCCAGGGACTCCGGCAAACTCGCGAGGGACGTTCTTTCGTGAGCGATGTGCTCCATGGAGAAATGACCCTCATGCCGCGCGGCGTGCCGAGCCAATGGACGTGGAACAGCACCTGCGACCGCCTTGACATAGTCGTGTCCCCTGACGTGTTTGGCGACGGGAGCAGCCTGGACGTAGTGGATCGGTACGTCTTCCGCGATCCTGAACTCGAGGCCATCTGCCGGCGTCTTTACCGGAACCTGAATCTCAATGGCACGCCCGAGCGGCTCGGTGTGGAGTCGCTCTTGATGAAGCTAGCCGTGTTGCTGCGGCGGCGTCACTCCACCGCTTCGCAGGCGGCGCGGATTCGGCCGCGAGGAGGCTTGACGCGCAGCCGAGCGCGGCGCGTGCTTGATTACATCGAATCGAACCTTAGCAACGAACTGACCTTGAGCGAGTTGGCCGGAATCGCCGAGCTGAGCCTGCACCACTTCGCGCGTATGTTCAAACAAACTATGGGCGTGCCACCGTACAGATACGTTCTGGAACGTCGCGTGGAATGCGCCAAGGGGATGTTGCGCACCGCTAAGGCGAGCCTTGTGGACATCAGCCTAGCCGCAGGCTTCGACAGCCAAAGCCACTTCACCAGCGCCTTTGGCCGCATGGTGGGGGCGACACCGACTGAATTCCAACGATTCAGCCGCAAGCTCCGTCACTAGTCGCCAAATCCGGACGAATGAGAAAGAGGAGGAACTTATGAGATCAATTCTCATGCGCGGTTGGTGTGTCTTGATCGCTCTGTTCTCGGTCCTGAAATTAGGAGAAGGGCCGAAAAGAATCGCGCCATTGGAGGATCAGGATGTGCGAGTCATCCGGATGATCGCGAAAAAGTACGAATTCTTGCCTTCGCCTGTCCATGTCAAAGCGGGAATGAGAACCCAACTCAAAATCACGGCGATTGATCGGGATCACGGCTTCAAAATCTCGATCGTTCCCGAAGACGCTGAGGCGCCCATCCACCCAGGTCTCGAGTTTAACCCGCTACAACGAAACAACGGTTGGAAGCTCAAGAAGGGTGAAGAAACAAAGATTGAATTCGTCGCGAACACCCCGGGGACGTACGAGTTCAGATGTTCCGTGGACTGCGGCATTCATCACGGGCGCATGAAGGGTCAAATTGTTGTGGATCCATGAATAAGTGCAAAACAGCGCGTGGTACCCAATTGGAGCGTCAATGTCCGGGGTTTTCACATTCATGCGAATTCTTTTTCTCGTCGTGGACTTCTTAGCGGCCAACGGAGGAACGCAGAGTCCAGTTGAGTGGCGCGCGAACACCCGTTCTTTGCTGCCGGAGCAGTCGACTGCGTTACTGCATACAAAAGTCGCTGTTATCGCGTCAGAAAAAGCTGTGCACGATTTAGCCAGTTCCTGGTGTTCGGCGTACAGGAGCTCCGATCCCGAACGACTGGCCGCAATGGAGACGCGGGAGATAGAGATCGTCGACCGATTCGGCGATTGGCATCACCTGATTGGCCTCAAGGCCCGCATGCATTTCTGGGAGGATGGCTTTGGCGTGGTGAGCCGGAAAGACTTTCGGCCAGCATGCACCGTTGAGCATGTTCGTCTCATTGGATTGAAAGTCGCGGTCGTCCAAATGAAGGTCTCCTACGACGAGGGAATCGCACTGAAGAATGGCGACCGCATTCCGCGATTCTCCGAAATTCATACTTCGGTCTTCGTCAAGGTCCAAGGCACGTGGCTAATTACGGCGCAGGACATCGTGCAGCAGAATTCCCAGGAGTAAGGGCAAGACAGTACCCCACTCGATTCGCGAAGGGTTGCGTTCGAAATACACGATGCGTCAAACACTTCGATTCACAGACGCTGAATGGCATTTGCGATGAAGGAGCTGAACATACGGGAACTCAATACGGACGAGTTGCACGGCGCCGCTCGTTTGCTCGGTCGTGGAATGCGTGATAATCCGGCCAACGTCCGGACGTTGGGGATACGCAACGCCGATCGTCGCTGCCGGGCCCTGATGCGCTTCTTCGTGCCAGTGTTGCACGGTTTGTATGAGCGGGGCTTGATCTTAGGCGCATTCCGAGACGGGTCACTGGTGGGAGTGTGTGGCATAGCATGGCCAGGCCTGTGCCAGCCAACTTGGCTGGAAAAACTAAATGTAATTCCTTCAGTAGCCTTTGGTAACCCACTTGCCGCGCCTATCCGAATGCTCATGTGGGCCCGTGAGTGGGCGCGCCGCGATCCGGGCGAACCGCACTGGCATCTGGGTCCAGTCGCGGTGGATTCCTACGTTCAAGGGCAAGGAATTGGCCGTGCAATGCTGAGTGAGTTCTGTGCGCGCGCAGACCGTAGTGGCGGGCTCTCGTACCTTGAGACGGACAAACCCGAGAACGTTCGCTTCTATCAGAAGTTCGGATTCACCGTGATCGCGGAGGCCGAGATATTACATGTGCCGAACTGGTTCATGTCCCGGTCAAGCGGATAAGTGGGATATTTGCTTGGAAGTTGGTGCATTATGATTCCCCGCTAGTTTCCTCAGTATCAGAAATTCGCGGCACAAGAAAACGGCTTTCGTGCACCTCAATCCTTCTTTTGCAACGCGTGATGCCGTGAAACCTATTCATCGCATTTCCAATGCAAGCGCCCTCTAGATATCCCTCGTAGAGCTTTCATCCGCCGATGCACGCCACCAGCCCGATTCCTCCGAGGACCACCCGTGTCTACGCTCAAGTTTCGAAGATCTGCCTTTGAGTACTCCTCAAAGCATTCCTCATTGGTACGACAAAGGCATCGCACCTTCCTGGGCTTGCATCTGAGTGGAAATGACTCAGTCGCACACGCTGGTCGTTGAGAAGCTTTATACCGAAAGATTGACCACCTACCGGAGGTTCATCTCCTTTTTTCGCTCCCGCGATGCCCTACGAACGCTGCTTGAGAGAGCGGGACTTCTGCGTCCTAGCCTTCGAATGCTCGATGCCGGCGCCGGTTTCGGCACAGCGACTTTCGCTCTTTTAGATGCGCTCCACCGTCTAAGGATTGAGCCTGAAACCATCGACGGATTTGACCTCACGCCCGCAATGCTAACCCGGTTCCGAGCAGAGTTGGATTCGCGGGGCATCACCCAGGTTCGTCTAAAGCAAGCGAACGTCTTGCAACTCGATCAGCAGTTGCCCTTGTCCTGGAACAGCTACGACCTGATCGTCTCAGCTTCCATGCTCGAGTACGTCGCGAGAACGGATCTTTCGAAGGCGTTGTCGGCTTTGCGTGCTCGACTAGCTCCACAGGGAACTCTTCTGGTCGTAATCACGCGTAAGAACTGGATTACAAAGATCCTTATCGAACGGTGGTGGCAAGCGGCACGTTACTCACGCCAGGAGCTTCGAGAAACTTTCACAGCGGCAGGTTTCCGCCATCTTGTTTTCAGCAGATTCCCTTTTCGGTACTTCTGGCAGAACCTATCAAACCACGTGATTGTGGCCAAATGCGTGGACATAACGTGCGCCGATAAGGTCCCGGCTAGAACAAGCAGTTCCTTAGAAGGCCAGGGTGTTCCGCAAAACTCCTTTATTTCCAGTAAGTTAATAGTTTCGATCCCCACCGCCCCTACCAGATCAACTGAAACAAAGGCAGTAGTGCGCAATTGCTGATTGAGGCGCACCTTGGGCTGGAGACGCGAGGCGGGACAAACTTCCTGTCACTAAAAGTCGGACCGGCATGCCAGCCAAGGTTGTGGTGGGCTGCATGACGCGCTGCAATGACCGACCAGAAGATCCGATTAGGTAAGTCCAAGCGCGATCTTTACCTGCTCTTGGATAGCGGCAAAAGAAGGGTCCGATAAGACGCCTAATGCCGGGTAGCGAAGGAAGGCTTTCTCAAGTGTGGCCACCTGGTCGCATTTCGCCCAACAATCGTGGTCCAGCCCTCCGTCCCCCCGTTTAACAAGCACTCGCATACTAAACTTGACGTGCTGGACCGTGGTGAACGGTACCAAGCAAACATCGTACGCGTGTCTGTTAAGCGAATCCACGGACAAGATAACAGCGGGGCGCGCCTTGTCGAGGCCCACAAGATAAACTTCGCCGCGTCTGGGGTACCAGGCATGAGGAGCGCGGGCCATTTAATCCCTGGCAAGTGCCCGCACAGACGCTTTTTGAAAAGCTCGTGCTTCCTTCCGCGCAGTGTTGCGGGCATCGGAGAAAAAGGCCGCTGCCTCCTCCTCAAGTTTTTCCAGCCGCTCTTGTAGAATTGCGCGCTTCAGCAGCTCATTGACGCGGTCGCTGGCAGAGCGCATCCCGCGCGTGTTCGCCACGTATTCGTCAATCTCTTGCTCTATCGTGAAACTCTTTGAAGTTCTCATAGTTCACATCGTAGAAATCATACTATTAATCCCAGGACTCAGGTCAAGAGGATTTCGTGTCCAAATTCTCAACTGCGCCAGATCTCGGTCCGCCCATTTCGCGCTGAGCGATTGAAAAACGAAATTACTGCCCTTGATGGGCATCGGGCGTTCGCTGCGCTCGTAGCCTTTCACCAGGTAAGCGGAACAACTTACCGTCATTTGGATGGTCTTTCCGTCAGAAGAGACGGCAGCAGTCACTCGTACCTCAGCACCACCATGGAATCGATACGCGTAGTCCGACCTGCGGGGCGACAACTCCCCTACTTACTCAGAGGCCCCGAAAAAAGGAAAATGTCAGAGGGCACGGCTCGATTCCGGAGACCTTGCCGAATCGAGTAGAACAGAGAGAAAACGATCGCGGACATGGTATCTGCAAGCTGTAGTTGCTGTCGTTCCAATTCAACTGGCTCAAGGAGAACCGAGTTTTGGGATGGACCGCGAGCTCCTGCCTTCTTTGTGCCTTGAAAAGCAAAACTGGGTATTCGCTATCGTGTTGAAAATCCGACCAAATCCCTTTGCCAGCGGCATCTGCAAAAATCACCGGCAGTCGCTCGTTCGCAGTTTCTTCAATTCTTGTCGAGCTTCGATGCTTCCACCGTTGGCGGCTGCGCTTAGGAGGACTTTTGCTTGTTCGCAGTTTTGGGGAACGCCGTCTCCTCTCAAATAGAGTCGCGCCAAGTCGACTTCCGCGGAGGCGTTCCCCGAAGCAACCGCGGACCAAAGACGCGTTACCTCCGGGCTTCTATCCTGCGCCGAATTCGGCGACAGGGGATACGCCGAACGGTCCGGGCCTTCCTTTTTGCGCGGAATAGTAAGATTTGGGCTCTGCGAAGTAACCTGGCTGGAGGAATCAGGCGGCATGGTGGAATCCATCGAAGCCTCCTTTTGCAGTACAGCAGGCCCTGCCTCGGTAGACGGCGAAGGGTGTACTGGAACTGGAGCCGAGCTCGGTAGCGGAGATGAAGTCTGCCGTTGCGGGCCGATCCCGGTGATCTTTTCTCCCAGATGGATCAGCGAAGCCCCCACCTCCGGACGGAACATTTCAAAGAGCACTACGCCGGCCCACACGAGCACACCGATGAGAAACCCTGTCGCAAGCCTATATGCGAGTCCCTGCTGAGAGCCTTGAGAATCCCGCGATTGCCCTGGCGAGTTCGAAGTCAACGGAGAAGGCAAACCTGAAATTGGGCTTGGCCCTGTCGGCCGCTCTTCATCAACTTCGGTCTTTGCTCGTAATGCAACAGGCGAGCGCAGAAGGTTCGCACTGTGGCGGGTTTCACTTCGCACCTCCGGCAGCTTTTCCGCTGACCTCGCAGGCCAGGGAAACTGTTGGAGTTGGGGAGATACCTCCAATTCACCCGGCTGCCACAGCCACTGACGAATTTGATTGCAGCTGTCCGCGCCTGTCTCAATGAAACGCAGGCCGCCTGTTCTGTTGGAGCTATCCGTCCATACCACGTTGCCTGTGATCTCAATCCGCTCTTCGGGGCGAGGAGAGATCCAGATCCGGATCCGGCTTGGGCCCAGTTGCTGAACGGCATCGGCCGCTCGGAACCCGAGTCCCTTCTCCGATGCATCGAGTATGATGCCCCCCCTTCCCGCCTCAAACTCGAGGTAGGAAATCCCGCCGGGCCTCTTCCTTTGCACACACCGCCGATCAGTTTGCATGGTTGCTCGTGCCATCAATGACTTTGGGTAATTCTCTCATATCGCACCCGTTTCCGCTCGGATTTACGTAGCGCATTCGCCGCGCCACTCAGCTCAAAAGGCAATAGCGACGGACCTGTCCCTCCCGAAATTCCGTACGGCGCATGGCGGATGTTGTACCCGCAAAGCATCGAAGCCTTAACCAGCGTGCGGCCGTGCTTGAGTCGGTGAATTGATGGACGCGGTCATACGCGGATTGTTGACAATTCTGAAGTGGACTTTCACGGTCTGGAACGCCGGCACCTGTTCCAAACACCGGTTAGGGAAGAGTGCAACATCATCCGCGCGCAATCGGCCAGCTGTGTTATGCTGAGGTTCGGCCCCACCCGCAATTCCTTGAATCATTCAAGTCCCCCAGCCAAATCAACGCAGGAGGAGAAATGCGCAATTTCTTCAGATTGGTGTTGCTGGCGGCGTTCATTGCAGCTCCGGCCGTGGCCCAGGAAGGGCCCCGAGCTGAGCTGTTTGGGGGTTACGAATACCTGCACCTGAATCCCGGAAGTACGAACTGCCACGGCTTCGGGAGCAATCTGGCCTATAACTTGAACAACTGGCTTGGAGCAGTCGGTGACTTTGGCGTTTGCAAGGAAACCGGGGGCTCTACATTTCACGACGTCAACTATTTGTTCGGACCACGCATGAGCTACCGATCGTATGGAAAGGTGACGCCGTTCGCGCAGGTGCTGTTTGGAGGGCAACATGCCGCCGGGAGCAATCTGGCATTTGACAGCTTCGCGATGACGCTGGGAGGGGGTGCTGACTACAGGTACAACCAGCACGTTTCCTTCCGGGGCCAAGCCGAGTATCTGTACACACACTTCGGCGGTATCAGGCAGAATAATGCCCGGATCGAAGCGGGCATTGTTTATCGCTGGGGAGCCTTCTCTCAACCATTTCATCGGAAAAAGAAGACTCAGAAGAGGTAGCAAGTGGTTAGGGGCCAGGGGGCTGAGTCTTGGTTGGTCACTTCGTCATCTGGTTTTATTGGAAGGGACCCAACTCGGCAAGGATCCATGGGAACGGGGCCAGGATACTTCTGGCCTGCTTTGATTTTCTTGCGATAGAGTTCCTTTGGAAAGGCAGGCCGGGCACACAAGGTGCAGCGTCTTCTGACGCCCCACTCCTTCGAAAGCTGCTACACGTCTTGCGCCTCTTGATGAGCGTCCGGCTTCCATGACACCACAGATTTTTCGCAGCTCTCGTATTCGGGCGACACACCGTTGACGTGCTGAGCGTTGAATCTACTCTTTTTTCCTTGAAGTCGATCGGGCCGCGTCTAAAACTTTCTGAATTGTGGCGATCACCACATCTCCACGGTCGATCTGCACGTAGTGCGTGCTTCCGATTGCAACCACCCGGCTGCCATTCGTCGAGAGACGAGCGAGCTCTTCTTGCATCTGCACCCATTGCTCTTCGACTCGATGGCTCACTTCTGGGGGAGTTGATTCCGGCGTCGCTCCCTTCTCCGGATCGCGCGAGACAACAACGAGCGGCAACGAATCAAGAGACCCAGCGTGCCGGGCCTCATCCGCGGAGGCAGCGATCGCCTGCACCTCCGCTTCCCTGGCTTGGATTGTTTGCCAGTGGCATTCGACTGTAACTCCACAGGCACCCAGTAGGCGCGGAATACCGAGCGGAACAGTCAGTCCCCAGAGCTTCGACTTCAAGTAGAGAAGAGATTGAATCTTATTCATTTCAGGCGGCAGCCGCTTCTCCTCATCGGGATGCCTAGAATCCACTAAAACCATCCCGACGACATCGGAAGGATAGAGATGCTCGTAGACGCGAATGTGAATGCCGCCGAGCGAGTGCCCTACCAGAATGTATGGCGGATTCACTCCAGCCTTGCCTAGAAGCGTATGCAGATTCCGAGCGATGTTGCGGCTGTCCGGCACCTGATCTGGTCGCGGATCGCTGTAGCCCAAGCCTGCGCGGTCGTAAGAGCAGACCCGCGTCAACTTAGCAATTTCGGGTTGTATGTTGTGCCAGACAATCG
>Ga0126381_100002174_pt1 | contig 21207 bp, 21 predicted proteins | sample PanSoiMetPlot_28_FD_96465 | JGI IMG/M metagenome (GOLD analysis project Ga0126381, IMG submission 96465) | Tropical forest soil microbial communities from Panama - MetaG Plot_28 | ecosystem: Environmental > Terrestrial > Soil > Tropical forest > Bulk soil | place: Panama | collected 2016-02-17
ATTGGAAGATGTCGTCCAGCATGGCTCGGCGGAGAAGCGTGCGGAGACATTGCGTCGCATCACCACCTTGTTCCTCGACGGAGCTCCCAGATTCCACGCGGAACACATCGCTCTGTTCGACGACGTCATCGGCTGCCTGATCGAAGAGATCGAGGCCAAGGCGCTCGCCGAACTTGCGCGCCGGATCGCCCCGATCGCCAATGCACCCGCAGGCGTCGTCAGTGCGCTCGCCAGGAATGATGATATTGCGGTTGCCGGTCCGGTATTAAAGCAGGCGAGGATAGCCGATCCCGACTTGAAGTATATCGCCGAGACCAAGAGTCAGGCGCATCTGCTGGCGATGTCAATGCGCCTGGGAATCAGCGAGGCGCTGTCCGACATTCTCGTCGATCGCGGCGATCGCGAGGTGGCGCGCTCGATTGCCAACAATAAGCATGCGCAGCTCTCGGACAATGCGTTCACCACACTGGTTAAACGCGCTGGGCAAGATGGCGTGCTGGCAGAGAAGGTCGGCGTGCGAACCGACATTCCACCGCGGCTCTTTCGGCAGCTTTTAATTCAGGCAAGCGAGGTGGTGCAGAACCGTCTGCTGGCAAAAGCGAAGCCGGAAACCCAGGCAGAAATCCGACGCATTCTCGAACAGGTCACTGATGAGGTCGCCGCAAAGGCCGCCCCCCGCAACTACGCCGCTGCGCTTGCGGCGGTACGCGCCCTTCATAAGGAGCGTAAGCTCGGCGAAGCCGATGTCGCGGAATTTGCCAAGGCCGGAAGATACGAAGAAACAATTGCTGCGCTTGCCACTTTGTGCGCGGTTCCGGTTGAAGTCGTCGACAGGCTCATGAATGGAGAGCGTCCTGATCCGGTTTTGATTCTGGCGCGCGCCGTCGGTTTTGGCTGGCCAACAGTGAAAGCAATTCTCAATGCCCGCCCCAACAGCAAACCGGCTCCCCAAACGTTGGATGTTGCGCGCGAAAATTTTGACCGGTTGACCGCAATGACGGCGCAGCGCGTGGTGCGTTTCTGGCAGGTGCGGCAGGGGTCCGGTGACTAGATTCGTCGGAAAATAAAATAGGCGGGGCAACGCCCTTCATGTTTGGCCTTGGCCTCGTAGCGGGTCCCGGCAAAATCGCGCCAGGGCTTGCGCCAGTCGTCGGCATATTCCGCCGTCCATGCGAAATCTGATGATCGCATGACGCGCGCAAGCGCATAAGCCGCGTAGTCAGGGATGTCAGTCGCGAAGCGCAGCTCGCCGTCTTTTTTCAGAATCCGTGCGAGCCGCTTTAGATTGTCGTCCTGAATAAATCGCCGTTTCCAATGTCGGCGCTTCGGCCACGGATCCGGGTAGAGGAGATCGATGCGGGAAAAAGTTGCATCAGGCAACCAATCAAGCAGTTCACTGGCGTCGCCAAAGTGCAGGCGAATATTTGTCAGCCCACTCGTGTCGATTGCGACAAGTGCCTTGGCGATGGCGTTGACAAAGGCATCGGTGCCGACGAAGCCGGTGCGCAAATTGGCTTGTGCCTGAGCGGACAGATGTTCGGCACCGCCAAAGCCGATCTCGAGCCGCAGATCATCGATCGTTGGCGCGAAGGCCGTACGCAGATCGACAGGCGGCGCGTTCGCTAGATCAAGCGCAATACGCGGTAGCAGTGTGTCGAATAACGCGGCCTGGCGCGGCTTGAGCGCGTGTCCCTTGCGGCGGCCAAAGAAGGCGCGTTGGGGTGCTGGCGAATCCGATCCCATTACCGGTCGTGGCAGGGTTTGTCCCGGCCATCCACGTCTAGCCGCGCAAGCACCATGTAAGACGTTGATGCCCGGCACAAGACCGGGCATCACGAAGCATTCGGCTGCAGGACCCGCTTTTGCGGGGATGCGCAGCTAACCTCTTACTTCACCGCGGTGCGGATAGCGGAAGCAAGATCGGTCTTCTCCCAGGAGAAGCCACCGTCCTTTTCGGGAGCGCGGCCGAAATGACCGTAAGCCGCCGTCCGTTTGTAGATAGGGCGATTGAGCTTGAGTGTGCGGCGAATATTTGTGGGCGTCAGGCGGAACAGTTCCGGCAGAACCTTTTCGAGCTTTTTCTCCTCGACTTTGCCCGTGCCATGGGTGTCGACTAGGACGGACATTGGGTCGGAAACGCCGATCGCATACGCGACCTGGATGGTGCAGCGTTCCGCTATTCCGGCCGCTACCACGTTCTTGGCAAGGTAGCGCGCGGCATAAGCCGCCGAGCGGTCAACCTTGGTGGGATCCTTACCGGAGAACGCGCCGCCACCGTGCGGCGCGTAGCCACCGTATGTATCGACGATGATCTTGCGGCCAGTGAGCCCGCAATCGCCATCCGGACCGCCGATCACAAAGTTTCCGGTCGGATTGACCAGAAAGTCAGACGGCCTTTGCGGCATCCAACCCTTCGGCAGCGCCGACTCGACTGCGTCGGAAATCATCTCCTTGATCAGGCCTGGCGTATATTTCTTGCCGTTGCGGCTCTGTGCATTGTGCTGAGTCGAGACAACCACTTTCGTGCAGCCGACAGGCTTGCCATCGACGTATTTGACAGTGACTTGGCTTTTGGCATCGGGCTGCAGGTCGTAAAGCTGGCCGGAACGGCGTTTCTCGGACAGCACTTTAAGGATCTTATGCGCGAAATAGATCGGTGCCGGCATGAATGAATTCTTTTCATAGACTTCGCTCTCGGTACAGGCGAAGCCAAACATCATGCCCTGATCGCCGGCGCCTTCTTCCTCGCCACCTTTTTTCTTCTTGGCGTTCACGCCCATAGCGATGTCGGGCGACTGACCGTGCAGAAGCACTTCAACGTCCGCGCCATAGTAAGAGAAGCCGTCCTGGTCATAGCCAATGTCTCTGACGACATCGCGTGCGATTTTGGTGATCAGTTCGCGATCAACCACCACCTTGTCGCCATGCTTGCGGAACAAGGGCGCTTGACCGCGGCCTTCACCGGCGATGACGATTTTGTTTGTGGTGGCAAGCGTCTCACAGCCGAGCCGCGTGTTGACAAGGCTGTCGTCCGCGATGCCGAGCTTAATGTCATTTTCGAGAAAGGCATCGAGGACGGCATCGGAGATCTGATCGCAGACTTTGTCCGGATGACCTTCGGAAACCGACTCGCTGGTGAATAGAAAATTGGTGTGAGCCACCGTTCAAACTCCTCGCGCAGCGCGGCAGCGGTTGCCGCGTCCTATTTTGTCCGGGTGGTTCTTGCAGTGACAGCGAGAGAGGTCAAGATGCGGGCGTAGTGGGCAGACCCTCGCTCGATGGGATTTGACCCCTAAATCAATCTGCGCCCGCAATCTGCTCCACCAAATCCACGATGCGCCGGCGCAACTTGCTGCTCTTGATACGCATAAACGCCTTGGTCAACGATAGGCCATCGGATGTAGCGAGAAAGTCAGCAACATAGGCGGGGGAGGGCGCTTCTCCCATGCCGCCTGAATGGCCTGGCGAGTGCGGTGCACCTTCGAAAAAAAATGAAACCGGCACCTGAAGGATTTGGCCAATCTGCTGAAGCCGGCTGGCACCGATACGGTTAGTCCCCTTCTCGTATTTCTGGACTTGCTGGAAAGTAAGGCCGAGAGCATCGCCGAGCTTTTCCTGGCTCATGCTCATCATTATCCGGCGCATCCGCACGCGCGAACCGACGTGCTTGTCGATCGGATTGGGTGCCTTTTTAGCCATGGACCTCTCCCATGCCCACTTTTACGGGTAGTTGTCACAAATGAATGCAGCAAAGCAATGCGCGAATTCTCTGTAATCGAGAATGCGAGCGTAAATAATTTATAGTTTTCAGCCGGTTTTCGGATGATGACAAAACGCCCTAAAATCTATGGCTAGACGCGCAAAGGTTGATTTGCGCGCACAACAACTTTCATCGTGTATTCTGCTATCGCGCAATCTATGCGCGAAGCCGGCGCCGCCCTACGATAATCAGGCTTAGAACCAGTAGGAGCATCAACGAATAATTGCCGTAGCTGAGATAGATCGTCGGCTCAATTGCATTCGGCAGACGAGCATCAAGCACGCCTTCGACGCCCAACGGTAGGCTGTTGACGATTCTTCCAACCGGATCGATGACGCCGGAGATTCCAGTATTGGCTGCACGCACCAGCGGCAAGCCTTCGGCGATCGCAAGGACACGCGCTTGCTGGAAATGTTGATAGGGACCGGAGCTGATGCCGAACCAGCCGTCGTTCGTGACATTAACCAGCCAGCCCGGTCGCTCGCCGCTCGGTACGGCGGTGCCAGGAAAGATCGCTTCGTAGCAGACCAACGGCAGCATTTTCGGCGCGCCGGCAACGTCCATCGCTCTCCGGCGATCGCCTGACAAAAATCCACCCAATACTTTTGTGAGTTGCATAAGGCCAACGCGCTCGAGTAGGCGCTGGAATGGCAAGTACTCGCCGAAAGGGACCAGGTGCACCTTGTCGTAGATGCCGCGGATCGAGCCGTCGGGATCGATGACATAGATCGAGTTATAGGCGCGGAAATTGGTTGGGCCGGCATCGGATGCAGTTCGCACAGCGCCGGTAATCAATTCGGTAGACGGCTTGAGCAATGCGGCGATCTGCGCGAGCGCGTCCGGCTCCCGGGTGAGAAAAAATGGGAAAGCTGCTTCCGGCCAAATCAAATGAGTGACGTCGCGCAGGCCACTCGATGCCGGACCGGTAGCGCGGTCGGATAACCGCAGGTATCGATCCATGACCTGCGCCTTGGCCGAATAGTTGAACTTGTCGTCTTGCGGCAGATTGGGCTGCATGATGCGGAGGTTGACGCCGGCAACGTACGTGGTCGGGTGCGACCACAGTCTGACGGTGCCGTAGGCCGCGAGCGCCGCCAGCACGACGAGCCCAAGATAAAGGGGGCGCTTCCGATAGCGCGTGTCCGCCTTATCGTCGGCAAGTACGGCGGGGGTCGCGCAAATGGCGATACATAAAAAAGTCAGGGTCCAGATGCCGACGAGCGAAACACTTTGCGCCAGCACCAATGGTTGCGTCAGCGCGTAGCCGAAAGTGTTCCAGGGAAATCCACTGAGCAGATGCCCGCGCAACCATTCGGCGGCGGTCAAGGTTGCTGCAAGAGCCAATATGCGTTCGGGTCCCCGCACCCAGATCAGCCGGGCAGCCGCCACGCCCAGTGCCGTATAGAGCGCGAGGTAGGATGGTAGTCCGGCCACGGCGAACGGCAACAGCCATCCGAACGTCTTTGCATCAACCAGAAAGGCGTAACCGATCCAGTAAAGCCCGGCGACAAAATAACCGAAACCAAAGCACCAGCCTGCCAGTGCCGCGTTCACTGAGCCGCCCCAGCGGCCCGATGCTGAGCCGTCAATGAGCCAGATCAGCACCGGAAACGTCACAAATAGAATTGGCCAGGCGTTGACAGGAGCCATCGCCAGCGCCGATGCCGCGCCAGCCATAAAGGCAATGAGCGCGCGCCGCCAGCCGGAGGCCAGAATGACGAGATGGGCGATGCGGGTGACCGTCACGATTACCGTGTGCCTGCCGCAGGACCGGCATCTTTCGATGGGGCCACATCGCTGCTCGATGATGGCGGCGCGCCCGCGAGCGCATCGGCAATGCCGGGCCGGCGTGGTTCGCGTGGACGCTCGCGCCGTTCTTTCAGCCGCGTAATTCGTATGCGCTTGACGCGGCGCGGATCCGCATCGAGGACTTCAAATTCAAACAGCCCAGGCCCGGGAACGATTTCGCCGCGGATCGGCAGGCGGCCGGCCCGAGTCACCAGATAGCCGCCGATGGTGTCGACCTCCTCGGCGGCATCCCCTACATCGAAGTCGTTACCGACAGTGCCAACCACATCCTCGATGTTGGCGCGGGCGTCGGCGACAAAAGAACCGTCGGGCTGCTGCGTCACCGCGGCTGTTTCGTCCTCATCGTGCTCATCGGCAATCTCGCCGACGATCTGTTCCACAATGTCTTCGATGGAGGCGAGGCCGTCGGTGCCGCCATATTCATCGACAACCAGCGAGAGATGAATGCGGGTCGCCTGCATGCGCGCGAGCAGATCGATAACGCGCATGGACGGCGGTACGAAGAGAATTTCGCGCACGATCTTGGTCGCCGAGAGGGGCATGCCGAGATTCACAGCCTTGAGGTCGAGGCCGGCAGGCAAGGGTTTCTTGCGCTTGGCATTCTTTTCCGGATCGACTGCCGCGCGCGCCGTCATGAACGCGATTAGGTCGCGGATGTGCACCATGCCGACGGGATCGTCGAGCGTGTCGTTGTAAACCACCAGCCGTGAGTGACCAGCTCCTTCAAACACGCGCACGAGTTCGCCGACCTGGATATCTTGCTGCACGGCGATGATGTCCGCGCGCGGGATCATTACGTCGCCGACACGGCGCTCGCGCAGGCCAAGAATATTTTTGAGCATCCGGCTTTCTTCCGGCGAGAAGCCAGATTCGCCGGGGCTCATGACATCAAGAATGTCCTTGAGGTCGGCGCGAACGGAGCCGGACTTCCAGCCGAATAATGTGCGCAGTGCGCGCACGAACCAGTTTTCGCCGCCTTGCTGGACCGGAGTAACCGGCACCGGCAGGTGGCGCGGCTCGAACGGAGTCCCTGGATTGGATGAATCGCTTTCAGGCATAACGGTCAGGCGTCGCCAAGGTCACGCGCGAAGTAAGGGTCGGGCAAGTTCAAGCGCATCATGATCTTGCTTTCGAGTCCTTCCATTTCCTCAGCTTGAACGTCGGTTTGATGATCGTACCCGATGAGATGTAGAAAACCATGCACCGCGAGGTGGGCGAGGTGATGGAGGAAGATGCGGTTCTCATCATCGCATTCACGTTCCAGCGTCTCGTACGCAATAACGATATCGCCGAGCAAGCGTGTTTCTCCGCTGATTGTCTGACTCGACACCGGAAACGACAGAACGTTGGTCGGTTTGTCGATTTCTCGCCAGCCACGGTTGAGGTCACGAATCGCCGAATCGTTTGTAAGCACGATACTCACTTCCCCGCCGGCTGTTGAGAGTATGGAAGCCGCTGCACCAATGGCCGCGCGGATGGTCTGCGCGGCGAGGGGCTGTGCATCCCAAAGCGGGGATTGCATCTGAATGTCGATCTGCAGCGGGGATGCGCGCTGCTGCGACAGGGGTTTCATCCCTTGCCCTCGCGAGCAGAATTGACGCGATCATAGGCTTCGACGATTCGCGCCACCAGCTCATGACGAATGACGTCTTCATGTGTAAAGGCGACGTGGCCCACGCCTTCGATCCGCGCGAGCAACTTGACGGCTTCCGCCAATCCCGAGGTCTGACCGTGCGGCAGGTCGACCTGGCTCGGATCGCCCGTGACGATCATGCGGCTGTTTTCACCGAGCCGCGTGAGAAACATTTTCATCTGCATCGACGTCGTATTCTGCGCTTCGTCGAGAATGATAGCGGCATTCGACAGGGTTCGTCCGCGCATGAAAGCGAGCGGCGCGATTTCGATTTCGCCGGCCTGCAACGCACGTTCGACGATACGGGCGTCCATCAAGTCATAGAGCGCGTCGTAGATTGGACGTAGGTAAGGGTCGACCTTCTCGCGCATGTCGCCGGGAAGAAAGCCCAATCGTTCACCGGCCTCGACGGCAGGCCGCGACAGGATGATGCGATCGACTTCTTTTCTCTCGAACATCTGGACCGCCTGCGCAACCGCAAGCCAGGTTTTGCCGGTACCGGCAGGCCCGGTTCCGAACACCAGCGCATGGCGCTTAAGGGCCCGAATGTAAGCGGATTGCGCTGCGGTGCGTGCGCGCACTGGGCGCTTACGCAGGTTGATTTCCTCGAAAGTGGGACGCGGCGCCGCAGGGTCATAGTCAAACAGCGAACCTTGCGCGATAGCCTGGCGAATGGCGCCCTCGACGTCGCCCTGACTTAAATCGTGCCCGCGTTTGAGCTGCTCATAGAGGCCTTCCAGCACGCGACGCGCCTGCTCACAGCCGCTGCGCGAACCTTCGATGGTGACGTGATTGCCGCGCTGCTCTGCTACGACGCCGAGCCGTCGTTCAATCAGTGCGAGATTTTGTCCGTATTGTCCAAACAGGACCGAAGCGAGCTTGTTGTCCTCGAAGGCGAGCACAGTTTGCGTGGTGGCTGTCTCCTCGGAGGCGGCGGCAGGCGGAATCACGGAATCCGGTGTGCGCAAAGGCGTTTCAAGCTCCTGCTTTGGCAAGGACGGGGGTGTTTGTTTGATCAGCCAGAGTACCAAATAGACTGTTGCTGCCGATTTCGGTCACGGTCACGCGTCTGGCCGAGCCAATCAGCTTGGCTGGCGCCATGACATGCACGGCCTGCAAATATGGGGAGCGGCCAACGACCTGCCCAGGCAGCCTGCCTGGCTTTTCCAGCAGCACATCGATCGTGCGGCCAACAAAGCCGGCATTAAAGCTGCGCTGGTTGCGAGTGATGACAGCCTGCAGCCGCTGCAACCGATCGGATTTCACTTCTTGCGGGACCTGATCGTCCATTTCGGCCGCCGGCGTTCCAGGTCTTGCCGAATATATGAACGAAAACGCGCCGGCAAAACCAACTTCATCTACGAGAGTAAGCGTCTGACGGAAATCCGCCTCGGTCTCGCCTGGAAAACCCACGATGAAATCGGAAGTGAAAGCGAGGTCTGCCCGGCCTGCCCGCAGGCGTGCAATCACGTCGAGATAATCCCGGCGCGTATGTTTTCGATTCATCGCCGCCAGAATGTCATCGGATCCAGATTGCACCGGTAAATGGACGTACGGCATCAGCCCCGGTAGCTCGTTATGTGCCGCGACCAGATCTGCGTCCACATCGCGTGGATGACTCGTGGTGTAACGCAAGCGCATCACACCAGTCACTTCCGCGAGGCGCCGCAATAATTTCCCGAGAGTCGATGGCCGGCCATCGGGCCCGAGCCCGTGATATGCATTCACATTCTGGCCGATCAGAATAACTTCGCGGACACCCGCTTCGGTCAGCCGCTCGACCTCCGCAACAATCTTTTCAACCGGGCGCGAGACTTCAGCGCCCCGCGTGTAGGGCACAACGCAGAACGTGCAGAACTTGTCACATCCTTCCTGCACCGTGACGAAAGCTGATATGCCGCGTTTGGCAATCGCGTCACGCCTCGGCGCCACCAGTACGTCGAACTTGTCTTCAACGGGAAACTCGGTGTCGACGACTTTCTCACCATTCCCGGCGCGTGCGATCATTTCCGGCAAACGATGATAATTTTGCGAGCCGACAACCAGGTCGACCGCACCGGCGCGGCGAACGATCTCTTTGCCTTCAGCCTGCGCCACGCAACCGGCAACCGCGATCATCATATGGCGGCCGTTGCGAGCCGCGGCCTCCTTCATTTCGCGGATGCGCCCAATCTCTGAATACACCTTCTCTGCAGCCTTTTCGCGAATGTGACAGGTATTGAGGATGACCAGATCGGCATCCTCGGGACTTGCAATTTCGACAAACCCGGCAGGCGCCAAGGTGTCTGCCATACGATGCGAATCGTAGACGTTCATCTGGCAGCCAAAGGATTTGACGTGGACTTTGCGGGGTTTGCTCATGCCGTTTCGGTGCTAAGCCAATCCAATCTAGCTGTCATCGCGTGATTTGTCCCGCCCGACCATATATTTGATTTTACAAAGATTTTAAGGCTTCTTGGGCCTGTCGCCAAAAATAAAATTCGGGGAGCCCGAACGCTCCACAGCCATCGGCCGGCCGCGCAGCGCAGCAGCCATAAGCTGGCGAACGGCTGTTTCAAGCTGTTTGGTCATTGCTTTGCGATCGATTTGGCGATCGGCCGCGACTGGTTCACCATAGGTGACCAAAGCATCGACTGCGCCCTGTTCGATGAAGGCCTTGATATGTGGCAAGAAGTCTAAGTCGCCATACCAGGCCACCAGCGGGCGCTGCTGACGCCCCATCGGAATGCCTTGCTGGCCGGTATAAGTGACCGACATCGGCTGGATCAAAATCTTGTCGCTCTCGGCATCGATTGCGCCAAGCAAAGCGGACCGGAATGGCAGCACACGATTGCCATCGCTTGATGTCCCTTCAGCGAACAGCACCACCGAGACTCCGCTCTTGATGCGTCTGACCATCTCGGCCACGGCCTCGCCTGTTTGGTGACGGCGCGCACGGTCAACGAACACTGTCCGTTGGACTTCGGCAGTGATTCCAACCAAAGGCCAGTCGCGAACTTCACGCTTGGCGACAAAAGCAACCGGCACGATTGAGCCGATGACGACGATGTCGGCCCACGAAACATGATTGGACACGAAAAGAACGGCGCAGTCCCGTACTGGCGTGCCGCTAATGCGCACGTTAATGCGCAACAGTGAGCAGAGCACACGATAGTAATTCTTTGCGATGAATCCCCAGCCAGGTAAGCCAACTTTCCCGAGCAGCCATTGAATCGAAATCAACAGCGGCGTCATCGTAAAAAAGAATGCTGCAATGAAAAGCGCGCGCGCCATCGGCATGCATTAGCGCATCTTTAGCGCTTCTTTTCGTCGTTAAGTGGCACCGCGTAGAGCTCGAGCCGGTGATCGACAAGTTTATAGCCGAGCCGGCGCGCGACTTCGGTCTGCAGACGCTCGATTTCCTCTGATTGAAATTCGATTACCTCACCGTTACGCAGGTTGATCAGATGGTCGTGATGCGCGTCGGGACTCGTCTCGTAACGCGCGCGGCCGTCACGGAAATCGTGCCGCTCGATGATGCCGGCATCTTCGAAGAGGCGCATGGTCCGATACACGGTCGAAATCGAGATGCGATCGTCAACCTTGGCGCAGCGGCGGTAAAGCTCTTCGACGTCTGGATGGTCGCCGGATTCTGCCAATACGCGGGCGATCACCCGACGCTGCTCGGTCATTCGCATCCCTTTGGCAGCACAGAGTGCCTCGATATTCTTCTTTTCGGCGATGTTTTTTCCCGCCTGGGTCACGTTGCGTCTCTACCGTCTGTTTCGGCCGGCGTTCGCTGGCCTTCCTATCATATGGACGGTGTCTGTCATGTGTCTATTGGTCATCATTAAAGATCGCGCCGGAGCACGAGCGCGGCGACCTTGCCATCGGGCACCGGATAATAATTGGGGCGGCGCGAGACTTCGCTGAAACCCGCGCGGCGGTAAAGGCGGAGCGCCGGGTCATTGTGTTCATCCACTTCGAGAAACGCGGCCCGCGCGCCGAGCCCGGCCAAGCGGCGTAGATTGAGATTGAGCAACTGGGCCGCAAGACCCCGACCGCGATGACGGCGGCCAACCGCAACTGACAGGATTTCCGCCTCGTCCGCAACAACGCGCGACATAATGAACCCCGCGAGCTTCGCGCCCGCCAGTGCGCGGTGCGTAATGACGTGCCGGTCAAGCAATAGGCCTTCGACCTCCTGTTCGCTCCATCCGCGTTGAAACGAGGCCCCGTGTAGTGCGGCGATCGCGCTTGCGTCGCGCGTGCTCGCCTCCGACAACGCCGGCTCCCCGCGCATGAAAAGGTTGCTCATAAAACCGATCATCGACGCGCCAGCTGCACGGAGTCTTGCGGATGGGCATCGGGCGCGCGCAAATAAAGTGGCTTCGGTGGCATGCTGGTATCGGTTGCGGCGGCGCCGAGCCGCGCCACCCAGTCAATGTGCGGCGCGGCACGCTGCTCGACGGCTCGCGGCGCCTTCTCGGCAGACGGCCATAGCGCCGCGAGTTTGTTCGCCGCGCTGCCGGTGATACGGGGCGCGCCAGCTGTCGAAACACGCAGCGCCTCACGCATTGGTGCGACGCGGGGCGCAACAACCGTGCGCCCGCCTGGACCGAAGACCTGGAGGTAGACGTGGTCATGACGGGCGTCGATTGCCACGACCACGGGCGACGTATCATCGGCGGCGATGAACGGCGCGGCAAACGCTGCGAGCGTCGTTAGGCCAATCGCCGGTTTGCCGGTGGCGAGGGCAATACCGCGGGCCGCCGCGATACCGACGCGCAAGCCGGTAAAGCTTCCGGGTCCCGTCGTGACGGCGATGCGGTCAAGCGCGGTAAAATCTATCTTTGCCCGCTCCAGCACCCGCGCCACCAGCGGCATAAGTGCCTCGGCATGGCCTCGTTGCATCGGGACCGATTCGTGCACGCGTTCATCCGCGCGGCTGGTGTCGAGCACGGCAACCGAGCAGGCCTCGAGCGCGGTATCGATGGCAAGAACGCGCATGAGCCAATTCTAACATTATTTTTTGTCGTGGCCGGTCTTGGGCCGGTCATCCACGTCTTTACGTGGGCGGTCGAGGACGTAGGGGTGTCGGTTTTGCGGCTACATCGGCCGTACTTCGACCACTTCGGGTACGAAATGACGCAGCAGGTTTTGGATGCCATGCCTGAGCGTTGCGGTCGAGGAAGGACAACCCGAGCAGGCACCCTTCATATTGAGATAGACGATACCCTCTTTGTAGCCGCGGAACGTGATATCCCCTCCATCGCCGGCCACTGCCGGGCGAACACGTGTCTCAATCAGATCCTTGATGGTGGCAACCGTCTCCGCGTCCTTGGCTTCAAAAAATTCGTCCGCGGCTGCTGTCGACTGCACACCGTCGGTCAGGAGCGGCGCACCCGACATGTAGTGCTCCATGATGGCGCCGAGGATCGCCGGCTTCATCTGTTGCCAATCGCCGCCGGTTTTGGTCACTGAAATGAAATCCGAGCCGAAGAAGACGGCGCCGACGTTCGCGACGTCAAACAGGCGGATCGCCAGAGGCGATTGCACCGCATCATCCCTAGACCGGATGTCAAGCGTGCCGCTTTCGAGCACCGGACGCCCCGGCAAAAATTTCAGCGTTGCAGGGTTGGGCGTCGCCTCGGTCTGAATAAACATTGACTTTGCTCCTTGCTCACACGGGTTCAAGGCCCGCAGGCGGTCGATTTATAACGCATAAATGGCGCTTGCGGTCGCTTCGGTCAACCGGCCCAAAACAGCTAGGAACTTGCGTCAATTTCCTCGTCACTCAGGTGACCAGGCACAAGTGCCACCGGAATCGGGAAGGTGCCGGCCGTCTTGGCCAAATTGGAAACCAACGGGCCGGGGCCTTCCTTACCGGTTCCCGCCGCGAGCACGAGGATGCCGATATCGGCGTCTTCGTCGATCAATTTGATGATCTCTTCGGCCGTATCGCCTTCGCGGATGACGCGGTCTGGCGTAACGCGTGCGATTTTTTTCGCTCGCTCGGCGAACTTGTCGAGCGTGGCATTCGCGGCTTCCTGCTGCTCCGCCTTCATGATGTCGGCAACGCCGAGCCATTGCTGATTGCGGTCACCTAGCTCGATAACGCGCAACATCACGATCTGCGATTTGGTGCGACCCGCACGCTTGGCCGCCCAATAAACGGCTCTGTCGCATTCCTCAGTGTCGTCAATGACCACGAGATATTTGCGCTTATGGCCGGCTTCGTAGCTGCGGCGCTTGCTGCTCATGGGCGCGACGCTCCGATCGTATGCGCGGTAATGGATGCACAAGCAGCCAATGGTGGCACGACGGCTGCCGCGCCGACAAGACCGGTCTCCCCGTTCCCACTAGCGATGCACGAAACCGACGATATCCTTGACCGCCTTCATGGTTTCGGCGGCACTGGCCCGCGCCCGCTGTGAGCCGTCTGCCAAAATAGAGTCGATATGGACCGGATCCTGCACAAGCTTTTTCATCTCGGCGCCGATTGGGCCGAGTTTGGCGACAGCGAGATCAACCAGTGCAGATTTAAAGGTAGAGAACTGTCCGCCGCCAAACTGCCCAAGCACCTCCGCTTTCGTCACATCTTGCAACGCGGCGTAGATGCCCACCAAGTTGTCCGCTTCCGGGCGCGGCGCCAAGCCTTTTTCTTCGCTCGGCAAGGGCTCGGGATCGGTCTTCGCCTTCCGGATCTTCTGCGCAATGGCGTCAGCGTCATCGGTGAGATTAATTCGCGAATAATCAGATGCCTCGGACTTCGACATCTTCTTCGAGCCGTCGCGCAGCGACATAACCCTTGTCGCAGGTCCTTGGATCAGCGGTTCGGGTTGAGGAAAGAAAGCATCGCCGTAGCCGTGGGCATGGATCGACGCCGCGAAGTCGTTGTTGAACTTCTGGGCAATGTCACGCGATAGTTCGAGGTGCTGCTTCTGATCCTCACCCACGGGCACGTGGGTCGCGCGGTAGACCAGAATGTCTGCGGCCATCAAGTTCGGGTAGACGTAAAGCCCGACCGAAGCATTTTCACGATCCTTGCCGGCCTTCTCTTTGAATTGCGTCATCCGGTTGAGCCAGCCGACGCGCGCGACGCAATTGAAAACCCAGGCAAGTTCGGCATGCTCGGCGACCTGACTCTGGTTAAAGATAATGTTCTTCTTCGGATCGATCCCGCAGGCGAGAAATGCGGCGGTCACCTCGCGCGTGGCGCGCGGCAATTCGCTCGGATCTTGCCACACTGTGATGGCGTGCAGGTCAACCACGCAATAGATGCAATCATAACGCTCCTGCAGGGCGACGAACTTGGTTATCGCGCCAAGATAGTTGCCGAGGTGCAGATTGCCGGTCGGTTGCACGCCGGAAAATACGCGTTCCTTGAACGCCATTGCCCGTCCTCTTCGATTGTCGCCGGAGCCATGCCACGGCGGAGGCGCGCGACGCAAGGCCTTTAGCTCCAACGTCTTCAGGCACCGTGACGGGCCGCCGCCGAGGCCAGTTCTTTGAGCTTTGCTACACCGAGTATTTGCAGCGCGGCGAGATAGACCGCGATGCCGAGCATCACCAGTGCGGCAAGAATGACGATCCGGCCAATCGAAGGCAGAGGCTCTGCCGTGCCGAGAGCGTAAGTCGCAAACGCGACCGCGCAAGCCATGACGGCGGTCGCCAAAGCAATCCGTGGCAGGCGGCGTTTGGCGTCGGCATCGAGGCTTAGCCAGCCACGCCGTCGCAAAATGACGTTGAGTACGCTCGCACCGACCCAGCCGGAAATCCCAATCGCAGTCGCCACGCCGACGTGCCCGAAGTATGGAAACAACAAAATGCCACCAAGAATGGCAGTCATTAAGCCGATAAGGGCGGCAAGCATCGGGGTGCGAGTGTCCTCATGGGCGAAAGACACGGCGCCGAATACTTTCTCGAGCACGTGGCCCGGAAGCCCGAAACAGATCGCCGTCAAAGCGCCGGCAACCGCCACCGTATCCTGGCGGCCGAATGCCCCGTGCTCGAACAGGCCGCCGGCGATCTGATCTGCCAGCAGTGCGAAACCGGTGGCGGCGGGCAGCGCCAAACCAGCTGCAATTTCGTAGGCGCGCGATTGCGCCGCGGCGAATGCAGCTTTGTCGCCAGCGTGGACGCTCGCTGCTATGCGCGGCACGATCACCGCCGCAATCGCCACCGCGGCGACACCGAGTGGCAATTCGTATAGCCGGTTGGCATAATACAACCACGACACGGCCGCAGGAGAGGCGGATGCGATAGCGGTCGCCGCGATCAACTTCAATTGCGGAATACCGGCGGCGATCAGGCCCGGCAGCGCCCGCCGGAAAAATGCATTCGTTTGATCCGGCGCTCGCGCAGCCGCGCGTTGCCATCGCTTACCGCTCGCCAACCACACTCCTGTCACCAGGACGAGTTGAATCAAGCCTGCGACACTGGCGCCGAAGGCAAGCCATGACGTCGTATAGAATTGCTCAATTTCATGGTTTGGCAGGATTACAAGCGCCAAAACGATCACCATCACGAGATTGAACAGGATCGTGCTGATGGCGACCGGCGCGATGCGCCCTTCGGCGCTGAGCACCGCAGCGACCACGGCCACCAGCCCCACCAGAACAATGTAGGGCGCAACCATAAACAGCAAAAATGCCGCGAGCGATCGGCGTTCCCGGTCGAACCCGGGTGCTATGATCGCGATCACTCCTGGCGCGAAGAAAACAATGAGCAGAGTCATGATGCCGCCGATACACAACATCACCAACAAAACACGTCGGGTGAAGCGATCGGCGTTGGCCACGCCATCCTCACCATCCCGTAATTTGAGGTAAATCGGCACGAAGGCAGAGTTCAGTGCGCCTTCCGATAACAGACGGCGAAAAAAATTCACGACCTGCATCACAGCGAAGAAGGCTTCAGAATAGGCCCCTGCGCCAAGGAGCGCCGCGATCCAGGCATCGCGCAGATAGGCCAACAGCCGCGATATCAAGGTGCCGCCGCCAATGGTGGTGATATCGCGCGCCAACGACATACGTGATTCCCTTCGTGTCACTCTAAGCCTGTGGGCGCATGCCCGTCACGCCCGCGATAGCATTACGCTTGCCCGGGTGCTCTCGCCCGATATAGTGCGCGCGCCGTTCACGAAGGATTACGCATGACCGCTCCCCGCTTCGATGTTCTAGGTATCGGAAACGCTATCGTCGATGTCATCGCCCGCGCCGAGGACGATTTCCTGGCGGCGCAGGGCATGCACAAAGGCACCATGGCTTTGATTGACGAAAAGCGCGCGCGAGCGATCTACGCGGCGATGGGTCCGGCCGTGGAAAGTTCGGGTGGGTCGGCTGCCAATACGATTGTCGGCGTTGCGAGCTTTGGTGCGCGGGCGGCCTTTGTCGGCAAGGTCAGGGATGACGAACTCGGCCGCACCTTTGCTCACGATATTCGCGCTGCGAATGTTGTGTTCGACACCGCCCCAGCGAGCGACGGGCCGTCAACGGCGCGCTGCTACATTATGGTGACGCCGGACGGCGAGCGGACCATGAACACTTATCTGGGAGCCGCCCAGGATTTGAATCCAGGCGACATTGATGAAACACAGGTCGCGAGTGCAGCGGTCACCTACCTCGAAGGCTACCTGTGGGACCCACCAAAGGCGAAAGAGGCCTTCATCAAGGCGGCGGACATCGCACACAAGGCCGGTCGGCAGGTCGCGCTTACATTATCCGATGCGTTCTGCGTCGATCGCTATCGCGGGGAATTTCTCGAGCTGATCCGCAAGGGAACTGTCGATATCGTATTTGCCAATGAGCGCGAACTGCACAGTTTGTACGAGACCGCCGATTTCGACAGCGCAGTGAAAGCCTTGCGTGCTGAGGCCAGGCTTGCGGTGGTGACGCGGAGTGAAAAGGGCTGCGTGGTGGTATCGCGCGAGGCCGTCGAGGCGGTAGCGGCTGAGCGAGTCGAACAGGTAGCCGATCTGACTGGCGCGGGTGACCTGTTTGCCGCGGGCTTTCTTGTTGGCTCGTCGCGAGGACAGGACCATCGCACTTCCGCCCGCCTCGGCGCGCTAGCGGCGGCTGAAGTTATTCAGCACATCGGCGCGCGGCCCGCCGTCTCGTTGAAAACGCGCGCAGCCGAAAACGGCCTAAGAGTGTAAGAGCATTTTCACGATACCTCTCACCGGCAAGCGATCTCATTGCAATTACCGCGCGCGGCTGTGCGCCAGCGGTTGGTAACCAATTGGTAACCGAACCTGCTTACCGATTGATGAATATCAATCGAGGACTCGGTGCCATGGCTGAGATGCCGTTCGTTGTGTCGCCATCAATCTCGCCAGCAATAGAGACTGTCGCACAAGCGGCCGCCGAAACCTCCACTGCAGCTGATACCGATACAAACTCCATATCCGCAGGAAGCGCCATCGAGGACGCATCTGCTGCCAAGCCGGGCAGTCGAACGCCAAAGCGTCCGCTCTTTGGCTTGCGTCGGAGGCATCAACGCCACGCACTGGTCGCACTTTCAATGACACTCGCCGCCGCTTTCGGTGCTGTCGTTGGCGCGGCGGCCAGCGGCGCCTTTTCGAAGCCGGCGATAATCGACACTGCTGTCGAAGAGAACGAGACGACTCAGGAATCGGTCGCGCGTCTCGCAAAGGAAATCACCAGTTTGAAGGCGAGCCTTGATGCCGCCAACAAATCGACGACGAGCCAAATCGCCAAGATCAGCGAACGCGTCAGCCGCGAGAGCGCAAGCATCACCAACTCAATCACCGCACCCCAGACCGTCGCGCCGCAGGCATCGCCGCCCGTGTCACCGCCCAAGCCCACTGCAGCAGCCGAATCGCACGCCTCGCGGCTGCCGATCGTGGCGGATTGGTCGATCCGCGAAACGCGTGACGGCTACATCTATGTGCAAGGTCACGGGGATGTTTTTCAAGTCGTTCCCGGTGCGCCGTTGCCCGGCCTCGGGCCAGTTGAAAAAATCAAGCGGCAGGACGGACGCTGGCTGGTGGTGACGCCGAAAGGAATCATCGTCTCAATGCGCGACCGCCGCTATTTCGAACAATTCTGAGCGCCATCCCAACATAGGCAATCCAAAGTACCGCCCTTTGGCGTTGCTTTTCATTTGCACGTGAGGAGTGGTAGCGAGCGTCCTGAAAGCGTGCCAGATTTGCATGGCTCAGATGGCGTGGACCATGCCATGGACAATTCATCTCTGAAGTTTCTCGCGACGCTGCTCGGGGCTGTTGCGTTGGCGACCCCAGTCGCCGCGCAGGCCCCCGCGGCACCGCCCAAGCCTGAAATGATGCAAAGCTGCCCTGGCCTTGTTGCGTCGCGAGCCCCATTCGTTGAGCCGGTCGCGCTGCGCGTCGCTGCGCTTGAACGTGACCAGGCGCGCATCAGCTATATCGGGCATTCAACCTTTCTGATTGAAAGCCCGCAACTTGTGCGCATCGCCACCGACTACAATGACTATGTCAGGCCTGCAATACTGCCCGACATCGCGACGATGAACCACGCACACTCGACGCACTACAGCCTGTCGCCAGATCCCGGCATCAAATATGTGCTGCACGGCTGGGCCGATGATGAAAAGCCCGCGCGCATCGATGTCCAGTACAAAGACGTGCGCGTGCGCAACGTCCCGACCAACATCCGGACGTTTGATGGGGGAACCGAACGGCACGGCAATTCGATCTTCATCTTCGAAGTGGCCAATCTGTGCATCGCTCACCTCGGTCATCTGCATCACACGCTCACTCAACAGCAACTCAACGAGATCGGCCGCGTCGACATCGTGCTCGTGCCTGTTGACGGCTCATACACGCTCGATCTCGACGGCATGGTCGAGGTGTTACACGCGCTCAAGGCGCCGCTGATGATTCCGATGCACTATTTCAGCGCTTACACGCTCGACCGCTTCCTGCAGCGAGTCGGTCAGGAATGGGACGTGGAGATCGCGGAGATTCCATCGCTGGTGGCATCCAAAACCAGTCTCCCGACAAAGCCGAAAGTGCTGGTTTTACCTGGCCATTAGCCCATTAACCGCACTAGTAAGTGTAAATGTGTGAATATTCGTCGCACCCGGATTACGGGCTGTGTTGTCCATTTATCAACAGGGCCAGTTGACCTAGCGGAACGAAAGGTTAGTTGTCGCGTTCTCGGTCCGCCCTTTTTGAATGATACTGAGGGGATATTTTATGGTGCAGACTTGGAGCACTTGGAAACGCTTTCCCGATGCGCAAACCGGCGAGCATGTTGAAGCACCCATTGGTCCGGGAGTTTACGAGGTGCGTCACACGATGACGGGGAGGGTTGTTGCCTTTGGCCATTCCGGCAACGTGGCAAATGCGCTCGCTGATCTGAAATTGAACGGAAACGCCAGCGCATTCAGCAGGCTCTTTCGCAAACAGCCTCTGGTATCGCGTGTATCGGATCTCGAATATCGCACCTGCGCAGCCACCAGCCGCTCCGAAGCCAAGACCGCAGCACAACGGCTGATGGGCTTGCGGCAGACCGCCTGGCGCCGACGCGTGGATACGGGTTGGGCTGCACGGTCTTCGTACTGAACTTAACGCAATTTCATTTTTCGGCCGGCCAATGCGCCGGCCGCGCGTTTGCTGCATCGGTCTCCACTTCCTGCTGGTCACGGACTTCGTATACAGTTGGCCCGTGGCGTAAGCGGGATGGCTACAATGCTAAGTTCGCAACAGAATGACCTCATTACTCGAACCGGTGTGGGCACACCGGCGGGCGATCTGCTGCGGCGCTATTGGCAGCCGGCGGCGCTGGTCGACGAGCTTTCCGGCAACCGGCCAGTCAAGCCGGTCCGGCTGTTCGGTGAAGATCTGGTGATCTTCCGTGATGACAGCGGGCGCTACGGTCTCATCGGCCGCCGCTGTCCGCACCGCGGCACCGATCTCGCTTATGGCCGGCTTGAAAACGGCGGACTGCGTTGCGCGTTTCACGGCTGGTTGTTTGACGTACATGGCAAATGTCTCGAGACGCCGGCTGAGCCCGACGACAGTAAGCTTTGCGCCAACATCAAACAGAAATCGTATCCGGTGGTCGAGAAGAGCGGTATTCTGTTTGCCTATCTCGGACCTGGTGAGCCGCCGGCCCTCCCGCATTTCGATTGCTTTATCGCGCCACTCAGCCACACGTTCGCATTCAAGGGCATGATCGACTGCAACTGGCTCCAGTCGCTCGAAGTCGGCATCGATCCGGTTCATACGTCATTCTTGCATCGTTTCTTCAACGACGAGGATCCGAGCCAGGCCTATGGAAAATTATTCCGCGATACGTCACGCGATTCCGACATGCCGATGTCGCGGATCATGCGCGAGTTCACGCGGCCGCGCATCGAAGTCGAACCGACTGATTTCGGCTTCCGACTTGTAACACTTCGGCAGATCAGTGAAGCCAACACACACGTGCGCATCACAAACCTGATGTTTCCCAACGCCTTTGTGCTGCCGATGAGTCGCGAGATGACGATCACGCAATGGCACGTGCCGATCGATGACGAGAAACATTATTGGTATGCGATCTTCACGAGCTTTGGTGCGCCGGTCGACAAGGGTGAGATGCGTCGCCAGCGCCTCGCGCTCTATCAGTTGCCCGACTACATTCCGAACAAGAACAGGAGCAACGATTACGGCTTTGATCCGCACGAGCAGGAGCACGAAACCTATACGGGCATGGGCGCTGATATCAATGTCCACGACCAATGGGCTTGTGAATCGATGGGCGCGATCCAGGACCGCACCAGCGAGCATCTCGGGACTTCCGACAAAGCGATTAGCGCCTATCGCAGGATGCTAAGGCAAGCGATCGAGCAAGCGGGCAAAGGCGAGAAACCGATCATGGTCCTCGACCCGGCACAGGCGGCCGGTATTACGGGCCCGGCGGCAATCGATGGCATCGGTCCGGCCGACGATTGGCAGGGCTATTGGCAAAAAACCGAAGTGATCAAACGTCAGGCCGCGAGCTGGACCAATGGGTACTAGGCGATAATGCCCCCA